>Ga0182016_10002350_pt1 | contig 22336 bp, 22 predicted proteins | sample 712S2MmetaG_FD_120491 | JGI IMG/M metagenome (GOLD analysis project Ga0182016, IMG submission 120491) | Permafrost microbial communities from Stordalen Mire, Sweden - 712S2M metaG | ecosystem: Environmental > Terrestrial > Soil > Wetlands > Permafrost | place: Sweden: Stordalen | collected... | reverse complement strand
ATATGTCCGATCGTGCCGATGTTGACATGCGGCTTGCTGCGGTCAAATTTTTCCTTTGCCATGATTGCTTGACTCTCCTAATAGATGCTTACTGGCTGACTTTGCCCTGCGAACGGCTCACAATGTCGTCCGCGATTCCGCGCGGCACTTCCTCATACCTTGAGAAGTGCATGGTGAAACTACCGCGCCCCTGCGTGCGCGAGCGCAATTCGGTCGCATAACCGAACATCTCGCTCAAAGGCACGCTGGCCTTAATAATCTGCGTCGTTCCACGGATCTCGGTCCCTTCCAGGTGACCGCGCCGCGAAATCAGATCGCCATTCACCGGACCCATATACTCGTCCGGCACCACCACTTCGACCGCCATCACCGGCTCCAGAAGAACAGGCTTGGCTTTCCGCGCCGCCTCTTTGAAGCAGATCGATCCGCAAATCTTGAATGCCATTTCCGAAGAATCGACATCGTGCGAGTTGCCGTCGAATACCGTTACCTTGATATCGACCAGCGGATAACCCGCCATAATGCCGCCTTCAAGGGCTTCGACAACGCCCTTTTCAATGGCCGGGATAAATTCCTTGGGAATCGCGCCGCCCGAGACGTCGTTCTCAAACTCAAAGCCGCCGCCGGGTATCGGCTCGACGCGCAGCTTGCAGCGGGCGTACTGGCCCGAACCGCCGGTCTGCTTCTTATGTGTGTAATCGTATTCCGACATCGCCCGGATGGTCTCGCGATACGCCACTTGCGGCTTGCCGACATTGGCCGCAACGCCGAATTCGCGCATCATGCGGTCCACGATGATTTCCAGGTGCAGTTCTCCCATGCCGGAAAGAATGGTCTGCCCGGTTTCCGGGTCCGTCACGACGTGGAACGTGGGATCTTCCTGGGCCAGCTTATGAATGGCCATACCCATCTTTTCCTGGTCGGCCTTGGTTTTGGGCTCGACGGCGAGCTGAATCACCGGGGTCGGGAAGATGATCGATTCCAGAATGACGGGATGCTTATCGTCGCAGATGGTATCGCCGGTCGAAACCGTTTTCAACCCCACCGCCGCGCAAATATCGCCCGCCATGATTTCCTGAATGTCTTCGCGCTTATTGGCGTGCATGCGCAGCAGGCGGCCAACGCGCTCCTTGCGTCCCTTGGCGACGTTATAAACCGATTCGCCGGCCATCATCTTGCCGGAGTAAACACGGAAGAAGGCGAGCTGACCCGCGTAAGGGTCGGTCATGATCTTGAAGATCAGCGCTGAGAACGGCTCGTCGTCATTGGCGTGCCGCGTGACAACGATGTCCTTATCATCGACATCGGTGCCTTCGACCGGGGGAATATCAAGCGGGGACGGCAGATAATCCACTACGGCATCAAGCATCGTCTGCACGCCCTTATTCTTAAAGGCCGATCCGCAGATCACTGGGAAAATCTTGAGCGCGATGGTGGCCTTACGGATACCGGCGCTGATTTCAGCTTCGGAGAGTTCCTTGCCCTCGACGTATTTCTCAAACAAAACGTCGTCGTGCTCGGAGACCGCTTCAATCATCGCGGCGCGGTATTCCGCGGCCTTCTCTTTCAAGTCTTCGGGAATCGGGACGATATCGAACTTCGCGCCCAGCGTCTCATCGCGCCAGATGCACGCCTGCATCTTGACCAGATCGACGATGCCTTTGAAATTCTCTTCCGCGCCAACTGGTATCTGGATCGGCACAGGGCGGCATTTCAAGCGATCGATAATCGTCTGAACGGAGTGATAAAAATCCGCTCCCACGCGATCCATCTTATTGATGAAGCAAATGCGCGGGACACTGTATTTGTCCGCCTGACGCCACACCGTTTCAGACTGCGGCTGCACGCCCGCCACTGCATCGAACACCGCTACTGCGCCATCGAGCACGCGAAGACTGCGCTCCACTTCGGCCGTGAAATCCACGTGGCCGGGCGTATCGATGATGTTGATCTGCATGTCCCGCCACTGGCAGGTGGTGGCGGCGGACGTGATCGTGATTCCGCGCTCCTGCTCCTGGGCCATCCAGTCCATGGTGGCTGTGCCCTCATGAACTTCGCCGATTTTGTGCGATCGCCCGGTGTAGTAGAGGATTCGTTCAGTCGTGGTGGTCTTGCCGGCGTCAATGTGCGCGGCAATCCCAATATTCCTCATCCTTTCGAGCGGTATCGTGCGGGGCATAAATTTCCTGTTGGCTCCTGGTTTCCCTTGTTCTTCTTTCGTTTATTTACCAGCGGTAATGCGCAAACGCCTTGTTGGCTTCCGCCATGCGGTGCACGTCATCGCGTTTCTTGATGGCGCCGCCGCGCAGGTTGGCGGCTTCGTTCAACTCATTGGCCAGCTTATCCGGCATGCCCTTTTCGGCGCGGCTCCGGGCGTTTTGCAGAATCCAGCGAATCGCCAGTGACGTCCGGCGGTTCTGCGGCACCTCGATCGGCACCTGGTAGTTGGCGCCACCCACGCGGCGCGTCTTCACTTCCAGCATCGGCTTGCAGTTTTCAACGGCTTTCTTGAACACCTTCAAAGGCTCGTCGCCGGCCTTTTCGCCCAGGCGCTTCATGGAATCGTAAAAAATAGTTTGCGCGGTGTTCTTCTTGCCGTCCCACATCATGGAACAGATGAATTTCTCCACCATGGTGGAACCATAAACCGGGTCCGGAAGAACTTCGCGAGTCAGAATTCGTCGTCTACGTGGCATCTGCGATTACCTGTTTACTTCTTACCTATCTACTTCTTCCCTGCGGGCGCTGCGCCGGCCTTGGGGCGTTTCGCGCCGTATTTCGAACGGCTCTGTTTCCGATTGGCGACACCGGAAGTATCGAGCGCGCCGCGGACAACGTGATAGCGCACGCCCGGAAGATCCTTCACGCGGCCGCCTCGGATCAGCACGATCGAGTGCTCCTGAAGGTTGTGACCCACGCCGGGAATATAGGTGGTGACCTCAACGCCGTTCGTCAGACGCACACGCGCGACTTTACGAAGCGCGGAATTCGGCTTCTTCGGCGTGGAAGTGTAAACGCGCGTACAGACGCCACGCTTTTGCGGGCAGGCCTGCAGCGCGGGACTGGCAGTCTTCCACTTGGGAGGCTTTCGCCCATGGCGCACAAGTTGATTAAAAGTAGGCAAGAATCATTTCCTTCAAGCAAAAAGAACGAGTATCATTCACCGGACGCACTTCATCCGGCAGAGAAAACGTGAAACAGCGTGCCGGAAAAATGTCGATCCTTCAGAAACAGCGAATGGAATCGGGAACCGGACAACTGCGAGGACTTCGGACTAGCCCATGCTCAAGAACGGTGAAAACCGCCAAGTGCCTCGGGGCCGGCCCCCAGCCGGATCTCCTCAATGAAGATGGTAGCCAGGGACAGAAGAGCTTAACTCGCCAAACCCTTCTATAGTACAGCACGCGAAGAAATTGTGTCAACAATGGGAATTTCTTGATGGTGGGCTACTTTGAAAAAAGGGGCTGACACCCGTTGCCGGGTTGCTACACCGGAATCAAACGCTTGCCCGACTCGCCGAGACTTATCCGGTCATGTCTACGGGAGGACCCAGCCCCTCAGTGGCCCCATTAGAGTATAACCAAATAAACCCTGGGTAAACTCCGGGCATTCCACGCGGCTAGGAGGTGCTCTACATCCCCGAGCCGATCAGTGACACCAGCGGCCATCGCGGGCGTCACGCGTAGCGTGCGGTGAATCTTAATGACGTTGTACGCGAAATAGCCAAGTGCGATAGCCGCAATGTTCAAAGTAGCCCGCTGCCAATTCTTGCGCTCATCGCAGCTTGGACTAATATGAATGTTCTACTGACGGATGAGGAAAATCAATTGGTCCGTGGCGGCGGTTGGGCTGGCTTGCGCGATCGCCGGCGCTATGCTGCCAGAGGTCCACTTCATGACCTTTGCGGCCGCGCAGGAAGTCCTCACGGCCTTCGGTCGCACGGAAGACGCGCCCGCCTGGGATGCCTGGGTCCGGACCGAAGACCGCGAAGTCAGGGCGCGGATTGAACGCGGCGTAGAGGATTCCATCAGCAACCTCGTCCTCTATGGAACCTCGTTTACCGCTTTGCCCCGCGTAGCTTCGGCCGAAGTGGCGGCGGATTCGTCCGGCGAACTCGTGGCTTCGGCCCGTGCCCGGGTGCGGGCGGCGGCCGCCGCGCTGCCCATCCCCGGTTCGAACGAGCGGTTGCAGTTTGCGCGCGATTTCCTCTTGCGGCGCGGAGTTCAGCCAAAGGAGATGGATGCGGTCCTGGCGGCGAATCTCTCGCGGTTCTCACTGGAGCAGCGCGGCTACCAGGAGAAACTGAAATCGGCCCATCAGTCCGGCGATCCCGCTGCGGCGCGTCTGGTTGGAGCCACCCTGTTCGACCGGCGCGGCCTCTCGGTGGACACTTCCCTGCTGCCGAATTTCGCCCTCGAAGACAGTCTGCAGGCGATGCTGCGGAAGGGCGCGATCGCCCGAGACAGTGTCCGGACCATCGCCGTGATCGGTCCGGGTCTGGACTTTACCGACAAGCGCGACGGCTACGACTTTTATCCCCTGCAAACCATCCAGCCCTTTGCGGTGATGGAAGCCGCGGCCCGGCTCGGTCTGGGGAAACTCGGTGACATCCGGGTGGTCACATTCGATTTGAATCCGGCTGTGAATGCCCACTTGCGAAGCATGGCGAAACGCGCCCAGGCGGGCACACCCTACGTGCTGCAATTGCCACTTGACGACGCAGGCGACTGGACGCCACAGGCCACCGCCTACTGGGAGCATTTTGGGGAACTCATCGGCAAGCCCGCCCCGCCCGCAGCGGCGCCCAAAGGCCTCCGCGTGCGCGCCGTCGCCGTCAATCCGAAGTTTGCGTCGCTCATTGAACCGGTGGACCTGAATGTGGTCGCCCAGGTCTTCGACGGCGGCAAGTTCGATCTGGTGATCGCGACCAATATTCTGGTGTACTACGACCGCTTCCAGCAGGCGCTGGCCATGGAAAGCATCGCGCGGATGTTGAACCATGGTGGCGTTTTCCTCTCGAATACGGTTCTGCCCGCCCAAAAGCCGGAGGCATTGGAGTATCTCGGACGCCGGAGCGTGAGTTACAGCGCGTTAGGGGCTTATGGAGACGACATTGTGGTTTACCGCCGGCGATGACGCAAAATTACTTTCGCGCGGTACAAACAAAGCTCGACGCCGCATTACTGTCTCCACTTTCCTGATACTTCGCCACTTCCGGATACGGGCAAAGCGGTCGAGTCATCACGACCTTTGACGGCCGTCCCGCCCACTTGGTCGCCACGATGCGGCCTGGCGCGGTTCCCGCTTCCACCCACCGCTCCAGGGCCCCATATGCCCCGCCCTGCTCCGTCAACGTTCCAAACTGGCCAAGGAAAGTCGCGCCCGGACCGCCAATGCAATGCTGCATCCCCGGAACCATATAGAGCCGCACGAAGCTAGCCGTGTTCTCCGGACCCATCTTCGAAACCACGCTTTCGTAGTAACGAACCGTGCTCAGCGCTGGGATAGCCGGATCGTTCCACCCGTGATACAGGATGAGCTTGCCGCCGCGAGCCTGGAACCGGCTGAGATCCGCATCGGTCGCATTCAGCGTTCGCGCGGTCTTTTCATCCGCCGCCCGCAGAGCCGCTCCCGCGTCCGCCGTAAATGGATTCCACGCCGGGTCGTCAAAAACCACGTACCGGAAGTAATTCTGTACGAAAGCGTAGCCCAAGCCATCTCCTGGTGCGCTGCCCAACACCCATGTCCCCCATCCGCCCGATCCCCCCTCGGCGCCCGGCATCAGCCCCGGAAAGCCCGCGGCGCCGGCATACAAACTCTTCAGATATTTCACTTGCGGCGCAGTCAGGCAGTTACGCGTTTCCGGACCCTTGCACAACAGCACCGCAGGATCGAAGTGGCAATCCCGCGGATCGTTGATGATTCCGTCCTTCACCCCATCCTGCGCATCGCACGCGGCATTCACGGCCGCGCTGATCGCGGGTACTTTGATGTCCGAGATATAAGCCGCCGGATTCCTCAGAATCCGCGCCCGCGGAACGCCGGACGCTACCAGGTGCGTCCAAAAATACGCCGGAGCGCCCGCCAGCACGCCATCGAAATCCTCCGGAAAGCGCTCCACTTCCACCAAAGCCTCGCGCCCGCCATCGGAACAGCTGTCGAAATAAGAGTGCTCCAGCGGGTGGCTATAGAACGCCTTCACCAGCGTTTTCGCATTCTCCGTCGTCAGGTGCAACCCGCGATACCCGAAATCCGCCACCTTTTCGGGATGCCGGTAAGCCCAACTCGCATCCACCGAATCGCCTTCGTGCCCCGTATCGGTAGCCGCCGTCGCGTAGCCTCGCTTCAGCACATCGGCCATCTGGTTGAAATCGATCTCGCCCGCGAAGCCGCCGTTGCCGACTCCCAGATATTTGTTATTCCAACCCGCCGACGGCAGCCACACCTCGAACCGGATATACGAATCTGTCGTGGGCTGAATCACTCCGGCCACACGGCAGAAAGCCGGCAGACCCTCGATCGCATCGCCATACGCGGTGGTGAACTTACCTGGCGCAACCATCTGCGCGGTCAACGTCGTGTGCGGTAGGGCCACGTGCTCCAGGGACTCACATTCGCCGGCCGCGGCCGGAATCGATAGCATCGGTAAACTCAATACGACAATAGAAAGAATCCTGAAATTTGGCATGGTCATCCTCCGATATCACGGCCAGAAAATAAGAATCGACTCAACGTTCGCAATCACTTACCGCAAAACTCACGGTTCCTGCATGAATCCCATGCTACTGCTAAGGCAGGGAAGCAACGCTTATGAATATTCCAGAACAAGATCTGCTGCAATCCATTTCCGACGCACAGATTACGCGAGGCGCAACTCGCCTCCGCCTGATCACGGGGCGCCGGGAAATTGGCTTGATCGCCTTCAAGAGCAAATTCACGGGGCAAAGCATTCTTTTCACGCCGCAAGACCTTGCGGAATATGTATCTCTCGGCGCACGAACCTTTACAGAGATGCGTCCCAACAGCTTTCTCGAGACCCAGATGGTCCAACACATGGTCGATTACATCTGGCGTCTCGATCGTTACAAACAGATCCAGCAGAATCTTCAGTCCCCGAAAGACGTTGCTACCATGGCGCGCATTCAGAGAAGAATTCAGCGTAGCCTCAAGATGTGCGCGTCTGGGATCGCGCGATTGAAGGAGCGCCCGAATCGGGACCAGTCTGAAAACCAGGTCAGAGCCTGCGAAGCCAGCCAGTGGTACAGCGAACTTGCCGAACTCGCGGAGCGTGTAGCCCCGGCGCGCAGCGAACTCGAGCGGAAGTCAGTCGTAAAAACAAGCGGGCAGCTCCGGCTGGTTGAACCGCTCAGCCCGGAATCCATCGAAACCCTCGCCGAAGCCTACCGCAAAGGCTTACTCACCGGCACCGAACGTACCCTGTTCACAAAAATCTAAACTCGCTGCAAGTTTTCTCCTTCAAACGTCGCTTACAAGCCGAAGAAGGAGCTTATTCATGAATCTCAAAAGACTACTGCCGCTGGCGATTGCCCCGGCATTCCTGTGCGCCGCGGCGAACGCGTCCACCATTTTCAATTTCGATAACGTGACCCTGGGCACGGAAACGAACTTCACCAACACAGTTAACGGCCTCTCCGCCACTTTTTCGAGCTCGGCTGACCCCGGAGGATTCGTCGTGTTCCCCAGCATCTTCGCGACCCTCACCGGCAATGTTCTCGGCGATCCGGGACCGGCCGGAAAGGACAATCTCTCGCTTGACGTCAGTTTCAGCCAGGTTCTGTCGTCGCTGTCGCTGGATTTCGCTACGGCCGATTTCAACACGCCGTCGCAATTCACCGTGAGCGCTTATGACAATTCGACCTATGTCGGGTCCATCTCGGCCGCCGGAATGTTCATCACGGGATCCAAATTCCCCGAAGCCGCCATCGACTTCAGCGGCGCCGCTTTCAACAACGTTGTGATTTCTTCCACCGCGCCGGACTTCGCTGTCGACAACCTGAATGCCACCGTAGCGCCGGAGCCCTCCGCATGGGTTCTGCTCACGGCCCACCATCTACTGATGGGCATTTCGTCCCTGCGGCGCAAATCGATCCGCCAGTCGCTCAAGTCCGCCGCCCTCACAACGGTTTCTTTGATGGCCACGCTCGCGGGCACGCTGGCCTCAGCGCAAACCACCCAAAGTATCTTCCCGCTGCTGCCGCCATCGGTCTCCACCGTGCCCTCCAATGGGGACGTAAACCCTTACGGAGTTGTGATCGCACCGAAGACCGTCGCCATGGGCGCTCTCCAACCGGGCGACATCCTGGTTTCAAACTTTAATAACTCGAATAATCTGCAAGGCACCGGCAGCACGGTAGTTCGCGTCGACATGTCCGGCAATGTAACCACTTTCTTCACCGCACCCGCCAACCAGAGTGGGCTCAGCGCCGCCATCGGCGTGCTTTCCGACGGCGTCGTGCTCGTCGGAAACCTGCCCACCGCCGACGGCACTTCGGCAACCGCGCAACCGGGTAGGCTGGCCGTATTGAATGGCAGCGGACAATTCCTCGGCACCTTCGGCAATTCAAATACCGTCGACGGCCCCTGGGGCATGGCCATTGCCGACAACGGGAACGGCGTCTCCGGGACGGCCCACGTATTTCTTTCCAACGTACTCAGCGGCGTCGTCTCACGAATTGACATCACCTATACGGCGACTTCGCTCAGCGCCACCGATCTCGTTCTCGCCAGCGGCTTCAATCACCGGTCCGATCCGGCCGCGCTGGAACTTGGTCCTGCCGGCCTCGTCTATAGCGCGACGAACGATACCCTCTACGTCACGTCTTCAGTGGATAACGCGGTTTATGAAATCCCTACCGCAACTCAGCCGCACAGCACCCCGGTCGCTGCCACGCTCTTCTTCCAGGACTCCACGCATCTCCATGGACCCCTGGACATCGGCATCATCCCGGACGGCCACTTCCTCATCGCCAATAGCGACGGTTCGAATGTCGATCCGAACCAGCCGAGCGAGCTTGTCGAGTACAGCGCCACGGGCCAGTTCCTGAACCAGATGTCGGTCGACCCCAACAACGGCGGCGCATTCGGCCTGGCGTCCAGCACCATCGGCTGGGGAACCATCCGGCTCGTCGCCGTAGATGACAACAGCAATCGATTAAATATCTGGACCACGGTGGTCCCGTAGTCGATCTAATGCGCCGCGGGAGCCGCACCACCCGGTTTCCCGCGGCGCATCAGCAGCACAAAAGGAATCAGCATCGCCACCAGGATACTCATGTACGAAAGCACATCCACATAGGCCATCGCCGAAGCTTGACCTTCAATCATCTGGTAGACGCGCGCGTAGGCCTGCTGCGTTGCCAGACCGGGTCCGCTGCCCCCATGCCGGTAAGTGGAGGAGAACCCGTTCACCATTTGATCGAAGGCCGCGGAACCGGGAATCGCGTGTGATGCCAGATAACTTGTATGTTTCTGACCTTGCCTCGTGAGTAGCGTAGTGATCATGGCGATGCCGATACTTCCACCGATGTTACGCACGAACGCGTTCATGCCGGACACCTGATTATTCTGCTCGCGCGCCACCCCGACATACGCGAGGGTATTCGAAGGCAGAAAGATGAACGGTAGACTCACGGCCTGCAAGGTTCGCATCATAAAGGCGGTGTGAAAGTCCAGGCCCAGGGTCCAATGCGTGGTCATGAAGTAGAGCGACGAAGCGGTTCCAGCGAATCCGCACGCCATCATCAGACGCGGATCCATCCTCGAAACCAGCATCCCCGAAACCGGCATCATCACCAGCATGGCCAATCCCCCGCCCGCCAGCGCCTCGCCGGCCTTCACCGCCGGATAGCCCAACAGCACTTCCAGAAACTGGGGAATAATCACGGTGGTCCCAAACAGAACCATGCCGAGCATGAACGTAAAGAACATAGCGACCGCAAAATTGCGCTTCTTGAACAGCTTCACGTTGACGATGGGAAAAGGATGCCGCGCCTCCCAGAAAATCCAGACCGTCAATGAAGTGATGGCCACCACAACGAATGTAGTGATCCACCATGCTGAGAACCAATCCGCTTCCTGACCTTTATCGAGAACCACCTGGAGGCAGCCCACGGCAACTGTGATCAGCGCCAGACCAATGTAATCCACCTTGATGCCGGATGCCTTCTTGCGGACTTCCGTCAGGTACGGCGGATCTTCCACCAGCCGGTGTGTGAGGAACAAGGACGCGATGGCCACCGGGACGTTGATATAGAAGATCCATCGCCAACTGAAGTTATCGGTAATCCATCCGCCAATGGTGGGTCCGATCGCGGGAGCCACAACCACAGCCATGCCGTAGACCGCGAACGCCATTCCTCGTTGCGCCGGCGTAAAGGTATCGGCCAGAATGGCTTGCTCGCTGGGCGCGAGCCCGCCGCCGCCCACGCCCTGAAGAATGCGGAACAGGATCAACATTCCCAACGTGGGAGCGGCGCCGCACAACACGCTGCTCAATCCAAAAATGGCCACGCAGCTCATATAGAATCGTTTGCGGCCCAACACCGTCGCAAGCCACGCGCTGATGGGCAGAATGACGGCGTTTGAAACCAGATAACTGGTCAACACCCAGGTGGATTCGTCCGGTGTCGCGCCCAGCGACCCGGCGATGTGGGGCAGCGCGACATTGGCAATGGAAGTATCCAGCACTTCCATGAACGTGGCAAGGGTGACGGTGAGGGCGATCGCCCACTGGTTGTGCTTTGGTTTCCACTCCGTCATTTAGGTTTTATCGCGCGCGCGGCCATGCAAGCGATCACTTGCATTTTCGCATGTTCCCGGCAGCAATGCGGACAGAAAGATTTCGACGCACATTTCCAGATACTTCGCGCGCGAATAGGGCTGGCGCCGCAAGTCGCGCCGCAGCGCCCCCAGAAAAATCATGCCGATGAAGGCGTCAATGGCGACGGAGAAATCCATCTTGCGCACCCGGCCTTTTCGTACCAAGCCGAGGCTTTGGGCACGTTCCAGATAAGCCTTGAAGCGCGTGCGGAAGCAATCGATCGCTTCGCTTGTGATTCGGTCGCGCAGATCCGGCTTGCCCGGCTGCGAGATCAGCGCGCGAATGAATCCCATATAGCGGCTCACGGACCGGTCGTAGGCTTTGGCGATCCGCGTGACGTCGCGCCGCAGATCCGGATTCTCCAGATCGATGCGGGCCAGCGATTCCGCCTGGTGCCGCAGCATCTCGAGCGTCACGGCGGCCACCAGATTCTGCTTGCTTTCAAATTGCCGGAAGAGCGTGACCTCATTCACGCGTGCTTCCCGAGCAATCTCTTTCGTGGTCGCCGTCAGACCATGTTCCGAAAAAACTTGAAAAGCCGCGGCCAGAACGCGCTTGTGCGTGGACATGCAAGTGCCTGCATGCATTTCTAGCACGTTTCCGGTATACTCCGCCCATGGCGACTTTGAGCGAACACAAACCCGGCGACTTCTGCTGGATGGAACTGGGCGCCACCCAACAGCCGGCCGCCAAAGCATTCTACGGGAATTTGTTCGGATGGAACGCCCAGGATAACCCTCTCGGCCCGAACGAAATCTACACCATGTTTGACTTGGACGGAAGGCCCATAGCGGGCTGCTACCGCGTCCGCCCTGGAACCCAGGTCCCGGGCATTCCCCCTCACTGGGATCTTTATATCGCGGTCGAGAGCGCTGAGGAAACGGTCCGCAGAGCGGCGGACGCGGGCGGCAAGGTGATCAAAAGCCCGTTCGACGTATTTGTCTACGGCCGCATGGCCGTGATTCAGGATCCCACCGGCGCCACCGCCAGAAACGAGGAAGGCGCATTCTGCTGGGCCGACTTGAGTACTCCTGAACCCGCGAAAGCCGCTGAATTCTACGAGACGGTTTTTGGCTGGTCCATCCAGGCCGGCCAAGGCAAGGAGGCCGGCTACCTTCATATCCGCAACGCCGAGGAGTTCATTGGAGGAATTCAATCCCAGTCCGACCGGGACCCGAACGCGCCGCCCCACTGGCTGATCTATTTCCAAACGACTGACTGCGTCCGGCTCACCCAGCAGGCTGAGGATCTGGGCGCGCACGCTTTCCTGCCGCCGGTGGCGATGCCCAACGTGGGAACGGTCAGCGTTTTGATGGACCCCCAGGCCGCCGTTTTCGCCCTTTACGAGCCTTTGCATGCTGCCTAACCCGGCCCGCATCCGTTTCACTTGCCAGCCCGGCTGCATCAATTGCTGCAACCAGAAGGGCTATGTGTATCTCACGGAAGCGGACGTGACGCGGGCGGCGGCGTTTCTGGGGCTCTCAAGCGCAGCGTTCGAAAAAAAATATATATACCGCACCCAGCGACTGATCCGCCTGCGCAAGCCCGCGCGTTCACAATGCCACTTCCTCCAAACTGGCGGTTGCGGCATCCATCCCGCGAAGCCCACCCAGTGCCGCACGTTCCCTTTCTGGCCCGATCTGCTGCAGGATGAGGACGACTGGAAGGCCACCAAGGCCTACTGCCCCGGAATCGGCGTGGGAAATTTCGTGCCGCTTGAGGAAGTGGAAAAGGCTCTGGCCGAAATGCGCGACGAGGAGGAGTAGCAACGCTTATCGCCGGGCTTCAAAAAACGCCTTCATCAGCTCACCGCATTCCGCGCCCAAAACGCCTTCCACAATTTCCACCCGGTGATTCAGAAGATCCGAATCCGCCAGACGGAATTTGCTCCGCACCGCGCCGAACCGCAGATCGCGCGCGCCAAACACCAGCCGGCCTACGCGGGCATTGACCAGCGCGCCGGCGCACATTACGCACGGTTCCAGCGTTACGTAGAACGTCGCATCCGGCAAACGATAATTTGCCAGGGCGCGCGCCGCCTCGCGCAGCGCGAGAATTTCGGCATGCGCCGTCGGATCGTTATGGCCGATGGGCGAGTTTCCGCCGCGCCCCAGCACCTCACCCGCGACCACCAGGACCGCGCCCACGGGCACCTCGCCCGCGCGCCCGGCGTCGCGGGCAAGCGTCAGTGCCTGCCGCATGAAAACTTCGTCTAACTCTTGAACGTTTTTCGGGCTCATTCCGTATAGAAACCTGTGCTGCTCTTCGACTAGAATAGGTGAACCGTGTTTAAGAATTTTCCGCTGATCGTCAAGAACTGCTGGCGGAACCGCCGCCGCACCACGCTGACCATCCTCAGCATCGGAGCGTCGCTGTGTCTGCTGGGTATTCTCATGGCTGTCTATCAGGCGTTTTACTTGAGTGACGGAGCGCCCGAACAGGCTTTACGCCTGGTGACGCGCAATAAAGTGGGCCTCGCCGCCACCATGCCGCAGGCGTACGAACCGAAAATCAAAGCACTCCCCGGCGTGCATGAAGTGATGGTCGCCAACTGGTATGGCGGCACCTATATCGACGACAAGCCGGAGCATCAGTTCGCACGATTCGCCACCGAAGCCGATAAGCTGTTCACGATTCGGCCGGAGATGAAACTCTCGGACGAAGAGAAGGCCGCTTTCCTGCATGACCGCCGCGGGTGCATCATCGGGAAGGAACTCGCCGACAAGCTGAAGCTGAAAGACGGGGACCGCATGACGCTGATCGGCGACATCTACCCCGGAAATCTGGACTTCACCGTACGCGGCGTCTATGACGCGCCCATCGACAACGGAGTCTTCTATTTCGACAAGGCTTACATCGAAGAGGGCCTGCCCGACCGGCGCAAGGGAAATGTCGGGATCTTCTACGTCCTCGCAAACACGGCCGACGATGTACCGCGCATCGAGAAGGCCGTGGACGCCATGTTCGCCAACTCGCCGCAAGAAACAAAGACGGAAACCGAGAGTGCGTTCGCCCTCAGCTTCGCGGCGTTCCTGGGCAATGTGAAAGGTTTCCTGATGGTTGTTTCGGCCGCCGTCACCTTCACGATCCTTCTGGTCTCGGCCAACACCATCGCCATGTCCGTGCGCGAACGAATTCGCGAAATCGGCGTTCTGAAAGTTCTTGGATTCACGAACGCCATGGTGCTCGGAATCATTCTGGGTGAAGCCATTCTCATATCCGCTGCCGGCGGGGTCATCGGCGTGTTTCTGGCGGACCTGCTGGCCGCTGGATTGCGCCATGGGCCGGACTACATGGAGCAATTGCACACCTTGCACATCACAACTCCGGTGGCCTTCCTTTGCGTCGCGGTCGCGGCCTTCATCGGACTGGTCAGCGCCTATATTCCCGCTTTCCAGGCATCGCGCATTCCCATTCTTTCGGCTTTGAGAAATACGGATTAATCTATGGCCGTTCCCGTCTCCTATAACGTTCGCAATCTGATTGTCCGCAAGACCACCACCATCATGACGGCGCTCGGAATTGCGCTGACTGTGGCCGTTCTGCTCTCCGTGATGGGCCTAGTCAACGGACTCGACTCGGCGCTCGCATCCACCGGAGATCCACTGAACATTATGGTGCTCCGCCGGGGGTCCACCGCGGAGCTCACCAGCGTGGTCTCGCGCCAGCAATATCAGGACATCCGCGCCCTGCCGGGCATCGCGCGAGATGCCACAGGCGAGCCTTTGGTTTCTTTGGAGATGGTGACCGTAATCCAGTTGGCGAGTGTAGACGCGCCCGACGGGATTAATGTGAATATCCGGGGCTTGACACAGACCGGCATCGATCTGCGGCACGGGCTCACCATTCAGAGCGGCGGCCGCTGGTTCCAGCAAGGCCGCAATGAAGTGGTTGTCGGCGCGTCGATCGCCAAGCGATTCCCGGCCGCAAAGCTTGGGAACACCCTGCGCTTCGGCCGCAGCAACTGGAAGGTGGTGGGCGTGATGGATGCCGGGCAGTCCGCAACCAATAGCGAGATCTTCGGCGATTTGAACCTCGTATCCGCCGATTACAACCGTCTCGATTTTCCCAGCTCCGCGCTGGTGAGGGCCACTGACGCGGTTTCCGCCGCCGCCCTGGTGAACGCGATCAAGACCGATCAGCGGCTGAACCTCGATGCCATTTCCGAGCGCGCGTACTACGATAAGCAATCGGTTTCGGCGGCGCCCATCAAATTCCTGGGCGGGTTCGTCGCCATCATCATGGCCGTCGGCTCCAGTTTCGCCGCCATGAATACCATGTTCGCGGCCGTCTCGCGAAGGTCCAAAGAGATCGGAACATTGCGCGTGCTCGGGTTTTCCCGGTCCAGCATTCTGCTGAGTTTCTTCATCGAATCGGTTTTACTGGCGGCCTTCGGCGGGTTGATCGGCTGCCTGCTGGTGCTGCCGCTGAATGGCTTGACCACAGGGATTGGCAACTTCGTCACGTTCTCGGAGACATCGTTCGCATTGCGCATCTCTCCGCTGATCATGCTGGCGGGGTTGGGGTTCGCAATGCTGCTCGGAGCCCTCGGCGGATTCTTCCCGGCGCGGAACGCGGCGACAAAACAAATCCTGGTGGCTTTACGGGAAGTCTAAGTAATTCAATATGGACGCAGAACTCAAGAGTCTTCGCATCGACCGCGGTAAACCGGCTGGACCCGAGCCGTCTAAATGGGCCACGCGCTGGATCATCGGCGGCGTTCTGCTCTTTGTGGTGCTCGGCCTCACCCGTTTCGCCTATACCAAGCTGAACGCCGCAACCCCCGTGGAGATCGTTCGCGTGAAGGCCCTGCAATCCGGATCGCCGGGGGCCATCGACGCCGTCGTCCTCAACGCCACTGGTTACATCGTGGCGCACCACAATATCGAAGTGGCCGCCAAAGTGGTGGGCCGCGTGAATTATATCGGCGTCGAAAAGGGCGATCACGTCAAGGCCGGTCAAGTGGTGGCGCGCCTCGAAGACGATGAGTATCGCGCCCAGGTTCAGGAAGCCAAGGGAAACGCCGATTCCCTGCAAGCCAAGCTGGAAGAAGCCGAACACGGCTCCCGTCCCGAAGAAATCGCAGTAGCCGAAGCAAATTGGAAGCAGGCGCAATCCGATCTGGAGAACGCCAAAGTCACTCTCGATAGGACCCGCCCGCTCACCACGCAAGGGGTGCTTTCGAAGCAGGCTTATGATGACGCGCTGGCTAAGTACGATAATGCCGCGGCCAAGGTCAACTCACTCAAGAAGACCTACGACTTAGCTAAGATCGGGCCCCGCGTCGAGGAAATTAATTCGCTGCGCGGACAGGTGGAACAGGCTCGCGGAGCTCTGGCCTACGCCCAAACCCAGCTCGATAACACGCTCATTCGCGCTCCCGTTGATGGCACCATTCTGGAGCGCGCCGTTGAGAAGGGGGAATTCGTCACCACCAGTATGGTGGGCGATAAGGGCGCCAAGGGCTATGTGGTGTCTCTGGCGGATCTGAATGACCTGCAGGTGGAGCTGGACATCGCGCAGAATGACTTCGCGAAGCTGCACATGGGTCAGCCCGGCGTGATCACCGTCGATTCCTTCCCCGATCTGAAATTCAAGGGGCGCATTGAAGAAATGTCGCCCGAAGCGAACCGCGCGAAGGCTACGGTGCAGGTAAAGGTGAAGGTTCTCGACCCGGACAGCCATCTGCGTCCGGAGATGAATGCCAGCGTCGCGTTTCTTTCCGACGAGAAACCTTCTCCCGTTTCCAGTGCGAGTTCACCTTTGCCGTTAATCTATGTTCCGGTGGCAGCGGTACGGAACGATTCTGTGTTTGTTGTTCTCGACGGCAAGGCCCTGCGCAGAACCGTGAAGACCGGCCCGACTTCGTCGAGCGGCGTGCAGGTTAAGGAAGGTTTGATTGGCGGGGAAGATTTGATTGTGAACCCGCCGGCGGATTTGAAAGATGGCGCGCGCGTCGAAGCGCGTTCCTAGGAGAAAGCCAGATTGAGCGAGACCAAATTGAGCGAGAGCAGCGAAGTAGTCATCCGCACCAATAAGTTGACCAAGGAGTTCATCCGGGATGAGTTTCATGTCATCGCCCTGAAGGACGTAAACATCGAGATCCACCGCGGCGAGTTTGTCGCTCTCATGGGTCCTTCCGGTTCCGGTAAGTCGACGCTGTTGCATCTCATTGCCGCGATGGATAAATCCACCGGCGGCGAGATCGAAGTTCTCGGCGAGAACCTCAACAGGCTATCCGACACGCAGATCGCCCACTGGCGCAACGTGCATGTGGGGTTTGTCTTCCAGCAGTTCAATCTGATTCCGGTCCTCACCGCGCTCGAGAATGTGGAGCTCCCGTTGAAGTTGACGAACCTGAAGAAAGCCGAGCGCCTCGAACACGCCACCACCGCGCTCAAGCTGGTGGGTCTGGGAGACCGGCTCGGGCATTTTCCCCGCCAGCTTTCGGGCGGCCAGGAACAGCGCGTCGCCATCGCGCGCGCCATCGTCACCGATCCACAATTGATTCTCGCCGATGAGCCCACGGGTAACCTCGATGCGCAATCGGCTGACGATGTGCTGACGATGCTCTCCAGACTCAATAAGGAGTACAGCAAAACCGTGGTCATGGTGACCCATGATCCGCATGCGGCCAAGTTCGCCACCAGGGTTCGCCATTTAGAAAAAGGCGAGCTTCTGCCGGAAGGTGTTACGACAACCGCGTAGGTGATTTCCGCATGGCCGAGTTAGAAATACATCACGAACACCACGAATCCGATCCGCTGAGCCGGACCGTTGGGATACTTGCCGCCTTGATCGCCATGTTACTGGCCATCGTGAGCATCGCCTCGCACCGGACCCACACCGAGGCGGTGCTGCTGAAGACGGACGCGAACGATAAATGGAACTACTACGAGGCCCAGCGCATGAAGTTCCATGACCTGGAGCTGGGCGAAGACATTCTCAACGCGCTGCCATCAAATGCGGACACCCAGAAGAATCTGGCGCGCTACGCGTCGGATAAGATCAAGTACGACCAGCGCGCCAGGAAGTCGCAATCGGAAGCCGAGCAGATCGAGAAGGATTCGACCTCCATCGAAGAGAAGGCTCTGAAGTTCGATTTTGCTGAAGGCTTGCTGGAAATCAGCGTCGTGATGATGTCCATGTTCTTTATCTCCAAGAAAAAACTGTTTCCGGTTGTGGGCGGCATCGCGGCTATTATTGGACTTGTACTGGGCGCAATGGGTTTTTTCCTCTAAAGTGCGGCGGCTTGCTCTACTCCTCGTTTCCGCTTCCCTGGCGGCGCAGACGCCTTCTGTCGAAGTCCTCGTGGCCAGCCCGGCGGTAACCAAAACTGAGTTGCAGGTCATCTGTCTATTCCACTCAGGTCCGGGAACGGCGTTTCAAGGCTCGCTCCGTGAGATCGATGAGAAGCTGGGAGGGTTGCTCACCAGGATTCGCAAGGACAGCTTATTCGCCGGGAATCTCGGAGAGACGCTCCTCATCGCGCCAAAGCCAGGTACGATTCCCGCCCGGCGTCTTCTTCTCATCGGCCTGGGCGATCTCCAGAGTTTCTCGACGGATCGCGAGCAACAAGTCGGATTCATCGTTTTTGAAGAGTCGAAACGTCTCGGGATCAACCACCCGTACTTCGCCCCCACGGTACTCGACGGAGGCAAAACGGGATTGAACACCGGCGATGTAGCCGAGCAATTTTTAAGAGGCTTTCTGCGAGCCAGTGCAAGTGAGGATGTAGTGCGTGCGGCGAAGATGAGTAACCCAACCTCTAACCCAAGCGGTCTGACCTTTCTGGCCGGTGCGGCGCACGCCGCGGATACCCGCGCCGGTCTGGCCAAAGCAACCGCCGCGGCGGCCGGGCATTAAATCCGCTTAGTGGCCAATACTGAATAACAGCACCGACAAAACCAAAGCAGCGACCCCCACAAAGGTCCAGTCTTTTTCGAGCGCAAATCCGAATACCAAGAAAGCCACGCGCAGAATCGGCGTGGCGATCAGAACCAGCAGGCCGGCCATGATGATTGCCTGGCTGTCGAAATGCTCCGCTTCCCGAAGTGTCTCTCGCGGCGAGAGTAAGTCGCTCGGTTCAGACGCGAAACGCGCATAGGCCGGCAATTGAGCGCCATGCTGCGCGAGGTACCAGATTCCGCCCGCCGCTACGATCAGCGCGGATACGATGACGCCGGTGCGCAGGATAGAGGAGACGATGTCGTCAACGTTGATCTCGGTCTTTGTCACAGGCGGCCGGTTAGCCCTTCATAGATCATTTGCACCCCAAGTGCCGCGATCACGAAACTAAACACAATACGCAACGTCCTGACACGCGCTTTCACCAGAATTCTTGCCCCGGCCAGAGATCCCGCCAGAACGCCGAGCATCACCGGCATGGCCAGCCCAGGATCGATATAACCGCGATGCAGGTAGAGCCCCGCGCTGGCTGCCGCCGTGACGCCGATCATGAAGTTGCTGGTGGTGCTCGAAACCTTGAATGGAATTTTCATCACGCGATCCATGGCGAGTACTTTAAGCGCGCCGGAGCCGATTCCAAGAAGTCCTGAAAGAATGCCGGCGACACCCATCAGGCTGAATCCGAATCCCAAATGGTAGACGTGATAATGGCGCGGACCGGCCGGCGTCGGCAGGTCGCCTTCCAGCCGGAGCTTCTGAGCCCATGGATCGCTGGGCGCATCCTGGGAACCCGGTTTATGGCCGCGCATCGACGCCCACGCGGAGTAAAGGAGCACGACGCCGAAAATCACTCCAATCGCCGGCTTGGGCATGTGCGAGGTAAGGTAGGCGCCCAAGACCGCGCCAAGAGTGGTGGCCACTTCAAGGAACATGCCGATGCGAATGTTGGAGAAGCCTTCGCGCACATACGCGGCGGCCGCGCCGGATGAGGTCGCGATCACGGATACCAGCGACGCCCCCATGGCATAGCGCAAATCGACGTGCATCGCAATGGCCAGCACCGGCACGATGACCACACCGCCGCCGAGACCCGTCAATGCGCCCAGCAGACCAGCCAGAAGTGATGCCGCGCCGACGATCAAGGTGAAGGTGAGCAGCGTCACGCGGATTTATTTTCGCTTGCCGGAACTGGGACCGCGGTTCGGAGGGCCGGAACGCGGACCCGGACGCGACCCTCCGCGCGGAGGAGGACCGCCGGGACGCGGACCCTTACCCCGATAAGGTGGTCGCGGGGTCCACTCGCGCGGCGCGCGATCGTTTCCAGAAGATTCCCTCGGCGGACCCGAACGTGGTGCGCCCGCGCCCGTTCGCGCCGGCCTGTCATTGGAGCGCTGCGGCCTGTCATCGGAACGAGGCGGGAAACGCGGCGGCCCACTATTTGAGCGTGGCGGCCGGTCGTTCCAACGCGGCGGTCCACTGTTCGAGCGCTGCGGCCTGTCATTGGAGCGCGGCGGGAAGCGCGGCGGGCCTCCGTTCGACGAACGCGGCGGCCGATTCTCAAAAGGCCGTGCACCATCGCCCGATGGCCGCGGACGCCCTTCGAACGTTCGCGGGCGATCCCCATCGCGACGGTCGGAGGGACGAGGCGGACGGCTGAAATTGTTGGGGCGCTGTTCCGGCCGGTGTTCTGTCCTGTGTTCCGGCCTATCTTCCCGTGGCTCGGTCGGTCGTGGCCGCGCTGCCGGGCGAAATTCCTGCCGCGGCGCTTCCGGGCGTGGCGCTTCCGGGCGTGGCGCCGCGGGCCGCGGCATCATCGGCGGTCGCACCGGAGGCCGCACGGCAGGCACTTCCGGTGAAGATGCCGCTACAAAAGTCTTCGATTTACGCACCGGCTTTTCCGCTTCCGCTTCACGGGTTTGCTCGGCGCGCCGTTCCATCGCATGAAGCACGTCGTCCGCGATCGCGCAAACGGCCTTCATCTCGACAATATCGTGCACGCGGACGATATGCGCTCCGCCGAGCACGCTCGCAGCCACCGCGCCCGCAGTGGCAAACAGCGTCTCGCGCTCGCTGGGATGCGCCAGGAACGACTTGCGCGAAGGACCCACAAGAATGGGCAGATCGAGCTTGGCCATTTCGCCCAGTCGCGCCAAAATCTCCGAATTCTGCTCCCGCCGCTTCCCGAAGCCAATACCGGGATCGACCACGATGCGCAGCATGTCCACGCCCGCGCGCCTGGCGCGATTCACGGAAGCGTCCAGATCTTTCACAATGGCGCCCATCACATCCTGCAGTGGCCCGAGCGTCGCCCACGTCTCCGGCTTCCCGCGCATGTGGTTGAAGATCACCCCGGCGTTGTATTCCACCACCGGCTTCACCAGTAGCGGATCGAAAGTGAAACCGCTGGGATCGTTGATGATCTCGACGCCCAGTTCCAGCGCGCGCTCGGCAACTTCAGCTTTGTAAGTGTCCACCGAGACCGGGATCGACAACTGGTCTCGCAGGCGCTTCAGCACCGGAACCAGACGCCGCAGTTCCTCAACCGCCGTGATGGGTTGCGATCCGGGACGCGTGGATTCCGCCCCCACGTCGATGATATCGGCGCCTTGCTCCTCCATTTCCATGGCGCGCGCATAGGCGCGGTCGGGGTCCAGGTATTGGTTCCCGTCCGAGAACGAGTCGGGCGTTACATTCAGCACGCCCATGATGAGCGTTCTTTCGCCAAGCGCGAGCTCACGCGTTCGGATTTTCCAGGTGTGCAGGCGTCGTGGCATAAGAGGTTGAATCTTTAGTTTCCCACCTTCTGAAAAGCCGAGTTGCATATAAGTAAATTCTTATGTAGACTGAGAGATCCAACAACCCTTATGGCGGCAACTGACACGGTGTTCAAGGCTATCGCACATCCGGCCCGGCGGGAGATCATGGCCTTGCTGTCTGTGGCCAATCGCTCGGTGAGCGAAATCACTGCCGAGTTCCAAATGTCGCAGCCGGCAATCTCCCAACACCTCCGCCAGTTAAGAAACGCCCGGCTTGTCGCGTCAGAACGCGTGGGACTGGAACAGAGATACCGTCTGACTGGAGCGCCTCTGAAGGCGGTGCTCGACTGGTCTTCGCAGTACCGGCGCTTCTTCGACCCATCCGGCCCCGCATGGGAATTCGCGAAAGCGGGCGGGAAAGAGGGACGCCGGCATGGCAGTTGAAGGATCCGTACCCGCCGCCGGCGTCATTGTCCCGCATCTTGTAGTTCGGGATGCGGCGGAAGCGCTGGCCTTTTTACGAAAGCGCGTTTTCGGCAGTTGTGCTCTATCGCTCTCCCTCACCAAGTGGGGTGGGGGAACACATTCACATCAAGGTCTGGTCATCGCTGGTACAGATTTCAACAGAAGAACCAGCCCAGCGACGGGAACGCGTGGAAGGGTCGCTACTGGCGTCGCCTGAGACGCTTTCGGGATCGACCTGCGTCTTTCAGGTGGTGGTGCCCGATGTAGATGCGGCATACAAGCGCGCGATCGATCATGGAGCGTCGCCGGCCCTGCCTCCTACCGATATGTTCTGGGGTGACCGCTATGGGTGGGTGCGCGATCCGTT
>Ga0182016_10002349_pt1 | contig 22339 bp, 17 predicted proteins | sample 712S2MmetaG_FD_120491 | JGI IMG/M metagenome (GOLD analysis project Ga0182016, IMG submission 120491) | Permafrost microbial communities from Stordalen Mire, Sweden - 712S2M metaG | ecosystem: Environmental > Terrestrial > Soil > Wetlands > Permafrost | place: Sweden: Stordalen | collected... | reverse complement strand
GGGCTTTAGCCCCCGAGGGAAGCGCTTCGAGAGTTGGCATTCCCTCGGCGGCTAAAGCCGAAGTCCGAACTCACTAGCGACGTACGGGATAAATCCCGTACCCTTCAATCCACAGAGTTATTAAACAGCTTCTTAGTTAACAGTGAGAATGAATGTGGTTGTCACTGGCGTTGGCGTGACGGCCGGACTGCCGGTTCCGCTGACGGTAAAAGTGTAGCTGCCGGAGGTCGTTCCGCCAGAAGTGTTCCCTGAGGGAGCTTGCCAGAAGTCTCCGCAGCCTGTCATGGCCCCGAGCGCAGTCATTAGGAGAACGGCACCAGCCATCGAGCGCCAACTGCGGCGCCGGGCCGGAATGCCCAGGAAGACAAGGAGCGCAAGCACCGCTCCCCCGCCTGCGCCCATCCATCCGCTGCCTTTGTGTTTCAGGCCAGGTCTAGCAAGCTGGCTGGTCGTGGCCGCGGTTGTGGAGATCGTGGCCGTCACCGTTGGGGTGGTGTTTGTCGACGACAAGGTCACCGAGGTCGGAGAGAGGGAACATGTGGGCGCGTCCACGGCGCTGGAGGGGCTGGAGGTGACCGTGCACGTGAGCGACGCGGTTCCCGAATAACCACCCGTCGCGGTAACGGTGATGGTTGATGAGCTTTGGGTGCCAGGCGAAACGGAGGACGGTGTTGTCGCGGATAGAGTGAATGTGCCGGTAGAAGTGGCAGCTGTTACCGTGACCGAGGCTGTGCCCGTCGCGGCTGCGTAGGTTGAGTCCCCACTATAGGTGACGGTGAGTGTGTCGGTTCCGGCAGTGAGGCTGTTGGCGGGTATCGAAAAGGTGTATGCGCCGGCGGTAAGTGGCTCCGCGGATGAAGTATAGCTGCCACTGGAAAGCGTTACCGTTCCCGTTGGCGTTGCTGCGCCACTGCCGCCAACTGTGACTTGGACACTGATGGCGGAGCTTGCGCTCTGGGACGAAGAAGGCGGTGTCACCGTTACGGTCGCCGTAGCCGTGCCGGTGCTTGCGGCCGTTGTCACAGTAACGGTGGTTGTACCGGTTGCTTCAAGGTAGTTTGTGTCCCCGCTATAGGAGACAGTCAGCACATCGGACCCGGTGCCAAGGCTGTTGGCGGGAATTGAAAATGTGTAAGCTCCCGCAGTCAGCGCCTGCGCACCCGAACTATACCCTCCACCCAGCAGAGTCACTTTGCCGGTCGGAGTTGTTCCGCCGGAGGATGCGGCAGCCACTGTCACCGTGACGCTCAAGGCACTGCTGGCGCTCACGGAGGTCGAAGACGGAGTGACCGTCAGCTTTGCGGTCTCGGTCGCTGTGCTGGCTGGCCAGGCGTTGACCACGTTGGCTACATTCAGAGACCCCAGGCCGGTTGCCAGGTCGTATCCTGCTCCCGCACTGTAGCTGGGCAGGATGCCGACAAGATCGCCAGTATGAGTAACCGAGCAGTTAGGGGATTGAATGCCGGCCGTTGTTGGGTCCCCCTCTTCTGCACCGTAGTCGCATGGGACGGCATTTGTGCCACTGTCGATGTCATTGAAGTAGCAACTGTTTCCGGCGGCGACTTTCTCGGCGCTGCAGTTCGAATACGTCTGCTGCGACGCCAATGTGTACAATTCGGCATTCGGGCTTCCCTGGGCCTCGCCTGCCTTCTGGTTGATCAGCGCCATCACGCCCGCCATCGCCGGGGACGCGACCGATGTCCCGCCCACTTCCTGTGCGGTCGGCTTGGCGGTTGCGCTGTAGCTGCATGGAGCATAGGTGGTAGCCGAGCTCGAGGCGGCGTCCAGATAGGAGACGCAGACCAAATAAGCGCTGGAGAAAAGGCCGTCCGCGGCGAAGAATGAGACATCGGGCAGATCGCGCACTCCATCGGCGGGAATGCCAGTGACGTTAGCCTGCCAAGTGGGTTTGGTCCATCCGTTGTTGGCTAGCGTCAGCGAGCCGTTGGCGGTGCCGGTGCTGGTTGAACCGGCCGTGCAGGTCGTCGTGTTGTTGGCGGTGGAACTGACCACGCATCCGCTGGCGCCCCCTGCACCGCCCACTGTGTCGACGAATCCAGCCAAGCCCGAGATGGCATTACTGGTAAGGGAGTTGTTGTATACAAAATTGCAGGCCCCCTCTTCACTGGTAAAGGCCGTGGCGCCGGCAATGGCAGCCTCTGCCTGAAGAAAACCGAGCGTTAAAGAGTTAGCACAGGTGTTGTTCCAGGGAACCTCCGGCACATAACCGACGGCGCTGGATCCATTGGTGAGGTTGTTCTTCGCGTTCCAGTAAGGCGAGGCCGTGCACTCAGGGGAAGTTGAAGAAGTTGGAAGCGCGCACCAGTTGAAGTCCGTGCCGCCGACTGCCGTGTTCCACGGAGTGGATGCCAAGCCATTGACGGCAAGACCATATTGCGCTGAATAAGGGGTGCCGATGGAGTCGCCGCCATCATCGCACTCCGCCGAACCTCCATCGCCCGACGCTACAAAAACAGCAATGCCTTCAGTAGATGCGCTCTGCCACAGGTTGTAGAATTCGACGTTACCAGCGGTGCCTTGAGCCAATTCACAACCGCCGTAGCTGACGCTCATAATGTTGGCGGTTGAGTTTTGGATGATGTAGCTCATTGAATCGTACAGGCCATCGTCCGACGATGAGGCTGGGTAGGATGCGACCAGAACGATGTTGGCGCCCTTGGCGACCGCTCCCGACCACTCCACATCCAGCGTGTTCTCAACCAGGTCGCCGCTGCTGCAATTTCCGGCCGCATCCGGGCAAACAGTGAGGGGTTGCTTGTTGCCGGAGAGGATTGTCGGCTGGTTGGCGGGTAAACCGAAGGTGGTGCGGAAGGTGGCTACGTCGTTGTTATAGCCGCTGGTGCTTTGGCAGTTGGGATCGCTTTGGCCGATGCAGATACTGCTGGTTCCCGCAATAGCGATCGTCTGGCCGGTGCCGTCAATGGGAGTATTGGCGTTCCACAACGGAAGGACGTTGTAAATGGTGGCGAAATCATACGGCGCGACGTCTTCAACCAGGTAAGGATTCGTGGTGGAAGTGCCGGGTACGCTGATACCGTACTGCGGGCGAGGAACTGAAAGCCTCGCCCCGTTGCTCTCCGTGCCATTCGTCGGCCGCATCCACCTTCCCGTCGCCGAATCCCGGGTTACCTTGCTGCCCATGCGATGAAGAGGACGCGGAAAAAAGTTATGCAGCGACTTTACGCCGACTACCGCAGGTCCAAGCGCCGCGGGAATCTGCGGGTCGCTCATGTTGCCGATATGCTGAACACCCCTCACTTCAAGGTTATGAATCTCGGTGTGGAAGGTGCTTTCTACCTGCTCCGCTGTCCCGCTGAAGCGGATCGACAGACGATCCTTGCTCGCTTCGCTGATCGAAAACCCGTGGCCGATGAGCCACTTCGAAATGGTGGCGATATCGGTCGCCGACGCGCCGAATTCCGTGCCCACCTGGTCCGGCGTAAGCCACTTGTGGAAGTTGGGCGAACCGGGCGTGTACTGGCTCTCGACAAACTTGTCGAATGCGGCCTGACGCTCCGGGCTGCGGCTCAACACCAGGATCAAGTCTGTCATCGGCAAATCGGGCCTCACGCGGCCTCGGTCGGTCTTGGCATTGGCAAGCGGGTGCGTGTTGCCCCTGAGAGTGACCAAGTCGTTTTCATCGATCGGGTTGACGATTCGAACCGAAGGCGCAACCGCGGGCAGTGCGATAGCTTGGGCCTTTGCAGCCATTCCGCAGAGCATGGGGCACGCCAAAAGGAACGGGGCAAGCATGGAGAGGGAGCGCATCGAACGCATCGTGTTTATCCTTTTCCTTTGTGCGCTGCCCGTTACGTTGCCGCCGGAAACAGCAAGGGAATCATGAGGATTGCTTGAAAATGCCATCAGACTGATGGTCTATCGTTGCCAGTCTGAGAGTCAACTGCCGGTGGAACAAATTCTTCTTTTACCAGCGTTTGGGCATGCCGAGAATGGAAACATCTTGAACCAAAAGACGCGTCGGCAACCGGATGCGCTCATCCTTTTAGATTGGCCGGGCTGAGCCGCTACACTGAATGCGCCATGCTGCGAACTGCAATTGCGACCCGCTACGTACTCCCCCTGCGCGAAGGAGGTTCTTTGCCTGCGATCGTGGAGGCCGATGACCTGGGAATCTATGTGGTCAAGTTTCGCGGAGCCGGGCAAGGCGCACTGGCGCTGGTCGCGGAACTTGTCGCGGGTGAGATTGGACGTGCTCTCGGATTGCGCGTGCCCGAACTGATTTTTATCGACATCGACGCGGCTCTGGGACGAAATGAACCGGATGCCGAGATAAGGCACCTGCTGAAATCAAGCGTGGGGCTGAACCTGGCGCTCGACTATCTCCCCGGATCGACGATGTTCGACGTGGCGGCTCGCGACGTGGTGAGCGCGGAGGAGGCATCGTTGACGGTGTGGTTCGATGCCTTCACGCAGAACGTGGACCGGACGCCGCGGAATGCGAATTTGCTCATGTGGCATCGCAAGCTCTACCTGATCGACCACGGGGCTGCGCTTTACTTCCACCATAACTGGGAGACGATGCCGCAGAAGGCCGAATCGCCGTTCCCTGAGATTGCGCAGCATGTGCTGCTCCCATGGGCAAAGAAGATCGAGGCTGTTCGGGCCGATGCGCATAGCAAGCTGACCCGCGAGGTACTTGTGGAAATACTGGAGCAGGTTCCGGACGCGTGGCTGGAGTCCGGGAGTGCTGGAGTTACCGCAGCGGAGAAGCGCGCAGGATACGTCGACTTTTTTGCGAAGCGCCTCAAGGCTGCGGAGATTTTTGAACAGGAGGCGATGAACGCTCATGCCCGCCTCATTTGATTACACCGTCATTCGCGTGGTGCCGCGCGTCGAGCGGCAGGAGTTTATCAATGCGGGTGTCGTTGTGTTTTGCCTTGAAAAGCGATATCTCGATGCGCGCATTCATCTCGATGAACAGCGGCTGAGAGCGCTGTGGCCCGAGGTCGATGTGCAAGTTGTGAGAGCGCACCTTGACGCGATTCCGCTGGTCTGCGCGGGAGACGAGAGTGCGGGGCCGATTGCGAAGTTGTCGCAGCGGGAGCGGTTCCACTGGCTCAGCGCGCCGCGCAGCACCATCATCCAGCCGTCTCCTGTGCACACGGGAATCTGCGATGAGACGGGTACTGTTCTTGAGCGCCTCGCCAAGCAATTTCTTGCGCAGTGATCCGCATCCGCTTTGTTTCATTTCGAAGCGGACGCGCGCAGCAGATCGCCGAGAGCGTGAACATCTGCGGAACCGGTATCGCTGATGACGACATAGCGCAGGTCTCCCTGGGCCCAACTCTCCACACTGAAGCCCTTGTCGCTGCTTGCGTCCACGGCGGTTCCGGACGGCATAACTCCTTGCTGCTCCTGCACGATAAAGACGGATAACTCGTGCTTTCGTAACTCGAAGAGTAACTGCGCGCCGGGGTTGTGCTTGAAATACACCAACTTGCCGCCGATTAGCTTATACGGCGAATCCTGTAACTCGGGCAGGTTGAAAGAAAACGGCAGCTTCCCCTGAAACCATGGCTTGACCGTGTGCCTGTCGGTGGAAATCACGTCCACAGGATTGGCGCTGGCCATCGTGGCAACGTGCAGATCGAGTAACTCGGCGATGCCCTGGTCGCGTGCTGAATGGCGCGTGAACAGACTAATTGATATTGCAATAAGGAAAAGCGCGACGACGGCCGCAGCGCCCCACGGCAGTAACGTGTTGTTCAACCGCGGGCGGCTGCTCTTCTGAATGCTCTTCTCAATTCTCAGCCGAAACTCGGGGCGCACGCTGAATTCCGGGGACAGAGCCAGGTCGGCCGCAGCGGCCCTGCTTGCCCGCTTCATCTGAAACCGGGCTAAGGCTTCCGCGGCGCAGCTTTGGCAACTGTGCAGGTGATCTTCAAACCCGGCAAGCTCCTCACGCGGAAGGCTCTCATCCACGTACGCTTCCAAGATATCCGCATGCACATCGCAGCTCATTCAACCACCCCCTGCAGCTTTGCGCCAAGCAGAATGCGCATCACCTTTCGCGCTCGCGAAAGCCGCGACATGACTGTGCCGATCGGTATCCCGATGGCCAGCGATATCTCCTGATAACTCATCTCTTCAAGGTCGCAGAGCAGAATGATCTCGCGATAGTTCACCGGCAACTCCTTGAGCGCTGCCTGGATGCTCTCACTCTCAATGCGCGCCAGCAACACCGATTCCGGTGTCTCGCTAGTGAATGGCTCAGGACTCGCATCGCCCTCCGCATCCAGCGAGACAGAGGCTCTCAGGCCTGACTGCGACGTGAGGAACGTGTTGCGCAGGATGCGATAAATCCAGGCGCGGAAATTCGTTCCCTGCCGGAATGCCGAGAAGCCTTTCAACGCCTTCATGAATGTTTCCTGTACCAGGTCCTCCGCCTCCGCGCGATTCTGCGTAAGCCAGCAGGCGAAGTTATAGAGCCTGGCGAATAGCGGCATCGCCAGTTCTTCGAAGGTGCCGGTATTGCCGGAAGGATTCGCCACAGCACGGACAGTGTATCGCAGGGGTGGCTCGCGAGAGGTTCTCGGGTTGAGGTTTCCCAGGCCTCAAATGCGAGACCTGGGGCACCCAGACATGATCCTCAGTCGGCGGCGGATGCGGGAAGATTAACTCTGCTCTCTTGAATGCGTGCGGAAGTTGCGGAAGATTTGAGACTGCGCTGAAGCACCGCGTCGAGCGACCACTTGCCAGGACCATTGATCAGCAGAAACACGCTCGTTACCATCTGCGCGTAGTCGGCGCGAATCTCGTGCAGCACAGCCCAGATGCCGATTTTGGGTGGGGCAGGCGGCAGCGGCAAAGGCGAGGTGCCGAGATACAACGAGATTTTTGTGCTGAGGATAGCGACGATCATCTCAATGACAAACGGAATCGCAATGAGCCGGGTCCCCAACCCGGAGATCAGCAAAAGACCTCCGCAAATCTCAAGACTGGCGACAAACACAGCGGTTTCGTGGGGGAAAGGAATGCCAATTTTCGTAAATCGGCCAACCCCCTGGTTGGTGTAGACGAATTTCAAAATGCCTTCCCAGAAGAAGACGCCTCCCGCCATCAGGCGCAGAAAGAGTATGGAGCGAGGGCCATTCGTTGGGGGTTTGACGAGCCACGAGAAAAGTCTGTGCATGATCTGCTCCTTGTGAAGGCAGGGGATTCACTCGACGGAGTGTTCACTGCATAGAACTGGAGCAGACAGTATTTATTCCACGGATAGCAAATTAATTGAGAAAAAAGACAGGAGCGGGAAAGTCTGCCGCTCCTGTTATTGAGGCTCGACCAAGTGGTGGGCAATTGCGAAGAGGGCAAGTTCAAGCCGGGTTGAGACGCCGGTCTTATCGAAAATGTTGGAAAGATGCCGTTTGACAGTTTCTTCGCTCAGCGCGAACTGTTTGGCGATGTCGCGGTTGGAGCAGCCTTCAACAATGCACCCCACCACTTCCAACTCGCGCGGAGTGAGCCCGTAAGTCTTGCGCTGCGGGACAACAGCTTGTTGCATCAGGTCGTGCAAAGCGGAAACCAGGTTGACGACGCGCTTTCCGCCGATCCAGTAGTCGCCGCCAAAGACGGTGCGAATGGAGGTTTGCAGGTGGCTGGCCAGGGCATCTTTGAGCACGATGCCGCGAGCGCCGATGTGCAGAGCTTCAATGATTTGTTGCGTAGTGATGGTTGAGGTGAGTAGAAGGATCTTCACCGTTGGCGTGCCATTCATGATGGCGCGCATCGCTTCAAGGCCCGGCAGCCGCGGCATTTGCAGATCGAGAAGGAGAATATCCGGCTCGAGCTCAAGCGTCTGGGTGATAGCCTCGTCGCCGTCGGTGGCTTCGCCGACCACATCGAAGCCGTCTTGTTCGGAGAGCATGTTGCGCACGCCGATACGGACTACAGGATGATCGTCGGCCAGTACAATTCGGATTGGCTTGTCCACGAGAAGGGCTAACCTCCAGTGCCTGATGTTGCTTATACCTTTAATTCAGCATCCAGCATACGCTGCAGGTTCGCGGCGGCGGCGCGCAAATCGGCAAGGATGACGGTGCCGTTATCTGATTGGTTAACCTTGGCGGTTTCAAGAGCCCCCGATTCGACCAGTTCGCCGAGGCGGGCAACCTGCTTAGCCCCTGCCATGGCCCCGCCGCCTTTGATGGCGTGGCCAATGCGCCGCGTTTCCGCCCAATCCGATTTGGCGACAGCGCCGGCAAGAGCGGCGGTCCGGCGGCCGAGGTCGGCAATGATGGCTTCGTAGATCTGGCGAACAGCCTTGTCCGGCATCATTTCGCGAAGCTGGGCTAGAGTTTCTGGATTGATGATTGTCTCGTCGGGGTCGAGGCCAGGCTCGGCGGCAGGATGCAGCATCGCCTCCTGCTCTTCAATCAGCCTGGTCAGGGCCTCAGGCGGAAATGGCTTGAGCAGGAAACCGTCCGCTGCGTCCAGAATCGATTGCGGCGTGCTGCTGGCGCTGATGACATAGAGCCGCGCCTTGCTGTTGGTGCGCAGTTGCTCTATCAGCGGAAGCCCGCTCAGGCCGGGCATCTGCACATCCATGAGAATAATATCGGGTACGCAATCATTCCCGCCAAGAAGCGCCAGCGCCTCCGTTCCTCCATCCGCTGTGTACACCGGATAGCCGCTCATTGTCAGTACTGTTGCCATCACCTCGCGGGTCACCATATCGTCGTCGATCAGGAGCACCGTGGGCCGATCTTTCTTGGTGATGAAGTCGAGCATACGTCTAGTGTTGCACCCCTTGAGGGCCGGTCAAGACGAAAATTATCAATGGGAATCCAATCAGTTCCGGGGGCGTCAACAGCCTTGGCAAGCCTGAGCTTAGTGACCGACGACGAGCACTTGGAAGCTTCCGTTCACCGGGTCGGTCTGGAGCGTGCCGATGCCGCCAGGATGGGAAAGGTCCATGCCGAGCACGTCCGTCACAAGATAGACCTGTCCCGTGTCTTGATTCACTGCGAGGGTGCGTGCGCGCTGCCGCGTAGGCAAATTCTGAATTACCGCGTAAGAATCGGACACGCTCTGACTAATGATTGTGAGATTGCCGTCCGCGCCGCCGTTGGCCGAAAAAATCAATCCATTTTTAGGATCGTACCCGATCGCATCCACGTCCGAGCCGATGGGCAGCGCGGCGATCAGGTTGCCATTGTCGGCATTGATGACCAGCAGCTTCAAGTTGTTACACGCGGCGAAGAGGCGGGAATGCGCGCTGTCGATGGCCAGAGATTTCGGCGTGGCGCATTGGCCCTCAAGAGAGAAGGAGCGAAGTGGCCGCTCCCTCGTAGTCCAATCAATAGTGAAGGTAGGCTCAGGCTTCTTGGCGGATGCTGCGTCTGAGGAACCGGTGGCCGCTCCTGGAGTGTTGCCGTCCGGCCGCTTGGGCAAAAGCGCCGCCACTGCCTGCGCGTCGAACTGCAGAATCCGATTGCGGTCTGTGGCGTTGACAAAGATATTTCCTCTCCCGTCCGCCACCGCAAAACCAAGCGCCTCCGGAACCACGATCTCGCCCACCACCTTGCGCGTTTGCGTGTCGATGATGGTGATGGAAGAGCCGGTGTATGGTTTTGGGGCTGGCGTCTTTGGCGGCGAGGGCCTGGGCGTAATGTGCGTGGTGGTTCGCGGTACATCCGGCGCGCGCGGCGCAGCAACCTGGTCAACGCGGACGGCAAAGAGCAGCCTGGTCTGCGGTTCAAATACGAGTGCGCGCGGGCTGGGAACGTCTTCAATCGTGGCGACTGTCTGCAGCGTGCGTCGGTCGAATACTACGACCTTCGCGCCCCGGCCATCGCTCACATAACCAAACTCGCCGGTATCGTCGAGGGCAATGTCGCGGGCGTCTACGAGGTTTGAGATCGTTCCGGCGAGGGTGCCGGTTTTCACATCCACCACCTGCACAGCGCGGCTGTGGGCGATGTAAAGTCGCTCTGCGCCGCTGTCCATGGTGAGGTAGTCCCAGGGGCCTGCGCCGCCAATAACCCAGGTGCTCTTGATGGAGAAAGGATCGCTGGTAAGTTCGGTAGCCTGTGGGGCCTGCTGCGCAGATAAAACGGCGATCGCCATCGGGCACACTGCGAACAGGCTCAGCGCGCACTCTCTCTTCATCGTGCAAGTCTCCTTAAGGAATAGATGCGCGCAGTGTCGCTGGCGCTCGGACATTTCGTATTTCATGGCTGCGGCGTTGGGATCGGGGATGGGAATCCGGTGTTTTTTCCATGGTCAATTTTGCCCGTCCCCATGTTTGTTCTGTCCGTATACTCTTGCGAATGGCTAGATTTGGCACGCGTATCAAACTTCTCTTGAAGGTTGCAGGTCCCGGAATCATTACGGGCGCCGCGGATGACGATCCGTCCGGAATTGCGACCTACACACAGACCGGCGCACAGTTCGGCTACGGGCAACTGTGGACCGCGCTCCTCGTGCTCCCGATGTTGATCGCCGTGCAGGAGGCCTGTGCGCGCATTGGCGCAGTCACTGGAAGAGGCATTTCCGCCGTGGTGAAGGAACACTATAGCAAGAAGGTGCTCTATGGAATGCTGGCACTGATCCTGGTGGCGAATACCATCAACCTGGGTGCCGACCTGGGGGCCATGGGAGCCGCGGCTCAGCTGATTCTTCCGGTGAATTTTACTGTGCTGGTGCTGTTCTTCACCGCGGTGATTCTAATTGCGGAGATATTCACTTCTTACCGCGTGTATGCGAGCATTCTGAAGTGGCTGTGTGTAACTCTCTTTTCCTATGTGATTACGGTGTTCATGGTAAAGGAGCCATGGGGAACAATTCTGAGAGCTACGTTTGTTCCCCACATTGAATTCACCCCCGCATTCTTTTTTATTATTACGGGCGTAATTGGAACTACGATCTCGCCGTATATGTTCTTCTGGGAAGCTTCCCAGGAAGTTGAAGAAGAGAAGAGCAAGAGGATGATTCACAACGGGACGCCGGCAATTACAGAGCCGTATATGAAGCGGCTGCGACTGGATAACTTCCTCGGCATGGTGTCATCGCAGATTGCTGCGTGGTGTGTCATCGTCGTCGGGGCGACTGTCTTGCATAGCAACGGTGTTACGCATATTACGAGCGCGGCGCAGGCAGCCAAGGCACTGGAGCCGCTGGTTCACACCTTTCCTCATGCCGGGTTCCTGGCGGAATTGATATTCGCCATCGGCATCATCGGGGTGGGGCTTCTTGCGGTGCCTGTTTTCTCCGGATCTGCGGCATTCGCGCTGTCGGAGGCGTTGAACTGGCGAGCCGGGCTTAATCTCAAACTGAAGCGCGCGCATGGATTCTACGGAGTCATCACGATAGCGACGCTGATTGGCCTGATGATCAATTTTGTCGGGATTAATCCCATGCAGGCATTAGTGGTGACAGCAGTTATCAACGGAGTTATCGCTGTGCCGCTAATATTTCTAATCGCGCGGATCGCTCGGAACCGGGAAATCATGGGGGAACATCGCAGCGGGATGCTGTCGAATGTTCTGGTGTGGGCAACGTTTGTGTTTATGGGAGCGTCGGCGGTGGCTATGTTTGCAACCATGAAGTTTTGAGCAGGAGTAACACGTTCCGTCCGGTTGGCGGCTTAGGCGGTGCTGGGGGCGACGAGCGCTGGACATCCTGGGGTGTTAACGGGAAGACTTATGCAGGGGGGCGTCGTCGATTTTGCGGATTGGATCGGCTTTCAGCGCTTGCGGGAGGGTTGGGACTGAGGATGTGCCAGCAGCCGGCGCGCCTTGGGCGGCATTGGATGACTTTGGCTGCTGCGACGGCTTGGGTGTCCACGTCGTCATGATGCATTGACCAGGCAGCAGAGTCGTCGATATGACCCACTCATGGCCCCACTGGGTGTGCTCTGGTTTAATGCTTTGGTCCACGCCTGTGGAAACCTGAATATCAAGTAGTTCCTTGGGATACCTTATACTCAGGACCGTCCTCACAACCGTTGTGCCGGTGAAGAGGGGCATGAAGTACGTCGTTGGCCGATATTCGACGACTTCGACGACTGTCTTGTACCTCACGCCGGGAACCAGGGAAATAGCTCTTTCAAAGAATTTGCTGCCATCGGTGGTACCGTCGGGCTGCATCAGGAGTTTGTCCGCGGGTGGGTTTTCGTCGAACCCGTCTGTTCCCGCCTCAGGAATAACGCTTGCGCGCACGATGCGGGACTTCCCGAGTTGGGGATGGACCGGGGACGGATCGATGCTGGTGAAGAACCCAAATTCTTCAGTGCTTGGCCCGTAGTTGACGATCGGACCTTCAATTCGACTGGTGACCTCAAGGAATCCCGGGCAGTCTATGATTGTTGACAGCTCGTACTGAATGGACCAGGTGGGGCGAACAAACCTGATATCGAAGTATCCCAGCAGGGCGTCGCGCACCGGGTCGGGAAGATGCCTGCCGATCAGCTTGGGCGAGGCGGCCTCTACAACCTCTTGAATCAACTTACTCTTGAGTCCTTGGTCGACTACGATGCCGATCAAGCCGGCGATGATCGACGCGTCCCCAATTTTGTCGATCAACTCAAAGAACTTGTCAATCAGCCAGAGCGCCCCGGGGTGGATGGCTAAGTAACAGTTGAACTGGAGAAGAAGAGGCGGCTTGAGCAGAGGAACGAGGACGAGGAATAGACCCGCACAAAGCGTTAAGCCGGCGAGATGCCTGACCCACCACCTCGAACCTGCCGCGCTTTGTGCCATAGTTCAAGAATCAACGGTCTAGTTTGTCCGGATTTCCATCTTAAGCCTCGCATCGCCGGAACATCCCTTACCGGGACTCCGAGCATTTGGTTGAATTCTAGCTCACCCCACGGGGCCAGTCAATAGTGATTTTGCGAACCACCTCAGGAATCGAATCGCACCGGGCCGGGCGGAAGCTGGGCAAAAAAACGAGGAAAATCCAGGAATTGGCCGATCTATTCGATAACCGCGGGAACTTCGTGCAGCCAGCCTGGCGCTTTCAGTAACTCCCTCGGCCGGCTGCCGTCTGCAGGGCCCACTAATCCGTCCCGCTCCATCAGGTCGATCAGATGGGCAGCGCGACCGTAGCCTATCCTCAGCCTCCGTTGCAGCAGCGAAGTGGATGCCTTGCCGAATTCAAAAACCAACTGCACGGCGTCGTTGAACAAGGGGTCGTTCTCGTCGGGATCGGCGTTGGATCCGTCGGGCGAGACGCGCTCGTCTTTGGGCGACTCTAGGAAGCCTTCGACGTATTCGGCCTGGGCCTGCGCCTTCCAGAAATCGACCACGGCAGCAGTTTCCTTCTCGCTCACATAGGCTGCATGCAGGCGCATCAGGCGGCTGGTTCCCGGCGGCAGAAAGAGCATGTCGCCGCGACCCAACAGAGCTTCTGCGCCGTTGGTGTCGAGGATGGTGCGCGAGTCCACCTTGGTCGCAAGGCGGAAGCTTATTCTCGTAGGCACGTTGGCCTTGATCAGGCCGGTAATAACATCAACCGAGGGCCGCTGAGTGGCGAGAATCAGGTGAATGCCGACGGCGCGAGCCATCTGTGCGAGACGCGTGATGGACTCTTCAACGTTGGCCCGGTCGAGCATCATCAGGTCCGCGAGCTCGTCGATGATAATGACGATGAAGGGCAGCGGCTCGTTGTTTTCTTCTTCGTCGAAGAGCGACGGCATCGACCCTTCAAACAGCTTGTTGTACTGGTCGATATTGCGGACAGCGCGCGAGGCGAGCAGTTTAAGGCGGCGTTCCATCTCTCTCACCGCATTGCGCAGCGCGTTCGCAGCCAGCTTTGGCTCGGTGATGATGGGCGTCAGCAGGTGCGGAATGCCTTCGTACATGCCGAGTTCCACGCGCTTGGGATCTACGAGAATCAGGCGCACCTGCGAGGGCGTTGTGCGGAACAGCAAGCTCATGATCATCGCATTGATAGCCACGGATTTGCCGGACCCCGTTGAACCTGCGATAAGCAAATGAGGCATGGTGGCAAGATCGGCTGGCACAATGCGCCCGTTAATGTCCTTGCCCATGGCGATGGTGAGTCGGCCCTTGGCGCGCGCAAAGATTTCCGATTCCAGAACGTCGCGAAGGTGAATGGTTTCGCGGTCGTGATTGGGCACCTGGATGCCGACGGTCGATTTGCCAGGCATGCGCTCGATGAGAATGCTCTCGGCGCGCATGGCAAGGCAGAGGTCGTCGGCTAGGCCGGTGACACGCGAATATTTCACGCCTGCTTCCGGCTTGAACTCGTAGGTTGTGACCATTGGACCGGTATTGATCTGGACAACCTGGCCACGCACGTCGAATTCGGCGCATTTCTCCACAAGCACGCGAGCTTCTTCGCGCAGCACGTCTTCTTTGACGGCGTGCGGGGCGTCGCCGGTGTTCAACAGGGTGCTCGGCGGGAGCTTGAAGCCGCTTACGGACTTGGGTGCGACTGTTGCTGTGCGGACTTCAGCATCGGCGCGGCCGTGGATCGCGATGGGCTCCGGCACCTTGCTTGTTGGCTTTGAGGCTTCCCAGGTCTCAGAAACGAGACTCAGGGCACCCGGCTTTACTTGGGCAGGCTCAGGCCGCGCGGCATGCGGCTGAACTGGAACAGGAGTTACTGTTGGTTCAGCCTCCAGGCCTACCGATCTGGACCGCTGAATGGGTACGCCCGCTTGAGGAATCGGCTGCTCAACTGCGGAACGCTCCCAGATGCTCGGCTTGCGCGCTGGAGCTTCGGAAGCATTCTCATTCTCAGCGGACGGCATGGGTGCGCGCTGAAATGCCGGAATATCTTCGAGAGAGTTAGGGTCGAGATACTGCTCCTCGACGCGCTTGCGGCGAAACAGGCTGGCCAGGAATCCGGTGCGCGCCGGCCCTTCAGCCTCCTGAACCTCGGCTGGCTGTTGCTCGAGCATGGCCTGCGATTCAGCCTTGCGCTCGGCACGCTCTTCACGCCAGTTGCGCCAGCGATCATGCCAGGAGACCACGTGAATCCATCGCTCTTCCAGGCCTTCTTTGACAGCCCAAAAGCTGACCGCTGAGGCGAAGTAGAGACCGGCGGCCGCCAGGATACCGGCGATGAGCCATGCGCCCTGGATGTTTACATATCTGACCAGCATCTCTGAAACGATGCGGCCGAGGACTCCCTCGACAGGCAGCGCATGAAGCCAGCGCCAGTGCCAGGGAAGCAGTCCGAAAACGGCGGGAAGAAAAATGAGGGCCAGTGCGGTACCGGTCCAGCGCAGCCAGGCTGAACCGCCGGGGCGGGAGTTCATCCATGTCCAGCCAATTCCGCCAATCCAGATGGGAAGGAAGAATGCGGTAAACCCGATGGATTGGAGCAACAGGTCGCTCAGCCATGCGCCGAAAAGTCCGACCCAGTTACGCACCGCATGGGGACCAACTTCGCCGGACGCGGTATTCAGGGAGGGATCGGTGGCGTGCCAGGTGATGATGGAGAGAAGAAGGAGGAGCGAGACGAGCAGCAACATGACCCCGAGAAATACATTCAGGGGACGGCTTCGCGTGGGGGATAAAACGATGCGACTAGGCTTCATGAGGTGGACGCTCCCGCTCTTGGGGTCGCTCCGGGTTCTGCCGCGAGCGAGCCAAAAAAGCGGACGAAGAGTCCCAGAGCAGTCTTTATTATCCGTGGCGGGGAGGCGGATTTCGGGCAAAAAGGGGTGGGGGGAACCTTGGTGTGGACCCCCTGAGGAGAGGACAGGTTACAGGTTACAGATGACAGTTGGAGCCGGTGGCGCTCTTCTGCCTTTGAGTCCGTTGAAAAAGGAATCGCTTGTTACGACAACGGGGAGATATATTGGTCGCTAGCCAAAGGGCCAAGTGCAAACGCCGGAGCCAACCGAACAATGAACGTCCCACTCACGCCGCTGCGCTGTTTGCGCTACGCGGAGGAACAATTCCCTCGCAATACCGCTATTGTGTGCGGCGACCAAAGGTTCACTTACAAGCAGTTTGCCGAGCGAGCGGGGCGGCTGGGCGGCGCTCTTCGGACGATGGGAGTCGTGCCTGGCGATCGCGTGGCCTTCTTGAGCACCAACTGCCACCGCCTGCTTGAGGCCTATTACGGCGTGCTCGAAGCAGGCGGCGTGCTGTTGCCGTTGAATGTCCGCCTCGCTCCCAAAGAGCTTGCCTACATCCTCGACGATGCGGAAGCGAAAGTTCTCTTCTTCGAACGTCAATTCTTGCCGGTAGTGGAGGCGTTTCGATTAGCGGCCGTCTCGGTGAAGTCCTTCGTACTGCTCGATGCGCCGCCCCAAGCAGGGTGGATAGCCGAACAGAATTACGAGGCACTTCTGGCCGGCGCGGATATCTATCGGCGTGACGTCATGGAAGTGGACGAGAATTCGCTGGCCGAGCTTTTTTACACCAGCGGAACCTCCGCGAACCCCAAAGGCGTGATGCTGAGCCACAGGAATATTTATCTCCATGCGCTCAATGTGATCGCCGCTTTGCATGTGAATGGCGACGCCGTGAATCTGCACACCATTCCGCTTTTTCACGCCAACGGATGGGGCTCTGCGCATACGGTAACTCTGGCCGGTGGCAAGCATGTGATGATCCACCAGTTCGTCCCGGCAGAAGTTTTTCAGCTCATTGAGCAAGAGCGTGTGCAGGATTGTTGCCTGGTTCCCACCATGGCCGCTGCGCTAATCAATTCTCCTGAACGAGGCAAGCACGATCTGAGCAGCCTGCGCAGAGTCACGATCGGTGGCGCAGCATCCTCTCCCACGCTCGTTCGGGAAGTGGAAGAGAAGCTCGGGTGCGCCTGCATATCCGGCTATGGGCTCACGGAAACCTCACCGGTGTTGACTTTCTCCTGCATCAAGGAAGGCCTTCCGTCGGCCGGTTCTGAGCGCAACACGCGACAGGCAATGGCTGGGTTCGCGATTCCAGGCGGTGAGGCTCGCGTAGTGGACAGCGAGGAAAACGATGTGCCGCACGACGGAAAAACCGTGGGCCTGGTGGTGGCTCGGGGCGACGGTATTATGGACGGCTATTGGCGCCAGCCTGAAGATACGGAGCACGTTTTCCGTGGCGGCTGGTTCCACACTGGAGACCTCGCCACGATCGACGAAGATGGATACCTGCTCATCGTCGACCGCGAGAAGGACATCATTGTTAGCGGCGGAGAGAACATCTCGTCGCTGGAGTTGGAGAGAACTATCACCTCGCATCCCGGCGTTTACGAGGTAGCCGTGATTGCCGTGCCGCACGAGAAGTGGGGTGAGGTTCCAAAGGCGTGCGTGGTCGTGAAGCCTGGACAGTTGGTGACAGAAACCGAGTTGCTGGATTTGTGCCGCTCCTGCCTGGCGCGCTACAAATGCCCCCAGTACATCGAGTTTCTCGAGGGGCTACCAAAGACCGGCACAGGGAAAATATTGAAAAGGGAATTGCGCAAGGGGGCAGACGCGCCTGCCTCGTAGCATTTCCAATGAGATGCCTTAGTGAACATCGAAAAGGACAAAGGAGTCGGGAGGGACGGTTAATTGCACTGTCTTGTTGGCGAGGGTCGCAGAGCCGTTGTTTCCACTGGGTAACGGGAAGAAGCTTGTGCATCCGGCAAGCGCGGTATCGGGGCTGCGAAGAGACAGTGTGCGGGAGGCGGCGTCTTTGTTAACTGCGACAAGCATGGTGTCATGAGGATGGGCTGGGGTGCATCCGTTCAGGTCTGTGGTGCGCACAAAGACGAATGCAGTTGAATCGGCGAAGAGGTCTTGCTGATCTCCACCTTGAAGCGCCGGATGGGACTTGCGCGTAGTAAACAGGCTGGATGCGAAAGCGAATGTCGATTGCTGGTCTGGCGTGCGCGTCTCGGCATTGAAAGCAGAGGATTGCGATTCGGAGGGAAATCCGCCGGGGAAGTCGCGGCGGTTGTCGGGGTCCGCGCCGCCAGGCATGGCGATCTCGTCGCCGGAATAAAGCTCTGGTGTGCCGCGTAAGGTTGCCAAAAGTCCGAGCGCTTCCTTCAATCGCGGAAGCGAATTGTTGGCCTCGGTGAAAAACCGCGTAGTGTCGTGGTTTCCAAAAAAATGGACAAGGCGTTCGGGGTGAGGATAGAGTGCGTCCTGGCGGAGAATCGCGTCGAGGTCGGTCATCGGCTTGTCTTGGGTCAGGACGTTGCGCACGGCGAAGTAAACGGGAAAATCGAATGGAGTGTAAAGGCCGGTATCGATGCCGCCCTGCTCCCGGTCTCCCGCGAAATAGGAGGTCACAACAGGGTTGCCGTTAAAGACTTCCCCGACGGTGGTTAGGTGTGGATAGACCTGGTGCAGCGCAGCGTGGAAGTTGTGCCAGAACGCGCGCTCAACGTACGGGAAAGTATCAATGCGAATAGCATCGATCTGCGCTGTCTCAATCCACCAGAAGGCATTCTGAATGAGGTATTGAGAGACCAGAGGATTCTCCTGGTTGAGGTCGGGCATGGCATCGACGAACCAGCCATCGGTGAATCGGCGCGTGGCTGCTGGTGCCGCGTGGGGATCGGTGACGATGCTGAAGTCACCACCGGAAAGGGTGTGATCGGCAACGGTTCCGTGGAGCCAGTCGGACGTGGGTGGGTCGGCGACCCAGGGATGAAGGACGCCAATGTGGTTGGGGACGAGATCGATGATGAGCTTGATGCCGGCGGCGTGCAGAGCGGCGCTGAGATGACGGTAGTCGTCAAGGGTCCCGAAATGGGGATCGACAGCATAGAGATTGGTCGCCGCGTAGCCGTGGTAGGAGTCGGGCATCGGCGAGTTGTCGGCGACGGGCGTTGTCCACAGCGCGGTGACCCCAAGAGATTGTAGATAGGGAATATTCTGCTCGATCCCAGCGAAGTCGCCCCCGTGCCAGGCGCGGGGTTTTGACAGGTCGAAGGAGTTGGGCGCGGCGGAGGCGGGCTGGTTGTTAGCGGCGTTGCCGTCGGCGAAACGGTCCGTCATGACCAGGTAGATCAGGTCGGCGGGAGTGAATCCACGGTGCGCTTCCGGCGGCTCGGGGCGGGCATTCAGTCGCCAGGATCGGGAAACGGAGCCCTGCGAGTTGGTGGCGGAGATGCGGAGGATCTGCGGTCCGGCAGTGGCAGTATTGAGCCACAGAAAAGCCCAGTGGCCGTTGGATGAGACTTGCGTTCGAGTGATTGTGACGCCCAGGGAATGCACAGCGAATCGTGCCCCGGCGAATTCGGAACCGTGCAACAGAAGCATCGGATCAGGAAGCTGGATGAACCAATCCGGCGGATCAATCGACTCGATCGTCGGTCCTTGGGCAAAAAGCGGCGTGAGCGCGGCGGCAAGAAAAACCAGCGAGCAGATGGTGCGAATGAGTCTCACTGTAAGACTTCCTCGAATGCACAAAACCGCCCGAATCTTACCTGCCTCGGGCGGCTTCGCAGAGTTTGACCGCTCCTGGAAACGACCTTAGCTGGTCAATTTCCATCCCCAAATGAGCAGCGCAATCCCGAGAAGGATGCGATAAAGCGCGAACAGTGCGAAACCGTGCTTGCGCACCCACTGCAGAAACCACTCGACCACGCCAAGCGCGACGATGAACGAAACCACAAGGCCGATGACGAGAACAATCCATCGCTCACCGTTCATCACAACGTGCGCGGCAGTGCCTGCGGCCACGGCGGCCTTCGATGGGTGAATCTCCTTGAGCAGGTCCCAGCAGGTGGCGGCGAACATGGTGGGAATCGAGAGCAGGAAGCTGAAGGCCAGTGCGGTCGGCCGATCGAGCGAGACCAGCTGCCCGGCGGCTATGGTGGACATGGAGCGCGAGGTCCCTGGAAAAACGGCGGAAAGCGTCTGGCAGATGCCGATCCAGATGGCCTGAAACAGCGTCATTTGCTCGATGTCTGTGACGTCGGGGTCGCGGTTCTCCGCCCAGTAGTCGATCACCCACATCACGATGCCACCGATCAGCAACGCCAGGGCCATGGCAGTCATGCTGCCCAGGTGCTGGTCGCTCCATTTATGCAGCAGCAGCGATGGCACGGAAGTAAATCCAAAGGCAATCAGGGTCAGCGATATGGGGTGGGTGAGCCAGGTGCGATCCCCGTTTTCTCCGTGCGGAAAGGTGCGCAGAAATTCAACGATCCGTCCCAGAAAAAGCAATGTGAGCGCCAGGATTGCGCCGAGCTGAATGACGATGGTGTACATCTTCCAATAGGCATCGTCGAGCGGAATCTTCATCAAGGCTTCGGTGATGCGCAAATGCGCCGTCGAGCTAACCGGCAGAAACTCGGTCAAGCCTTCGACGATGCCAAGTAGGACAGACTGCAAATAAGGATTCAAAAAGCCTCCAAAATGCGGTGAGCGTATGGCTGCGAGTGAGCGGAGTGGTCAGGATTCGCTCATTCGAGGTCTATACCGTAGACAGGAACGCCTTGATCCAATTTAAACACTAGAGCCCCGGCTCTCCATGTGAAATCGGACTGAGGAAATTTGTCGCGCAGGCGGGAGGCAAGATCTTTGGCATGGTTTTTGGCATCTTCGGCCTTTTTTTCGCTGCCATCGGAAATGTACATGTCGTTCAGCACTGCAAACCGATAAACGGCCTGGTATAAGGCCTGAGCAGTGCGTGGGCCGTCAGGATATTCGGCGGCATACTTCTCAAAATACTCGGCTTCCTTCTCCGGGCATTTGGGAGAGCCCTGCCAGTCGCCGCAGAGCTTGTTGTCGATAAGCTCGAATGCGGCCAGGTCTGCCTGGCGGGTATGCGGATAAAGCTTGAGAATCTTCTTCATCTCGCCTTCGTCCATCTGGTCGCGCATGTAAGGGTCGCGCTCCTTGGCGGAAGAGCGGGAGGATGCGTCGGCCTTCTGGATTTGCCACTGATCGTCGGCGGCGCGCCACGCGGCCTCTGGCACCAGCGGGGAATTGGGAAACATCTCCACCAGGCGGCGATAGAGCAGGCGCGCGCTGGTCGCGGCGTTGGCGGGGCCGCGCGGATCGGATGCCTCGGCTTCCTGGTTCGCCGCTGCGCCCATCAGTACCTGGTCGCCATTGGCAGTGGTTTCGATGACCACCCCCTTGGCCTCTATCCAGCCGGAGATGGGGGGCGGCGTGGAATCGGTGTTGAAGACCGGAGTGTCTTTCTCATCGCTCACTTCCTGGATGTCCGTGTTGGCGTAGACGCGGAGCCACGGGCCGCTCTTTTCCGCAACAACCATCTCCCGGCCAATCTGCACGCGATCGACCTTTTGAGAGCTCGGGTCCGGCGAGATGTAGAGCGGGGTCACGCGGAGCGCAGTCGCCCGAGGCCCGGCTATGGGCTTTACCAGGTCGGACTTTTTCTTCTGGGCGAAGGCGGGCAAGGCGGCGCAGGCTAGTACAACAGCTAGAGCTAAGCAGGCCGGCTTGGTGGGATGGAGTTTCTTAGTGAGGTTCATAAATAGGCACCACTCATTCCATGTCAATTTAGTTTGACGAGCGCCAGGAGGGAAGGAAGCGAGGAAAGCAAGAGAACAAACCCAAGGATACGAAAGAGCCAAGTCATGATCCTCGTATTCAGTGTACGCATCTCCGCAGTTGGGGGTGGACTCAGATATGACTTACGAGCACGAAGGCCCGTGGTCCACCAGTTATAACGGAGGGACAGTCGGCCAGCGCCAATTATGAGAGCGAGCCCTACGATGAACTGGATGAACGCTACGAATACCGAAATCACTCTTCCCTCACTTCATTGAATTAGCGTGAACTTCCGTAAGAACCTCGGCCAGCAATTTCGGGTCTACGTTGCCGCCGCTGACTACGGCTACTGCGGTCTTGTAGATGGGGAGTTCGGACGCGTGGAAGAGCAGGGCGGCGGCAGCCACGGCTCCGCTGGGCTCGGGAACCAGGCGGGTGGCGGCGACGATGGCGCGCATGGCGGCGCGAATCTCCGGCTCGGTCACGGTGACGATGCCGTCGACGAAGGCCTGGATGTGGGCGAAGTTGCGTACTCCGACTGACTGGGTGCGGAGGCCGTCGGCGAGGGTGCGGGACGTCAGTTCGGCCGGCCAGGGGACGATGGAGCCGGTGCGGAAGCTTTCGGCGGTGTCGGCGGCCAGCTCGGGTTCGACGCCATAGACCTTGGTTTGGGGGCTGAGTTGCTTCACGGCTGCGGCGACTCCGGAGAGCAGGCCGCCGCCGGAAACGGGTGCTAGAACCAGGTCGACTTCGGGCCGTTCTTCGATGATTTCGAGGCCGCAAGTGGCCTGGCCGGCGATGATTTGGGCGTCGTCATACGGCGGTATGACAACGTAGCCGTGCTGTCTTACAAGCTCGTCGGACTTGGCGAGCCGCTCACTGGAGGCGACGCCGACATCGACGATTTCTGCGCCCATGGCCAGGGTGGCG
>Ga0182016_10002347_pt1 | contig 22357 bp, 18 predicted proteins | sample 712S2MmetaG_FD_120491 | JGI IMG/M metagenome (GOLD analysis project Ga0182016, IMG submission 120491) | Permafrost microbial communities from Stordalen Mire, Sweden - 712S2M metaG | ecosystem: Environmental > Terrestrial > Soil > Wetlands > Permafrost | place: Sweden: Stordalen | collected... | reverse complement strand
CGCGCTACTTGGTTGGAACGGTGTTGATGGTTTTGAGGATGCGGGAGATGATCTGGTAGGGATCGCCTTCGGAGTTGGGTCGGCGATCTTCCAGGTAGCCTTTGTAGCCGTTCTTGATGAAGTTGACAGGGAGGCGGACGGACGCGCCGCGATCGGACAGACCGTAGCTGAACTTGTCGATGGCCTGTGTCTCATGGAGGCCGGTGAGGCGCAGATGGTTATCCGGGCCATATACCTCGATGTGCGCGGCGATGTTGTTCTCGAATGCCTTCATCAGTGCTTCAAGATAGGCTTTGCCACCGACTTCGCGGAGATGCTTGGTGGAGAAGTTGGTGTGCATGCCGGAGCCGTTCCAGTCGCCCTTGATGGGCTTGCAGTAGAGAACAAGATCCACCTCGTACTTCTCGCACAGACGCATCATCAGGTAGCGAGCCATCCAGGTGTCATCCGAGGCCTTCTTCGAGCCCTTGGCGAAGATCTGAAACTCCCACTGGCCCTTGGCTACTTCAGCATTGATGCCTTCGTGATTGATGCCGGCGTAAAGACAGAGCTCAAGGTGCTCATCAACAATCTGACGAGCAATGCTGCCCATGTACTTGTAGCCGACGCCGCAGTAATAGGGACCTTGTGGCGTGGTGGGGTGGCCATCCTTCGGGAAGCCGAGCGGACGTCCATCCTTGTAGAGGAAGTACTCCTGCTCGAGGCCAACCCAGAAGTCCGGATCGTCTTCGATGGTGGCGCGGTAGTTGGTCGAGTGGGGCGTGCCGTCCGGGTGCATCACTTCGCAAAGAACCAGGTAACCGTCCTTGCGGGCGCCGTCAGGATAGAGGGCCACAGGCTTCAGAATGCAGTCTGACTTGCTTCCCTCGGCCTGCATGGTGGAGCTGCCGTCAAAGCCCCAAAGGGGCAAGTCGGCAAGGGTTGGCGGCTTCTCAAAAGACTTGAGTTGAGTCTTTCCACGAAGCTCAGGAATCGGCTTTTTGCCGTCAAGCCAGATGTATTCAAGTTTGTATTTCGTCATGGATCTCCTCTGGGTGGTGATGCTGGACTTTCTAGGCAAGTCTAGGGGTGCAGACATAAAGAACACATCAAGATTGCATGAGGGAATCCTCGGCCGGCATCGACTACCGAAGGCCACCTGCCAGAATGATCAACAACAGGATCGCAACCGGGGCAAGAACCAATGCGGAGTAGTAAAGAACATTGCGCCAAAGTTGGGATTTGCGCTCACGCCGGTTGCGCAGCTCTGCACGGTTTTCCAGGCCGACTTGATTCAGATGTTCCAGATCCCACACAAAATCGTGCGCCGTGGGATAGCGGTTCCTCGGATCCTTTTCCAGGGCGTGGAGAATTACTTCCTGCAACTGGGGAGAGATGGATGGATCGACAACGCAGGGAGGAACGGGACGGCTCAACAGCCGCTCGTTCATCGCCTCCTGGGTCGAAGGGCCGGAAAACGGCAGCTTGCCGGTGAGCATCTCATAGAGGATGATGCCGATTGAATAAAGGTCGGAGCGCTCGTCGCCGCGCTTCCCAGTTACCTGCTCAGGAGAAGCATAGTTGGGGGTGCCGAGGATCGCTTTGAAACTGGCGTGCGTGAGGCGCTGAGCGGTGGAGTTGCTGGCGATGCCGAAATCGATGAGCTTGATGTTCCCTGCTGCATCGATCATGATGTTTTCCGGCTTGAGGTCGTGGTGCACGACTCCATTGGCGTGGATGTAGTCCAGAGCATCCAGGACATCGATCGCAATGCGGATGGCGCGGTCATGGTGAATCCTGCCTTCATCAAGAATCTTGCGCAACGAGCGGCCTTCGCACCACTCCATAACCAGGTAGTTGCGGGCACACCTTTCGCTGCCCAAGACGCGCATCAGCTTAGGATGGTCCAACCTTTCGCCGATGCCAGCCTCGCGCTGAAAATGATCGAAGAGAAACGGGTCGGCCTCCATGTCGGGGTGAGGAAACTTGAGGGCAACGACGCGATTGTCGCGCAGATCGGTGGCACGATAGATGGATGCCATTCCACTGCTGGCAATCAGAGCCTCAATGCGGTAGGAATCGATCTGCGAGTTAGTTTCCAAGCTGTCGAGTAATTCCACCATTCAACAAGCCTCATCGAGGATCGAGAAGTTTCTGTTCGTTCCAGTGGAAGCAAAACAACGGCGAGCGCATGTGTTGAATACCGCTCGCCTGCAGCTCATTTGGACAGCAGGTATGGGCGGCCGCGGTACATGCCCACTTGCTCCACCGACCGGACCCGGACGACCAGCGCAGTGGTATTGTCGCCCCCGTCAATCTCCACGGCTCTGGTAACGAGTTCGCGGGCAATCTCATCCATATTTTTCTTCTGCGAGACAATTTCGGCAATCGCGGTCTCGCTCATCTCATCGTGCAGCCCGTCAGTGCACAGAACCAGTACATCGCCAGGTTGCAACGTGACGGCAGTGGTGTCAGGGGAGATGAACATCTCCGGTCCCAGCGAGCGAATGAGAACATGGCGAGCATCGGAATCCGCGATTTCAGCAGAGGAGATCAGGCCCATTTTTCGTTGCTCATTGACCAGGGTATGGTCTTGCGTGACCTGCCGGGCTCTTCCGTCGCGGACCAGGTAACAGCGCGAGTCGCCAACGTGCGAGACGATCGCCTGGTCGTAGCGCAGCGCGCAAGCCACCAGCGTTGTCGCCATTTTCTTGCCACGATATTCCCGCGCCAGTGTGCAGTCGTGTACCGCGGCGTTCGCGTGTTGAATCAGCCGGGGCAACAGGCTGATGAGCATAGTGCCCGACTGGGCCTTGGCGAACTCTTGGGTGACGACCGAAACAGCCGTGGCCGAAGCCACTTCGCCCAGATCCATTCCTCCCACTCCGTCCGCTACCGCAAAGAGGTAGCCGTGGGAACGAGTCTCCTGGCGCGATCCGGGAATGAACGTACCCATAGCGTCTTCATTGTTGGTGCGAACTTTACCAAAGTCGCTTGCCTGGCCGTACTGGACATCCAACATGGGCGCCGTCGCCTCAAGTTACTTCCCGCGCGCAACGGGGAAGATGCAAGTTTGTGAGACATTGAATTCAAAATCGCCGCTGGGTGGGTCTCCGATCCTCGCGATGATTTGATCGAGTAGAGATTCCACCCAGCGGTCGTGGTTCAGTTGCGGTTTTGCGGGAGCTGCCTACCGCGATGCAAGCAGAACGGCCTTGCCCTTGACCTTGGAAGACCGCAGGAAGTAGATGGCTCCGTAGATGCCCCAGACGGCGGAGATTCCCAAAGCGAACAGTGGTTCCTTGAATGTGCCGAGGCCAAAGATGGGACCGGCGAGGTAGAAGCCCATGCAGACCAGGTTGGCAAGCAGGCCGAATCCAGGGATGATCAGGTGCTTGATGGGGTTATAGTCAGGCCGCTTGTGGAAGGCCACGATGCACAGGAAACAACTGAGCGCATAGAGAATGAATGTGCCGAAGTTGGATGTGAGTGTGATGGTGAGCAGGGAATTGGGAAGGGCTGCCAATTGGTCATGCGACAGGTAGCCGAAGCTTGAGAAGATGCCGTGTGGAAGAGCGGCGATCGTCGCGTCGGAGGGTGCGGCTGCGTCGCCGAAGACCACCGAGACAGCGATGACACCGATGACAGCCGAGATGATGGCGAGGGTCCAGATGGCCTTGCGGGGCGAGAGCGATTCAGCGTGCAGGAGGCCGAAGTGCTCAGGAGCCTCATCGTCCTTGCCCATGGCATAGGTGACGCGGGCGCCGGTATTCATGCAGCTCAGCGTGGTTCCGATGAGGGCGAAGAATACGGTGATGGCCTCAGCCAGCATGAAGTACTTGCCGTGGCCCTGGCCGAGCAGGCCGTCGCCGACAATGATCATCATGTCGCCGATGGGCGCCGCGGAACCGGCCGCGGTGGTCATGGTATAGCCGGAGTTGAGGAAGTAGTTTGCCGCGAAGTATTCAAACAGGTAACAAAGCACACCCTGAATGAGCAGCGAAGCGATGACGGCGATGGGAATATGCTTGGTTGGATTTTTTGCCTCGCCTCCCATCGAGGTAACCGATTCGAAGCCGACCAGGATGAGGATGGCGACTGTGGCCTGGATGAACAGGTAGCTCAGCTTGTGGGGCACGACGACGGAAGCTGCTGAGGTGTGCGCCAGGAAATTGCCGGTAGCATCTCTTTCGGTGTAGTCGATGGTGAAGGGAACGGGCTTGCCAGCGGAATCCAGCAGGGGCAACGGTGCGCCGCTGGAATCGCGCATCGTGGAACCATCCTTGGCGGTGGCGAATTGATAGGTATAGGTAGCGAGCGACTGTGAGTCGTACTGGAAGGCGGGCGAACCGGCCGGGTGGCTGGAGCGATAACCGAGGGCGAGAACACTGAAGACGACCAGAGCCGAGATCTGAATGACGTTGATGGCAAGGTTGACGGCGGTGGAAGCGCCTGCGCCCTTGGAGGCAATCCATGCAACGAAGAAGGAGAAGACGACAGCGATGAGCGCCATGAAGAGAGGTCCGGGGTTGGAGCCGCTCATGATGTTTGGATAGAGGAAGCCAACGATATATCCGCAGAAGATGCCGGTTGTGGCGACCATGACGCCGGGATAGACCCAGTAGTAGAGGTGCGAGCCCCAGCCAACAATGAATTTGGCGATACGGGCGTACTTGAAGCCGGCATCATGGGAAAGCATGGCTTGTTCAGCGTAGTAGTAGCTGGAGCCTGTGCCCGGATAAAGCTTTGAGATTTCAGCATAGGCAACGGCGGTGGCCAGGCAGAGCAGGAGAGCGGCGACGATGCCGATCCACATAGCCGGCGCCGTGGATGGCTGTCCGGCGACACCAGTGTTTGCCTGGATCGCGAAAGTGAGCCAAAGGAAGGCGCCAGGGGCGATGAGAGCCATTGCGTTGCTGGTCAGCCCGGTGAGCCCGAGAGTGGCCTGCATTTGAGGTGCTTTCTGTTCTGCCATGAGCATTCTCCTGAAGATATGATTGGCTGCACCCGGCGGCTGGCGCCTGGGCATGGGTTGTAGGGTTATCCGTCCAGATCGAAGCAATAGCACTAGACGAACCGCAGTTTTTGTCTGTTCCTTGAGAGGCCCTCGTCAGGCCCTTCAGAACGATATAAAGAATTCATATCGGTGCTGCCTTGCGGGCCCAGGCGCAGTTAACGCCTGGGACCGAAGGCGATGAACAGCAGGGAGCGACGCCCTGATTCGATTATTTTTCGATGCTTGTGATGTTGTTGCCGAAGATGAAGCCGAATTCAAGCACCCCGCGGAATTGGCTTGTGTCCGTTCCCGTCTTGCCAAAAACATCTCCGCTTGTGGTGCTTGATGCGTCCACAAACCCGATATCACCGCGAACGTACATTCCACCCTTTTGGTAGGTAGGTGTCGCAGTGAAGGTAATGGCTGTGCTGCCAGCGCCAAATCCGAGCAGGTTGACCGACCCGTCTGTTGCGCTTCCCGAACTCGCGAGGTCTTCGAAGCGTATCGGAATCGAGAAGCCGCTCTTGAAGGCGTAGCTGACGTTGATTGCGCCACCGGTAGCGGATGTGGACTTGAGGATGCCTACCTTGGTGTTCTGGCCATAGGTTCCGTACTGGAAGTAGGGCGAAATGATCCACGGACCCTTGGCATACGTGTAGATGACCGCATGCATGGCGCCGTTGTTCTGGATTGGGGTAGTTGCCGTTTCATACACTGTCTGGCCGAGGTTGCCCATTCCGTCGTACACCAGGGTGCTGGGTCCCTTGGTAAAGGTGATTGAGCCGGACAGGAACGAATAACGATCGGAGTAGTAACCGTCGTTCCAGCTGACCGCGGCGGAGAGGTACTTGCCCAACGACTGGTTCAACTGAAGGCCGCGGCTGATAGCGGTTTCCTGATTCCAAACGATGCCGCGCTCGATGTTGAAGTTCTGGTAGGTGAAGGTGGACTCAGCACCCATCAGCGTGGGAAGTTGTCCGACCTGCAGCGAAGTGGTTTTTCCCATGTTGATTTTCGCCCAGGCGACTGGAACAGGGCCGTACAAGTTGTTCACGGTATTTTGAGCATTGGTGAAGGGCACTGCCATGGTCGGCAGGGAATACGCGCCAGCCTGGACATACCACTGGAAATTTCCGTCCGCTTTTTGAATGAAGACCTGACCGTTGGTCATCGTGGCCTGAGAGGAGTTGTCACTCGGCACGGAGTTGTTCTGGAATTGCGCGAAACCAGTCAGGATGCCGTTGACGGACAGCTTGCCGAATGGACCTGCATCAAAAGTGGCGGGGGGCTGCCATGACAGGGGTCCCGTGAGCACGAATGTGGAAAGCGGGGCCGGCGCAGCAGCAGCGGCGGGCGCTGCAGCCGGTGTGGCAGCCAGGGCCTGTGCTGCGGGTGCAGCGGCTGGCGTTGCATCCGGTGTGGCGGCAGGAGTCTGGGCCACTGCGGCGAGGGCTACTGCCAAGACTGCTCCGGCCATTGATTGCAACATGCGATTCGGGTTGATTTTCATCATCACTGTTCCTCCCAGGAAAAGGTTTGTTTATGCGGCAAGGTGAAGTGCCACAAGTGTGAGGGCGATTCGAAGCACTTGATCCGGTGCGATATCCATGCCGCCCACCCTTCAGAGCTCTTGAGGCACGCTTAACCTGTGGAATCCAAAGGAGGATTCACGGGCTTGCGGGCCGGTCCGAACGTTTCGGATTAACTCTAGTTACGCAAGGAAGACATAAATAACCCATCAAGAAATCAAAAAGTTTTCCTTATAAAATTCATATACAATTCCTAGTAACAAGGTTCGCCGACCCCGGCTCGAATCTGTTTCAGGCAAGTAAATCAAGGGGATGGGTAAGTCGCAACGGCTGTTGCGCGGATCCGATTCGTGTCTTCTTTATTTGATTGTTATGCGGAACTAAAGGAGAATCAGAGTAACAAGACCCGCAAGAGAATGGCGCCAGGTGTGTTTTTCCAAAGGAAGAAGACGCTTGACGGAGGTGTATTTGGGCACTTCGATTCTGATTCTGTCGGAGAAAGGCTGGTAGATGAATGTCTGAAAGCCTAAAACTTCAAGTCACCGCTCACTCCGGTATCGCCGCGACCCGAGATGATCAGCTTCCGCTGAAGGTAGTGGACGGTCTGGCGCAGGTGTACAAGACGCCGTTGACGGTGATCCTTGCGGCGAGTGCGGGCCTGAGCGAAATCGGCAGTCTTTCGCCCACCCAGGCTGAGTTGGTGGCGCTGATCGATGAGCAGGCCCGGCAATTGAGCGATCTCACATCGCGGCTGTTGACGACGGCCCGCCTGGATGCAAAGGACGGTGAGATTCATCTGAAGCCGGTGGGAGTGGAACCGATCATCGATGAAGTGCTGGCCGGTCTCAGGAGTCGTTTGGCCAGCAGGAAAGTTGTGGTCGACCTTGAGGATGACAGTCTGGTGCTGTGGTGCGATCGCCAGCTGATCCTCATGCTATTGACCCAGTACGTCGACAACGCCTGCAAGTACTCAGCGATTGGAACCACTATTAAGATCGTTGCAGTACGTATGAACTCCGAGGTGATGATCTCGGTGCATAACTTTGGCCCTGTGATTCCTGTTGAGGACCACGAATATATCTTCGACCAATATTCACTTCCCTCGTCTCTCACCAATCGGATATCCAACTCCGGATTTGGCCTTTCGCTTGCCAAACGAATCGCGTCGCTTCATGGCGGACGGGTTTGGGTCACTAGCGGCGAGCCGGAAGGAACCGCCTTCTGTGTGAGTATCCCATCCTTAGTACAAGAGAGTTGTTCCCCATGACCGAGCCTCCTATTCGCGTACTCGTGGTTGACGACGAATTGGCAATCCGGAGGGCGCTGCGAGTGCCCTTCGTTGAACTCGGCTTTCAGGTTGCGGAAGCGACCCGAGGCGAGGAGGCACTGCATTTGCTGCGCGCGGGCGTCTACGATGTTGTGCTTCTGGATGTGAACATGCCGGGAATGGGAGGCATCGAAACTTTGCGCCGCATTCGCACCTTTGCACCGCGGCTGCCGGTACTGATGCTCACGGTGCGGGACACAGAAGAAGAAAAGGTGGAAGCGCTGGAACTGGGAGCAGACGATTACGTTACCAAGCCATTCAGCACTCGGGAATTGCTTGCGCGCATGCGGACGGCTGTGCGACGGGTTCGTGCCCCGCTGAGTCCTCAAACCGCTCCTATCAAAATCGGAGAGATTACCCTGGATCCAGTCAAACGTCTAGTTACCAAACGTGGCGGGACCGTGCGCTTGACGCGCAAAGAGTTTGGCATCCTGCACTGCTTGATGAGCTGTGCCGGTCGTGTGGTGCCTAACGCCAAACTGCTGACCGCGGTTTGGGGAGCCGATTGCAGGGAAGAAGTTGAGTACCTGCGGACCTATGTGAACCAATTGCGCAAAAAGATCGAGGACGATCCCTCAGTCCCGGTGTATATTCTGACCGATATTTATGTAGGCTACCGTTTTGTGGACGCTCAGACACTTCAGGACAGTGCGGCGGACCTGGCGATCCAACCGAAGATGCATGAAACAGACGCGAACCCGGCTCACACACATTAGGCGAACGGCTCGCGGTCATGCCACAATCTCTGGCTGCTGCGATCAGGATTCCGGCTGCTCTGTGGTGAATCGATAACCGACGTATGCATCAGTCAACAAATACCGGGGATTTTTCGGATTGTCTTCGATCTTCATGCGCAGTTGGCGGATAAAGGTGCGAAGGTACTCCAGTTCATTTCCATATTCAGGTCCCCAGACCGACTTTAACAGTCGGGCATGGGGAATCGGTTCGCCGGCGTGCATCATCAAGTAATGCAACATCTCAAATTCCTTGGGAGTTAGATGAATGGTGCGCCCACTCTTCTGCAGCCGGTATTTCACTGGATCCAGTTCGAGCTGGCCGTGCCTGATTGGTGCATCCATGTTGGTGTCTTGAGCGTTCCGCCTGCGCACTGCGGAACGCAACCGGGCTGTCAACTCTCGTAGCTGAAATGGCTTCGTGATGTAATCGTCGGCTCCCGCATCCAGCGCCCGCACCTTGTCTTCTTCACTGTCCATCACGGTCAGCATCAGGATAGGCAGGCGCGCAACCGCATGCCGGATACTCCGGCAGGTTTCCACTCCTCCCATTCCCGGCATATCCACATCCAGCAGCACCGCATCAAACCATGTAACGCGAACCTGCGACAGTGCCTCTTCGCCGCGAGCCGCTTCCACTACGGAAAACCCCATCCCTGACAGCGTAATGCGCAATGCCCGCCGAGTGGTGGCGTCGTCGTCCACCACTAGAATCGTCCCTTGTTCCGAATTCACTGCCTCCGAATTCACTGCCTCCTTATTCACTGCTTCCTTATTCACTGTTTCCTCCTTGCGCCGTCGGGAAGAGAAAGGAAAAAGGTGGTTCCTTCCTTCTCTTCGCTTGTGACCCATACATGCCCGTGATGAGCATGAGCCGCCTTCTTAGCTGCCGAAAGCCCCACTCCAGTGCCAGGAACGGCGTCTTTCAATTGGGGCGAACGGTAAAAGCGGTCGAAGATTCGCTCCCAATCTTCAATGTCAATCGTTGGTCCAATGTTATGCACCGAGAACAGTAATTCGCCATTGCTCAAGCGCGCTGAAATCTCAATTACCGTGTTCGGCGCTGAATACTTTTGCGCGTTGTCAACGTACTGTGTCAAGATCATGACCACCAATGCCCGATCGACGCGCACTGTCGATGAAGGGTCATCCAATGCAACATGAATCCTCGACCTCGCCTCATCGGCTTCCCTACTGCTGACAGCCTCGGAAATCAACTCCTGGACATTCACTTCTTCTATCTGGAGCCCCACCTGTTGGGCTTCGAGTTTTGCGGTCATGAGTAATTGAGTGCAGATCTCACTCAAGCGAATGATCTCGTCGTCAATCAATGCGGTTAGAGCGCGCTGCGGGTCGGTTAATCCTTCTGACTCAAGCAAACCGGAGCTGGCGGTATGAACCGCATTTAATGGAGTTTTGAACTCATGCGCCATTGCGTCCAAAACCGCCACGCGCAACTGCTCAGTCTTGCTTGCCCTCTCAGCTCGCTCCTCGTTCTCAAACAACTGGTGCCGATTCATCGCGGTTACCGCTAATGACGCGAGTGCGTCGACCACCAGAGGACTTAAGGATCCACGCACAACCAGCGCGCCAATCGACCCAGACCCGGCCCGCAACACGCGTTGCGACGTATTTGTCTCGCGGTCATTCCAAGAAGCACCGCGCAGATAGCATTTTTTGGCCACATCCTCTTCGTCTGTGCCCCATTCGCCCATCCTGTCCTGCCGCCCCAGGTTGGCATCGAACATGGCGACGGCCTCTGTGCTGAAGATTCTGTCAATCAAAACCACAAGCTGCGGTCCGGGCGGCTCATGCAGATTCAACAGAAGCGAATCCCTGCTCAGTTCATACAACTGCTCCATCCAATTGCGATGGATAATCGCCTCTCTTTTGCTCCGCAACTCCTTCGCGGATAACCTGGAGATTACGATCGCCGTTACCTGAAATGCTCCAAGCGCCACCCAGTCTCGGGAATTTGAAATGACAAAACGAAATAGAGGTTGAGTGAAAAAGTAATCAAGACAGGCAACCGCCAGAAGCGAAGTGAGCGAGGCTTGCCAGAAGCCAAAGAACAGCGTCACGAAAACGACAAGCAGCACATAAATGAGGCTTATCGTCGTCAGGTCAACGCCAAGAATGAAACCCAACCAGGTCAGCAGCGCGAGGGCCGCAGCTGCGGCAAGGCACTGCCCGAGAACACGCTGCCATCTCGTCGGATGCGTCCCTTCCACGACAATTGGGTTTGTCATCTTACCTACGTGTTGTCCGTGGGATCTACCGGCCTTCCCGAATTGAATGCTAGCCAGACCCCTGTAAGGAACGCGTAAGGATATTGTGTTTAATTCACAAAAAAGGCTCGAAGGGAGCTATGAAACCCACTCCCTTCGAGCCTTCGGTTCAGTACAAGAGATTTACGATTTGCTTAACATTTATTGCTGTGTTGAAGCAGGCGCCGGCTCTGCCAGTTCGCTATACTTTGCGAAAAGCGCGCCGGCCTCCGACGCTTTCGCAACATCATCTTCGTAACGAGTTCGTGCCCAATCCGCAGGGGTTGGATACTTGGCAAAATGACTCCCGGACATCTGCCACTGGCCAATCCATTCATGAAACACTGCTTTGGCCTGCTGATGATAGACCTGTTGCTGCTGCCCGTAGTAGCTCGCCAAAGCCAGGAACTGCTCAGTCGTGTGCGCTTCGCGCACCAATTGCTTCAATTGAGAATGCGTGTAATGATCGCGATCCGCAGTCGAGGCAAAGTTACCTTGGGCGTTTGCCACACCCATGAGAGCGAATGACAGGACACTCGTCACAAAAAACCTTTTCTTCATCATGACCTCACCTCCATGCTTGAGTATTTGTCATGGGTCATGAGGGCGGCATGAGTAAAACGAAAATTGATTATTAGTAAGAGGAGTCGATGAATTATGAGCTGAAGAACGCCGAAGATGCATCCGAGCACGAAAAGCACTGGGTTTCTTGACGCGCGAATTTTTTGGCTGATTCTGAACTGGCGAAGCAGATGTTCGGTGACCAAAGATCGTTTGGAGGACAGCGACGAGCGTGAGCATTTCTGCACGCATGCTCTCCTCCAGCGCTGAGGACAAACACCTCGCCCAAGAGCCATCAGGGACGAAGGCGGCTTCGCTCTTGCCCAAAGGTTTTGCTATGCATCGGATTCTCGCTCCGATAACGGAGTACGTGGCGATCGCCTGCGAGAACCGATGCGTTTTTCCTGCAACTCTGCGTCATAGAATTCGGGAGGATTTGTTTCGTGCAGTCGAAAGTGTAGCTGTCAAAGCAGCCAGGAGCCGCAGGGAACAATAAGGATCGGCAAGCGCAGGGCCAATGCGATCGTTTCGGCGCGGCATTTGACACACTGCCCGAGGGCCTGACGCAGTTCCGATTCCACGACCTGCGGCATACCGTTGTTCGCCGCATGATTGTAGCGGGGCGCCTCTTTGCCCATGATTGCCAAGATTGTGGGATGGAGATTGTCGGCTGTGGTGGAGAGGGCCGAATGATATGGGCACTTCGAAGAGGACGCTTTGCTTCGAGCCGTCGCGGCTATCAGTGCGCCGCAGCGCGCACCGTGCGATTGCCGCGCTCAAAGCCTGTGAGAGTGCCGTACTGCAGAAAGGTATTGATGTTAATGGTCGGGGCGGAGGGATTCGAACCCCCGGCCCTCTGCTCCCAAAGCAGATGCGCTACCAGGCTGCGCTACGCCCCGACGTTCCTCTCTGATTGTATCGCGGATGGGATTTCGGTTGGGCGCGGGGGTGCGAGATTAGTGGGAGGAGATCCAGACGAGGAACCAGACCACAAGCACCAACGGAATGGCGAAGACGAGGGCCAGCGCCCCGGCCAACAGCAGCAGAAAGGCCCAGTCCTTGCCGGTGTGCGTGCGGGGCTCACCCAGGTGGCGGCGCAGCAGCAGGTAATTGCGGCGATTTGGCTTGAAAGCGATGTCGAAGATGTCGCCGAAGATGGGAATGGCGCCGACCAGGACGCCGATGCCGAGATTGACGGCCATGCGCACCAGGGTGATGTAGGGAACGCCGCGAATCCATGCGGCGAGGGGAATGACGAGCGAGAGCAGGCCTGCGAGCACATCGCCCAGGGCGGGAACCAGGCCGATGATGCCGTCGATGCCAAAGCGGATCTGGGTGCCGGGGACGCGAAAAGCTTCGTCGAGCAGGATCTCGATTTTCTCAAGGGTGGAGTCGCGGAAGAGCCAGGCACCGCGATTCCAGCGGTCCTGAGCGGAGGAGGCGGGGCTGGGGGCGGTGGAGGTTGAAGACGCGGCTACAGTGAAAGGCGGATTGGGCGGGCTGGGATTGCGGCCGGTCATGGGCGAAGCCTCCGTGCCGGCCTCGTGGGCCATGCAACTTATTCGATGCTACAATTGCTAGGGTACGTGGCGGCTATAGTTCAGTGGCAGAACGCCTGTCTGTGGCACAGGATGTCGAGGGTTCGATCCCCTCTAGCCGCCCCAAAACGCCCTCGGCTCGGTCTGAAGTCCGAGCCAGCTCCCCGGCCTGCTTTCCCGGTTTTTCGAGAGCCCATTCATGCCGGAAATCATTGAAAATACTGGAATTGGTGATGTTGGCCAACGGCCGGCCAACTGGCTTACCGAGTTTGTGCCCAGGCGCGGCCTTTCGAACGGGCACCTGCAGACCATTGTGGGCAACTTTCTTTCCCGACCGGCCTTGAAGGTCCCCACCGAGGCGGAAGAAGTTGAAGTGGATCCGGCAGACAGCAGCCGCGTGCTGTGCCACCTGAACTGGCAGCCTGAGCCGCGCCGCGCCGGCAGCCTGACGCTGGTGATGGTGCACGGGCTTGAGGGCTCGTCGGACTCGGTCTACATGCGGGGCATTGCCGCGCGGGCGTGGGATGCGGGCTTCAACGTGGTCCGTATGAATATGCGCAACTGCGGCGACACGGACACGCTGACACCCACGCTTTACCACTCAGGATTCTCTGGCGATGTGGGCGCGGTGGTTGAGCATTTCAGGGCGCGCTGGGGCTTGGAGCGCGTGGCGCTGGTGGGCTACTCGATGGGGGGCAACCTTGTGCTGAAGCTGGCGGGGGAGTGGGGAAACCGTGCGCCACTCGCCGCCGTTGCGGCAGTCTGCCCGGTGATCGACCTGGCGCCCAGCTCCGACGCTCTGCACCAGGCGGCGAATCGCATCTACGAGTTTCGATTTCTGCGCGGGCTGATGCGCCGGTTTCACCGCAAGGCCGCGCTGTTTCCCGATCGCTACGAGCCGGATGGAGTGGGGCCGGTGCGCTCACTGCGCGAATTCGACAACAAGATTGTGGCGCGCTATTGCGGCTTCGACGATGCCGACGATTACTACCACCGCGTGGCCAGCGCGCGCGTGGTGGACCGCATCGACGTGCCCACGCTCATCATCAGCGCCATGGACGACCCTTTCATTCGCATGTTTGCGGAGACGCGCAAGTTGATCGAGGCCAACCCGAAGATTGACCTTGTGGAGACGCGGCACGGCGGACACTGCGCCTTTCTTTCGCGCGACAAGGGCGAAGAAACTCACTGGGCCGAGGCCACGGTGGTTCGCTACTTTCAAGCAGTGACCGGCGGACGGAATGGAAGCTGATTGGGAGGTGGAAATTGGCGGCGGCGCGCCGGTGATTGAGGCCGAGGGTCCGGGATGGATTGACCTGCGCAAGCAGCCTGAGCGCGTCAGTGAGATTGCCGAGGCGGCCGGTTTTGCTGCGCTGGGAAAGCTGCTGACGGCATTGAACGGGCCGGAGTCGCCCTGGTGGACGTCAAAATGCGATCTCTGGCAGGAGGAGACGGGCGAGCTTGCCTGCTATGTGGATTTGCTTCCTGTGGACGGAAGAGTTTTTGGCGAGTGGAAGCAGGCGGAGAGCTTTTGCCGCGCGTATGTGGCGCGGCTGGCCGGCGAACCTGAACGCCGGGGAAGCGCGGAAGATGCGGAGGTCAGCGTCGATCTGGTGATTCGCGCGGCGGTTGCGGGCGAGGCCGAGGGGTTCGGAATCACCGCCTATCTGAGCGCAGGGAGCGCTGATCCGGCAGAGGCGGCGGCCGCGTTGTCCGCGGCAATGGATGCTTTTGCCGATGCGCTTGCTGCTGTTGCGTCTCCCGCTCCGGGCGGTTCAAAGTTACAATGAATAGGCGTGGGTGAGTAGCTCAATTGGATAGAGCATCAGCCTTCTAAGCTGAGGGTTCCGGGTTCGAGCCCCGGCTCGCCTACCACAGAGATGAGCAAGGGCTGCCTTGCCGGAGGAACGCTGGTCTTCCGTATGTCTAATAGACCGAATCCCGCATGGGCCGACCGGAAAACCAGGTCAGCCGTGAATCGAAGGCGGCGGAATCGGCTGATGCTTTCGACGTGAAGAACGGCGCGTGCGGAAGAATCAGAATCGTTGCCAGAGCTTTTGAGCGGCAGCGCGCGCCTTGGCCAGAATCGCTGCCTCGTCCATGCCGGGCAGTTCGCGGTCAAGCATCACGACGCGTCCTCCGATGATGGTGGATCGCACGGCGCGTCCCGAGACTCCAAACAACAGATGGCTGTTGATGTTGCTTTCAGTGATCGGCGTTGGCGGATCGTAGTCGACCACAATCAGGTCAGCAAGTGCGCCGGCAGTCAGCGTTCCAAGGGGCCGGCCGAAACAGGCGCTTGCAAATTCAGCGTTGCGGTTGAACAGCATCTCAGACGGCTCGGCCCAGCCGACTCCCGGCTGCCCGGTTTGGTGCTTGGGCAGCAGGTTTGCCACTTTGAGAGATTCAAACATGTCGGCGGTGTACGCGTCGCTGCCCAGGCCCACGCGCGCGCCGCGGCGGACCATCTCGAGCACCGGAGCGCACCCCACGGCGTTGCCCATGTTGGACTCGGGGTTGTGGACGACAAGGGTTTGGCTGTTCTTGAGCAGGTCGATCTCGATGTCGTTCACATGCACGCAGTGCGCGGCGATGGTCTTGCTGCCGAGAATGCCGAAATGGTGGAAACGTCCCACGACGCGGCGGCCATGTTTCAGCAGGCATTTGGTCTGGTCCGCTTCCGCCTCGGCAACGTGAACATGAAAGCCCGCATCGGAGTCGGCGGCCACGCGGCGGCAGGCTTCAAGCGTTTCATCGCTTACGGTGAACGAAGCGTGCAGGCCGAAAAGCCCGCGCAGCAGATCGCCTCCGGAACGCTTGCAACTCTCAAGAAAGGCGCGATTCTCTTCAATGCTTTGCTGTGCGACTTCAGGGCCTTCGCGATCCGTCACTTCGTAACAGAGGCAACTGCGCAGTCCGGTCAGGCGTGCAGCCTCTGCGATGCGAAACAGGCTGCCGGAAACAGCGCCGGGGCTGGAGTGGTGATCGAAGATGGTGGTGGCGCCGTTGCGGATGCAGTCGATCATGGCCACCGCTGCACTCAGATACACATCGTCCAGCGTGAGCACCTTGTCGAGCCGCCACCACAGGCGCTCCAAGATCTCGGTGAAGTTGCCCGGAGCCGCGTCTTTCAGCGCCATTCCACGCGCAAACGTGCTGTAAAGATGCATGTGCGTGTTGATCAGCCCGGACATGATGAGCCCGCCCCGTGCATCGATGAAATGGGCACCGCGGTAATTGCGCCTGAGCGAGGCGGTCGGTCCGGTCTCGGCAATCAGTCCATCGCGGATTGCCACGCAACCGTCTTCAACCAGAGGCTGCTGGGGCTCGCGCGTGATGAGGCGGCCGTTGCCGACCAACAGGATTGCGGACTTCTCCATGGTGCGATGGATTCTAGCCAACCAAGGAGACCAAGTGTTGTGATCCAAATCACATTGCGTTGCCGCAGATTGCACGACAATCAATGCATAAAGCGGCGGCGGGGGTTGTGTCTTATTGCGTCGGCCGTGCGCCCCTTCCGGGGCAAAATTCAAACGCCTCTTCCAGGGCGAGACTCAACTTTGATGGCGGGGCGCCGGGGCCATCCACGGCGTTCGGAACCTCGGTTGAATGGAATGCGCGATGGCAAATCTACATGTCAACGTCTGTGGATTGGATTTCAGGAATCCGATTCTTCCCGCCGCCGGTCCCCCCTCAAAAGATGGAGCCATGCTGCAGGCCGCAGCCAAGGGCGGCGCCGGCGGGCTGGTTACCAAGACGATTTCAGTCGAGCCGGCGGATGTGCCCCGGCCCTGCATGGCAGAGATTCGCGGCGGATTTCTGAATACCGAGTTGTGGTCAGAGCTGCCCAAGGAGCAGTGGCTCGAGACCGAGTACAAGCTGGCGCGCTCGACCGGGCTTCCGGTGATCGTGGGGCTTGGATACTCTGCGGATCAGATACGCGAGCTGGCCGTGCTGGTGAAGCCGTATGCCGACGCGCTTGAGCTCTCCACGCATTATGTGGGCAACGACATCTCACCAATCGTGAATGCGCTCAAGGCCGCAAAAGCAGCGGTGGATGTTCCAGTGTTCATGAAGCTCAGTCCGCACCCCAACATCCAGGAGATTGCTGTCGCGCTGGAGAAGGCCGGAGCCGACGGGCTGGTGATGATCAACTCGTTTGGCCCGTGTTTGAGCATCGATCTTGAAACGGGCCTGCCGCTGATGGGCAGCAAGGATGGCTTCGGCTGGTTGTCAGGCGCGGCCATCAAGCCGCTGGCTCTGCGTTGCGTGTACCAGGCCGCCCGCGTGGTGCAGATTCCCATCTTCGGCGTGGGCGGCATTACCAATGGCCGCGATGTTGCAGAGATGTTCATGGCGGGCGCTTCCGCGGTGCAGGTTTGCACTGAGGCTATCCTGCGCGGCCCGGGAATTTACTCAAAAATCGCGAGGGAGTTGGATGCTTTCCTCGACGCGCACGGCTACCAATCGGTTGAAGAGATTCGCGGACTGACGATTCGCAGGATGAAGGAGCGTGGCACGCCGAAGGCCGGCCACTCCCCGGCGGTAAACATGGAGCGGTGCTCGTTGTGCGGCCAGTGCCAGATCAGTTGCCCGTACGGCGCAATCAGCCAGGAGGAAGCGCTGCTGATTGACGAAGAGAAATGCTTCAACTGCGGCTTGTGCGTGAGCCGCTGCAAGCGTGGCGCACTCAGTATGGCGTTGTAGCTGGCCGCGAGGCCGGCAAGGGAGTTGAAGAAGATGAGCAATGTCACCGGGCTCCGATGCGTTCACTGCGCGCGAGAATTCTCGGCGGCGGAGGTGGACTACTTCTGCCCGGCGTGCGGGTATGCCGACGGCATTCTCGATGTGCTGTACGACTACGAGGCCGTAAAACGCGAGATGAGCCCCGCCGCTCTGGCCGCGAACCCCGATCTCTCCATCTGGCGCTACCGGCCCTTGCTTCCCGTTGATGACTCAACAGCTCTGCCGCCCTTGCAGGTTGGCTGGACTCCTCTCTACGACGCATCGCGGCTGGCTTCGAAGTTGGGCGTTGCGCGATGCTGGGTCAAGGATGAAGGACGCAACCCAACCGCATCGTTCAAAGATCGCGCCAGTGCGATAGGCGTGGTGAAGGCGCTCGAGAACAAAGCCGCGCGCATCACCTGCGCTTCCACGGGGAATGCAGCTTCGTCGCTTGCCGGGTTCGCAGCCGCCGTGGGCCTGCCAGCCACCATCTTTGTGCCTGCGCGCGCTCCTGAAGCAAAGGTTGCGCAGTTGCTGGTGTTCGGCGCGCAGGTATTTCAAGTTCAGGGTACATACGACCAGGCCTGGGAACTTTGCATGCAGGCCAGCACGGAGTTTGGATGGTACAACCGCAACTGCGCTATCAACCCTTATTTGATCGAGGGCAAGAAGACGGTCTCGCTCGAGCTCGCGGAACAATTCGCGCGGGCTACGCCGGGAAGCTTCCCTGATTGGGTGGTGGTGAGCGTCGGCGATGGTTGTACGGTTGGCGGTGTTTGGAAGGGCTTGCGCGAAATGCATGCGCTGGGTTTCATTCAACGTCTGCCGCGAATTCTTGGCGTGCAGGCGGATGGATGCAAGCCTTTCGTGACCGCATGGAAAGCGCAGACTGGGCTGATTCCCTGCGAGGCGAACACATTGGCGGACTCCATTGCAGTCGGCCATCCACGCAACTTCGCCAAAGGAATGGGCGCCATCACCGAGTCAGGCGGCGCGTTTATTTCTGTCACTGACGAGGAGATTCTTGGCTCGATTCCTTTGCTTGCACAGACGGCAGGCGTGTTTGGCGAGCCGGCCGGCGTTGCAGGCGCGGCGGGCGTGATGCGCGCGGTGGCTACTGGCGTGATTCATCGTTCTGAAAGCGTCGCACTCATCATGACCGGCAACGGGCTCAAGGATATTCAAAGCGCAATGCGCGCGGTGGGCAAAACCATTGCGGTGCGGCCCGAGATGGAAGAAGTGCGCAGGGTGGTTGAGGCAACGGTTCCAGCGTGACGGAAGAGTTTTGAGCGGCGGTTCGCTCATGAGAGACGAAAGCGAGAAGCGGGAAAATGGCGAAGATTCCTTATGGTCCCACGTACGATGAAATGCTCGATCCGAGCCTGCTCAGCAAGGATGTGCGCGCACGTGCGTTGACGGCGCTCGTGAACGACGAGCTTGATCCGATCAATCTGTTCAACATCACCTGGAAGGATGGGTCCAACCAGGTTCGCAAAATTGTGCTGTCTTCGGCGTTGACGGGCGTCGACGCAAACATCGTCGTGATGCTCGGATGCGGGTTTCCTTCCGGGTCGCACAAGGTTGGTCCTGCGTACAGCACGCTGATTGAAGGCATTGTCGATGGCGACATTGTGCCGGGAGAACATACCATCCTTGGCCCTTCAACGGGCAACTTCGGAATCGGAACGGCGTATGTGTCAAAGCTGCTCGGCTTTCGCGCTATCGTCATCATGCCTGACACCATGAGCAAAGAACGTTACGAGCGCATCAGGAAATACGGCGGCGAACTGGAGTTGACGCCGGGCTCGGAGTCCGATGTGATTCTGACGCTCGAGAAGACGCGCGAGTTGATGAAACATCCGAAGAACAGGGCGCTGGCGCAATTTGAGCTCTTTCCCAACTACCGCTTCCACCGCCATGTGACGGGCAACAGCGCGCTCCAGGCGGTGAAGGGCATCGGTAACGGGCGTATCGCGGGATTTACCTCGGCGCCGGGCTCGGCTGGAACGCTGGCCGCGGGCGACCAGATCAAGGCGGTCTTCCCTGACGCGAAAATTGCCGCGCTGGAGCCCTACGAGTGCTCGACGCTTGCCAATGGCGGGCGCGGGCAGCATCGTATTGAGGGAATCGGCGACAAGATGTGCACGCTGATTCACAACGTTCTCCATACTGACTTCGTGATTCTGATTCGCGATGAAGAAACGGTGCAGGGCGTGAAGATCTTTCACGATGGGGTTGAGGCGCTGGTCAATGTTGGCGTGGATCGCAATTTTGCCATGAGCCTGCGCAACTTGTTTGGCCCCTCAGGAATCTGCAACGTTCTGGGCGCTATCAAGCTGGCGAAGTTTCTGCGGCTCGGGCCGGAGGACAACGTCGTCACCATCGCGACCGACGGTTTCGACCGCTATAACTCAGTTCTTGACGATCTGAACAAGCGTTCTCTCGATCTGGCGCCGCAGGTATTGGAGCGCTGGACACACGACATCTTTTTGAATGCCGGCGAGGATCACATCTTCGACTTCCGCAAAGCCGCGATCAAGGAGCGGCTGTTTCAACAAAAGGAAAACGACTGGCTGAAATTCGGCTACACCAAGTCCTTCCTCGACTCCATGCGCAGCCAGGACTTCTGGGATGGCCAATACGCCAAGGTGAGTGAGTACAACCAGAAGATCGCTGCGGCACGATAAGTAGGCAGAAAGGAGCGGCCGTGATGTTCGAGTTCACGCTGAATCAGAATGCCGTTTCGGTGGATGCAGACAAGAATCTGCTGGCCTATCTGCGCGAAGATGCGCGGCTCGTCTCGGTAAAGGATGCCTGTGCCGAGGGAGTCTGCGGCTCCTGCTCGGTGCTCGTCAACGGCAAGGCCCTGAGGGCGTGCACGCTGACCCTCGCGAAGGTACACGGGAAGGAAATTACAACCGCTGAAGGGATTTCGGCGCGAGAGCAGAAGATCTATGCCGACGCATTTGGCGAGGCTGGCGCAGTGCAGTGCGGCTTCTGCATGCCGGGCGTGTTGATCAGCGCGAAATCTCTGCTCGATCACAATCCTCGCCCGACGCTTGCAGAGGTGAAGGCCGCGATCCGCTACAATCTTTGCCGCTGCACTGGGTACAAGAAAATCGAGCGAGCCATCGAGCTAGCGGCAAAATCCCTTCGCGATGAACCGGCCGCGCAGACAGAGGAAGGCGGCGGAAGAATTGGCACGCGGACAACAAGGCTGGATGCGGCGGAAAAACTGCTGGGCACCGGCGAGTTTGTCGACGACATGCAAGTGGAAGGAATGTTGCACGGCGCCGTGCTCCATTCGCAATATCCGCGCGCCCTGATCAGGATGATCGACATCTCCAGAGCGCGGTTATTCCCGGGCGTTGTCTCCGTTCTCACTGCAAAAGATGTCCCCGGAGAGCGACTGATTGGACACATTGTCCACGACTGGCCAGTGATGATTGCGGAAGGGGAAGAGACGCGCTACGTTGGCGACGCATTGGCCCTTGTGGCCGCTACCACGAAAGAGGCAGCTCGACAGGCGCTTACGCTGATCAGCGTGGAGTACGAGGAACTGCCTGCTCTGCTGTCGCCGCAGGCGGCACTCGCCTCTGATGCGCCGCGCCTTCATCCAAACGGCAACCTGCTGTCAGAGACCATCATGAAGCGGGGCGATGCAGAGAAGGCTATTGCCGCGGGCTGTCATGTGGTTACGGAGCGGTACTCGACGCCGCGGCAGGAACACGCATTCATCGAACCGGAGAGCGCGCTTGCCATTCCAGCGTTGGAGGGTCCGATGACGGTTTACACTGCTGGTCAGAGCGTCTACGACGATCATCGCGAGATTGTGCGCATGCTCGGAGTTGGAGCGGAGAAAGTGCGCGTGATCAGCAAATATGTGGGCGGCGGTTTTGGCGGCAAGGAAGATATGTCAGTCCAGCACCACGCCGCGTTGCTGGCCTGGCACAGCGGCCGGCCGGTGAAGCTCACGCTCAGCCGCAAGGAAAGTTTTCGTGTGCACCCGAAGCGCCATCCCATGGAGATGGAGTACACCACGGCGTGCGATGAGAACGGAAAGGTGACTGCGGTAAGGGCGCGCATTCTGGCGGACACGGGCGCGTACGCTTCACTCGGCGGCCCGGTTTTGCAGCGGGCATGTACGCACGGAGCGGGGCCCTACCAGATTGAAAACGTGGACATCGTTGGGCGCTCGGTCTACACCAACAACATTCCTTCAGGCGCATTTCGCGGCTTTGGCGTTACGCAGACCTGCTTCGCGATGGAGAGCAATCTGAATCTGCTTGCGAAGATGGTTGGCATCTCTCCGTGGGAGATTCGCTACCGCAATGCCATTGAGCCGGGCGGCGTGCTTTCAAATGGCCAGATTGCCGACGAGGGCACGGCGCTGAAGGAGACATTGCTCGCCGTTAAGGATGTGATGGATGCCCATCCCGACGCGGGCATCGCGTGCGCATTCAAGAACAGCGGCAAGGGCGTGGGCGTGAAGGATGTGGGACGCGTGAAGCTCAAGGTGGAGAATGGCAGTGTCACCATCATGACCAGCGCCGCGTGCATGGGGCAGGGAATTGCGACAGTGCTCGTGCAGATCGTCGCCCAGTCCACTGGGCTTGAGAAATCTCGAATCAAGGTTCACGCGCCGGATACGATGGTCACTCCCGACAGCGGTACCAGCACAGCATCGCGCCAAACGCTGGT
>Ga0182016_10002346_pt1 | contig 22371 bp, 18 predicted proteins | sample 712S2MmetaG_FD_120491 | JGI IMG/M metagenome (GOLD analysis project Ga0182016, IMG submission 120491) | Permafrost microbial communities from Stordalen Mire, Sweden - 712S2M metaG | ecosystem: Environmental > Terrestrial > Soil > Wetlands > Permafrost | place: Sweden: Stordalen | collected... | reverse complement strand
TGGCGTTCTGCACCTCCATGGTCGAGCCGGTGATGGCGGCCACGCTCCCGCTGGCTCCGATGTTCGAAGGTGTCGTCGCCGCCCCGGCGGCCGAACCGAGGGTCGTGGCCGCCACGAGCGCCACGGTGCCGGTGCCCAGGTAGTACGCCAAGCGCCGGCAACGGTTGCTCCGGTTGATCAGTGTGTCCATGTCGAACATTCCTCTTCTTTCTTCTGTTGCTATTCGGTTCGGAGAGCGTCGATAGGTGCGAGGTGGGCCGCCCGGCTGGCCGGATAGACACCGAAGGCGATGCCGATGGCGAGCGCAACCACGAGGGCGCCGACCATGGCGATGGGGCTGATGGTGATGGGGTCGCCCACCACGCTCGGGAGGAAGGTGGCGCCGATGATGCCGAGCAGCGCGCCGAGCGCGCCGCCGACCAACCCGAGCACGGAGGCCTCCACCAGGAACTGGCGTCTGATGACGGCCGGCGTGGCACCCAGGGCCTTGCGCAGGCCGATCTCACGGATGCGCTCGGTCACCGAGACCAACATGATGTTCATGACCCCGATGCCGCCCACCAGCAACGAAATCCCGGCGACGCCGCCCAACAGGATGGTCAGGGTGTGGTCGACCGAGGTCGCGGTCGAAATCAACGACTGCTCCGAGGTGATGGTGAAATCGGCATCGCTCGCCGTGGTGATGCCGTGCAGTTGGAGCAGCAGGTGATCGGCTTCCTGGTAGGCCGCCGTGAGGTCGCCCGACGAGCGGGCCTGGAGGGCGATGGAGCTGACGGAGTTGCGCGAGGTCCCGCCGAAAATCCGCTCGGCGCCCGTGGTGATCGGAATGACCAGCAGGTCGTCGGGGTCTGAGGTCGAGCTGGACGACGAGGACGATCCGGTGGATGTGAGGACCCCGACCACGGTCACGGGGACGCCGCTGGCACCGACGTCGACGGTCTGTCCCACCGGATCCTCGCCTTTGAAGAGCTCCGAGGCCGTGGTCGCCCCGAGCACGGCGACGGCGGCATGGTCGGTCACGTCCTGGTCGTCGATGAAACGGCCCTGGGCCAGGGTGCGCCCCCGCACGTTGAGCCACGAAGGCGTCGAGCCCTGCACGGTGGTCGTCCACGTGCTGGAGCCCGCCACGAGCTCCTCGGAGGAGGAGGTGATGGGTGCCACCGCCTTCACGTCGGGCGCGTCGACCGGACTGGCCAGCGCGTGCACGTCGGCCATGGTCAGCGTCGACGCGCTGCCGAGCGCCTGGCGGATGCCGGTGCTCGAGGTCGAGCTCCCCGGCGTGATGGTCAACACGTTGGAGCCGAGGGCCGTGATCTCGGACGTGACCTGCCCCTGGGCGCCTTCGCCCAGGCCGACCGTCAGAATGACCGCGGCGATCCCGATGAGGATGCCGAGGACGGTCAGGAACGAGCGCAGCCGGTGGCTGCGTACGCCGTTGATCCCGGTACGGAAGGTCTCGAGCCAGCTCACCGGATGCTCTCGACGTGCCGTACGTCGTTCTCAATGAGGAGTCCGTCGCGGATGCCGAGCACGCGGCCGGACGCTGACGCCACTTCCGTGTCGTGCGTGATCAGGACGAGGGTGCGACCCGACTCGTGCAGTTCGTCCATGAGGCGCAGCACGTCGGCGGCGGAAACCGAGTCGAGGTTGCCGGTCGGCTCGTCGGCCAGAATCAGGTCGGGCTCGGTCACCAGGGCGCGGGCCACCGCCACGCGCTGTTGCTGCCCTCCGGAGAGCTCGCCGGGACGGTGCAACACCCGGCTGGACAGGCCCACCTTGGCGAGCGCATGCATGGACCGCTCCTTGCGCTCCGCGCGCGGCACGCCGGCGTAGACGAGAGGGAGCTCCACGTTCTGCCAGGCCGACATGGAAGAGAGCAGGTTGAACTGCTGGAACACGAAGCCGATGCGCCGGTTCCGCACTTCGGCCAACGCCGCTTCACTCATGCCGCTGACGTTCTCGCCGGCGAGGCGGTAGGCGCCCGAGCTCGGCGTGTCGAGACAACCCAGAATGTGCATCAGGGTCGACTTGCCCGAGCCGGATGGGCCGATGATGGCAACGTATTCGCCCTGCGCGATGGTGAGGCTGACGCCGCGCAGCGCAGCGACGGCGATTGAGCCCGTCCGGTAGACCTTCGTCACCCGCTCCAGCTCGATCACCGCGTTCTCCGACGTCCCCACCGGGGGAGTGGTGGTCGCGGTTGCGCTCATCAGCCGCCCCCGCCGAACCCGCCGCCACCACCGGTGAAGCCGCCGGCCCCGCCGAACCCGCCGCCACCACCGGTGAAGCCGCCGGCCCCGCCGAAGCGACGCGATGTGCCGGTGCCCCCGAAGAGGCCGCCACCGGCCGCCCCGGCGCCACCCTTGAAGGTGATGGTCTTCTCGAGGACCTTGTCGCCCGACTTCACGCCGCTGGTGATCTGGGTCTCCCCACTGGCCGCCGCACCCACCGTGACCGGCGTGACGACATGGGAACCACTCACGACCTTCGTCACCGTTGCCTGGCCGCTGGTGTTGTAGGAGATGGCGGCGGTGGGAACCTCGGTGACGTCGTTGAGCTGTTTGACGATGATGCTGACATCGGCGGTCGATCCGGCGTAGAGCCCGGTCGGCGTACCGGTCACGTCGATCACCACCGGGAACGTGGTCACGTTGGAACTCTGGGTGCCAATGAGACTGACAGAGCCGACAGTGCCGTAATCGGTCGTCGTCGATCCGGTGGGCACAATGTCGGCCTGGTCGCCGTCCGCGATCTGGCCGATCTCGGTGTCGTCGACGGTCGTGTTCACGATGTAGGAATCGGTGCCCACCACCACGATCTGCGCGCTGGACGATCCCGAACCGGAGCCGGTGCTGGCGGAGGTGCCCGTCCCACTGTTCCCGGTGCCCGCACCGGCGCTGCCGCTGCCGCTGCCGCCCGTGCTGCCTGTACCACTTCCCGTGCCACTGACCTGCTGGCCGACGTTGAGGTCGACCGAGGCCACGGTGCCGGAAATGGTCGACGTCAGAGCGGCGTCGTTCAACGCGGTCTGGGCGTTCGACAGGGAGGATTCAGCCGAGGTCACGGAAGCCTCGTCGGAATCGATCTGCGTGGTGGCCGCGCTGGCCGCCTCGTCGCTGGCCAACCGGGCGTTGGCCGCTGCCAACTGGGCCTGGGCGGCGCTCACTTCCTCGGTGAGGGCGGTCGTGTTGATAGTGGCGAGCACCTCGCCCGCCGTGACCGTCTGTCCTGCCTTCACGTCGACCTGCGTCACCGTCCCCGAGACGGCGAAGCTGAGGCTGGCCTGACTGGCGGGCTCAATGGTGCCCGAGCTCGCCACGGTCTGTTGGATGGTCCCTGTCGTCGCCGCCACGGTCGACGTCGTGACAACCAATCCCGTCGGTGTCGACGAGCTCGACGTCAGCCAATAAATCAGGCCACCGGCGGCGCCGGCCAGGACCAGCACGGCGGCGAGGATCCAGCCACGGCGGCGGCGCCACAAGGAACGTTCCTCCAGCAGCTCTCCCTCGAGGGGAATCTCGCCCCCGTCGCCAAGAGGAAGCTCCTGGGTGATGTCGACTGGGCTGTCCTCGGCCACGGTTGTTCCCGCTCGCACCATGGAAGCAGTTCAGAGGAGGGACTTCACGGTGAGCCGAATTCCCGCTGTGAGCCCGCTTGGTATTGCCCCTAGGAGGCACCTCCACATGCAGGTCACACCCCTTCGGCCCCAAAAAGACACCCACAGGAAGAACGCAGCTGGCACAGGCCTGGTCCCGATCCCGCTGACGCATGCTGCCTCCACAGCTGCTGCGGCACCGGGAGGCACTCACCCCCTGCCAACCCCCCCCGGTATCCCGGTGCCGCACGGCTCCCTCCTGGCCCCGCCGGGGGAGTGGGACCCCCGTTCAGGGCCGGCGAGCGTCCCGGCCCAGCCCCCTCCCCTCCCAAACGCGCCCCACGCACTCTTCTGTACACTGCCGACGCATCTTTAACGAACGTTCGCACGACACCCGGAATCCGGGCGATCATCAGGGAGGACAACGTGAGAATCAGGACCGCAATGGGGACCGGAATCGCCGCAGCCTGTGCCGTGGCGCTGGGGGTCGCACCCTCCGCCGGCGCGGGCGCCTCGACCACGGGGAACCAGGCTGCGACCAAGCAGGTCACGGCGGCGTTCACCACGCTGTTCAACGCCAGCAACACGAATAAAGCCGCCAAGGAAGCACTGTTGCAGAACTCCTCGAGCTACAAGGCGGCGTTCACGAAGCTCTTTTCGAGCTCGGTCGCCAAGGCCAATCCGACGAAGGCTCAGGTGACCAGCGTGACCTTCCCGGCCGCAGCGGCCTGTCAGTCGGCGGTGCAGGTCCCCAAGTGCGCCGCCGTGACCTACAACCTCGACTCGGCCAAGACCGGCTCCAGCCTTCTGTCGGGTGTCTCGGGCTATGCCGTCGACATCAAGGGCCACTGGCTCGTCTCGGATACGACCTTCTGCTCCCTGGCCAAACTGGGCGGGGCGGCCTGCTGAGCCATCGACCAGGCGTCCTCCCGGCGCCCAGGACCCGATGACAATGGCGAGCCCGTGCGTCGTCGCGCCATCAAGGCGTTGACGGCGCTGCAATCGGGGGAACTCTCGTCTCTGCACACGGACCACGCTGCGTACCTTTCGGGGCGCCGCTGTGCGTCCCTCCGGAATGCTCCAATCGGCCGATCGGGGCTGATATGGCAAAACCCGCAGGGCTCCAACCTGGGCTTCCGTTTCGGAGTAAACGCCGATAATGTTCATTATGTTAAGTCACAAACGAATTCGAGGAGTGGTCCCACCCCCGGACCCGTGCGGTCCCACTTCTCCGGTACGGCCCTCCATGGCAACCAAGACGGCGTCGAGGTCCCGACGAGCGGCGCGAGCACGCAACTCGGCTGACCGGTAAGGAATCCCGGAGGCTCACGCAGCGGCGCCAACACATGGACGGTCACCGGGTCCCCGGCGCCGAACCACCGGCGTCTGGCCCGCAGAGGCCGCAGATCCGTGGTGGTCTGGTCCGTCCCCCGAGTTTCGGAGGCTCCAGGACGCGCTGAGGGCATACGGCCGGGTGCCGGTGGCTCGGGCCTGGACCTCGCTTCCCATGGGCAACTGCAGAAAAGGGATTGATTCCTCCGCCTCAATTCAGTAAAGTGACGTGCAGTAAGGCCCCTCGGTTAAAGGTTCAAAGTCCAAGCGGGCGAGAAGGTGAAATACCAGCTAGGGGTCTTGTAACAGAGGTCTAAAAGAAGTACTGTCCCCGGAATGTCCGGGGACTTTTGCGCGGGCACTTTTGCGCTTGATTTGGTGCGGACAGCGCCACAATGAGTGCGCCAACTCCCCCGTCCGATCCTGAGGTTGCCGCCGAGCAGGAGGCCCTGGACCGCGCGCTCTCGTCATTGGAAGCCATGCGGCAACGGGCCGAGAAGCTGCTGCAGGACCTGGTCGCCGCCGGGAGCCCCGACCTCGACTACGTGGCGGCTCTCGCGCGCCGGGTGTCGCTTCTGGCGGACAGCCCACGACCTCTCCTCTTCGGGCGCATCGACGAGGAGGACGGCCCGACCTGGCGCATCGGCCGGCGTCACGTGGAAGACGCCCGCTCGGATCCGGTCGTCATCGACTGGCGGGCCCCGGTGGCTGTGCCCTTCTACCGAGCCAGCGCCAAGAACGCCCTGGGGTTGTCCCGTCGGCGCCAAATCATGGTTGATCGTGCTGCCGTGATTGCGGTGGCCGACGACCTCTTCGGCGACCTCGGGGACGATGCTTCGACCACCAGACTGCGGGGTGGTGACGCCCTCCTGGCGGAGCTCGAGCGGGCGCGGACCGGCGAGATGCTCGACATCGTCGCCACCATTCAGGCCGAGCAGGACGAGATCATCCGGGCGCCCCTGCAGCAGCTCCTGACCGTCCAAGGGGGACCCGGCACCGGCAAGACCGCCGTGGGGCTCCATCGGGCCGCGTTCCTGCTCTACAACCACCCCGAGCTGACACGCGAGGGCGTTCTGGTCCTGGGTCCGAGCCGGGCCTTCCTGCGCTACATCGCACAGGTCTTGCCCGCACTGGGCGAGGAAGCTGTCGTGCAGACGACCATCGGCGACATCGCGCCTAAGGCCAAGGTGCGGACCGACGAGCCTATGGCGGTTCGCCGCATGAAGGCCGATCCGCGTATGGGCGAGCTCCTGCGTCGCGCTCTCGACGGGAGGCGCCGGCCCTTGGCCGAGGACGTGAGCCTGCGTGTGCGCTTCGCCCGGGCCACCCTCGGTCGGGAACAGGTCAACGACCTCGTGGCCTCCATTGTCGCCCGGCCGGGTCCCTACAAGTCGGGCCGGCTCGCACTGCGGTCCCGTCTGGTCAGCGAGGCGCGGCGAGCGTTCCGCTCCTCGGGTCGCCTGGGCGCCGACGAGGCCTGGTTCGAAGGGGAACTCACGGCCTCCGACGAGTTCGGGGACTTGCTGCACACATTGTGGCCGTCCATCTCCCCCACCACGCTCGTCCGCGACCTCCTGTCATCCCGTGAGCAGCTGGAGCGCTACGCGGCCGGATTGTTCTCCGCCGACGAATGGCCGCTGCTCCTCCGGGGGCGCGGCTCCAGCGTCTCGTCCACGGCCTGGAGCGTCGACGATCTGGCCCTGCTGGACGAGGCCACGTTCCTCACCGGAGGCCGGAGTCGCTCCTACGGGCACATTGTGGTGGACGAGGCCCAGGACCTCACGCCCATGCAGCTCCGCATGATCGCCCGGCGCGCGCCATCGGGTTCCGTCACGATTCTCGGCGACCTGGCCCAGGCCACCGGGCCGTGGACCTACGCCGACTGGGGCGAGGTCCGATGTCACTTGCCCGACGCCGCTCCCTCCCAGCACGACGAGCTCACCTTGGGCTACCGGGCGCCCGGCCGCGTGCTGGATTTCGCCTCGCGGCTCCTTCCCTTCGCCGCCCCCGGCATCGGACCCACCACGTCCATTCGACCGGGTCGGACCGATCCAACGGTCCGGCTGGTGGGCGAGAGCGAACTGGCGGCGGCCGCAGTGGAGGAGGCGATCTCGCTGTCGCAGGACCATGGGCTGGTGGCGGTCGTGGTCCCCGAGGATCTCGTGCCCGAAGTCACCCGGTCCGCCCGGCGAGACTCCCGGTTCGGGCTGCTCGAGCGTGACGCCATGGCCAGGCCCATCACCATCGTCCCGGCGCCGGCCTCCAAGGGTCTCGAGTTCGATGCCGTGGTCGTGGTCGAGCCGGCGGCCATCGCCGGCGACGACAGCCGCGGCCTCCGCCTGCTCTACGTCGCCATGACGCGCCCCATTCAGCACCTCAGCATCGTGCACGCCAAGCCCCTCCCCACCCCCCTCCTCAGCTGAGCGGAGCACGGTCCCCTACCATCGGGCACATGGCACTCGACATCGACGGCAAGGTCGCCCTCATCACGGGAGGGAGCAACGGCATCGGCGAGGGGGTGGCCCGCTCTTTGGCCGAGCACGGCGCGCGTGTGGTGATCGCCGATATTGACGTCGCCCGCGGGCAGTCCGTGGCCGAGGAGATCGAGGGCCGCTTCATCCGCACGGACGTCACCGACCCGGCCGCCAGCACGGCCGCCGTCGCGCTCGCCGTCGAAGCCTTCGGCGGGCTGCACATCGCCCACCTCAATGCCGGCGTCTCGTCGTGGTGCGGCATGGGCGACGATTTCGACCCGGAGGCCTACCGGCGCTCTATGTCCATCAACCTCGATGGCGTGGTCTACGGGGTGGCGGCCGCTCGGCCGGCCATCAAGGCGAGCGGTGGCGGCACCATCGTGGCCACGGCGTCCATGGCCGGCCTGGTGCCCGCTCCCTTCGATCCGATTTACGCGGCCAACAAGCATGCCGTCGTGGGCCTGGCGCGCTCGCTCGGCGAGGTCTATGAGCCCGAGGGCATCCGCATCCACGCCTTGTGCCCCTCGTTCGCCCACACGAACATCATCAAGGGCTCCGAGCAGACGTTGCTCGACATGGGATTCCCGATCATTGAGGTCGCCGACGTCGTCGCCGCCTTCCACCGCATTCTGCAGGCAGAGACGACGGGCCAATGCTGGTATGTCGTCGCCGGGCGCGACAGCGAGCCCTTCGCCTTCCGTCGTGCACCGGGACCGCGCCTCGACTGAGGGCATACCCATGGCCGGCCCGGTCGGTGACTACGATCAGCCATCGACGACCGGCGATGGGTCCCGCCGGGGGGGCAGAACCCCGAACCGCCGACACTGACAATGGCTGATGGCTCCTGAGCGGCGGCATGGGAGGCCCGGCCATGGACGGCGATCAGCCACAGACACCTGAAACGGGGACCACCGGCGGCGATGCGCTCGACCAGCCGCGCATCCCCCGCCTCGGCTTGTCCGCCGCGACGCTGCTCGCCATCTTCCTGGGGGGCGCGATCGGCACCGTCTCGCGCTACCTCCTCGATGCCCACCACCCGGTGCCACCGGGCCACTTCCCGTGGGTGACACTGCTGATCAACCTCTCGGGCTCGTTCGCCATCGGGCTGCTCGTGCCGCTCACCGAGCACATGGGGTCCCGCGCTCCCCTCGCTCGCCCATTCCTCGTCGTCGGTCTCCTCGGGGGCTGGACGACCTACTCCACGCTGGCCGTCGACGCCACGCTGCTCGCCAAGGACGGAGATATCGCAAGCTCCTTCGCGTACCTGGCCGCCACAGTCGTCGGCGGCCTCCTCCTGGTCGTCGCCGGCCACGCAGTCGGGCGCCGGCTGGTGCCGGCATGAGCTCCTCCCCCGCCCTCGGGCTGGCGCTGCTGGTGGCGGCGGCCGGCGGGGTGGGCGCCACCCTGCGCGCCCTGTTGATCCATCACATCGGCGTGCGCCGCCGCGACCCGCTGCCCCTCGGCACCATGGTGGTCAACGCCAGCGGCTCGCTCCTGCTCGGGATCCTGACCGGATTGTCGCTGTACCACGGCCTTGGCTCGCACACCCTCGCCGTGGTCGGCGTCGGACTGTGCGGGGGCTACACGACCTGGTCTACCGCCAGCTGGGAGACCCTCCACCTGCTCCACACCGGCCACCGTTCCGAGGCCCTCGTCTACACGGTGGGCGGGCTTGCCGTGTGCCTCGCCGGCGCCGCCGCCGGCATCGCTCTCACCGCGTGGCTCTAGGACCTCAGTCCTCGAAAGCCTCCGGGGGTGGACACGTGCAGACCAGGTTGCGATCACCGTAGGCCTGGTTGATCCGGGCCACCGGTGGCCAGTACTTGGCGACCGTCTGGCCGGCCGGGTAGACCGCGGTCCGACGGTCGTAGGCCCGGTCCCAGGACGAGACCAACGCCGCTGCGGTGTGCGGCGCGCCCCGCAGCGGGCTGTCCCCCACCTCCCAGCGACCCGATGCCACTTCCTCGATTTCGGACCGGATGGCGACCATGGCGTCGCAGAAGCGGTCCAGTTCGGCCAGGTCCTCGCTCTCTGTCGGTTCGACCATCAGTGTGCCTGCCACCGGGAAGCTCACGGTGGGCGCGTGGAAGCCGTAGTCGATGAGTCGCTTGGCCACATCATCGACCGTGACGCCGGTCGCCTTGGTCAGAGCCCGCAGGTCGAGAATGCACTCGTGCGCCACCAGGCCGTGCTTCCCCGTGTAGAGGATCGGGTAGGACGGCGCCAGCCGCGCCGCCACGTAGTTGGCCGCCAGGACGGCCGACTTGGTGGCGTGGGACAGACCGGCGCCCGACAGCATCCGGATATAGGCCCAACTGATGGCCAGGATGCCGGCGCTGCCGAAGGGCGCCGCACTGACCGGGCCGATCCCCTCACGCTGGGCGGGACGCGGGTGCAACGGGTGCGACGGCAGGAACGGCACGAGATGCTCGGCCACGGCCACCGGGCCCACCCCGGGCCCGCCTCCACCGTGAGGGATGCAGAACGTCTTGTGCAGGTTCAGGTGCGAGACGTCACCACCGAACTGCCCCGGCTCGGCCAGCCCCAGCAGCGCGTTGAGATTGGCCCCGTCGATGTAAACCTGGCCACCGTGCTGATGCACCAGCGCGCACATGTCACTGATGCCCTCTTCGTAGACGCCGTGGGTGGAGGGGTACGTCACCATGATGGCGGCCAGGCGCTCGGCGTGCTCCTCGCACTTCCGGCGGAGGTCATCCAGATCGACCGTGCCGTCACTGAGCGCGGCGACCACCACGACCCGCATGCCGGCCATGACCGCGGAGGCTGCATTGGTGCCGTGCGCACTCGAGGGAATGAGACAGACATCACGCTCGTGCTCGCCTCGTGACCGGTGGTAGGCGGCGATGGCCAGGAGTCCGGCCAGCTCCCCCTGGCTGCCCGCGTTGGGCTGGACCGAGACCTTGGCATAGCCCGTCACCCGGGCCAACCATTCCTCCAGATCGTCGATAAGCGAGAAGTAGCCGGGCGTGCTCTCGAGTGGCGCGAACGGATGGATGTCAGCGAAGCCGGGCAGGCCCACGGGCTCCATCTCGGTCGTGGCGTTGAGCTTCATGGTGCACGACCCCAGCGGGATCATGCCCCGGTCGAGTGCGAAGTCCTGGTCGGACAGCCGACGCAGGTAGCGCAGCATCGCGGTCTCGGAGTGGTGCTCCGAGAAGACCGGATGGCTCAGTATCGGGCCCCGGCGGAGAAGCCCTTCGGGCAGTGCGGACTCGGCGCCCGCTGCCCCGGCGACCGCCCCGAAGGCTTCCAGGACGGCGGCGCAGTGGGCCGCCGTGGTCGTCTCGCCGCACGAGATCCCGACGTGGTCCTCGTCGACGAGCCGCAGGAACACCCCGCGCTGACGGGCCTCCGCCACGATGACCGACGCCCGCCCGGCCGCCTCGACGACCACCGTGTCGAAGAACTCCCGGTGGACCAGGCTGAAGCCGGCGCCCTCCAGTCCGCTGGCCAGGTCGACGGTGCGCTGGTGGACCCGCCGAGCAATCCCGCGCAATCCCTCGGCGCCGTGGTACACGGCATACATGGACGCAACGACCGCCAGCAGCACCTGGGCGGTGCAGATGTTGGAGGTCGCCTTCTCGCGGCGGATGTGCTGCTCGCGCGTCTGCAGGGCGAGGCGGTAGGCCGGACGGTCCTCGGCGTCGATCGAGAGCCCGACGAGACGACCTGGTAGATCGCGCTCGAGGCCGCCCTTGACGGCCATGTAGGCCGCATGCGGTCCGCCGTACCAGAGGGGGACGCCGAAGCGCTGGGTGGAACCGACGGCGACGTCGGCGCCCCATTCCCCCGGAGGCTTGAGCAGGGTCAAGGCCAGGAGGTCGGCCGCCACCGTCACCAACGCGCCCTTGGCGTGCGCTGCCGCGGTCAGGGACTCGAAGTCACGCAGTGCTCCCGAACCACCCGGATACTGCTGCACCAACCCGAAATAGTCACCCGCCGGCGCGCCGGCGCCGAGGTCGACCACATCCATGATGAGGCCCAGCGGCCCCAGCCGTGTCGCCAGCACGGCGATGGTCTGCGGCAGGCAGTCGGCATCGACGACGACCCGATTCGATTCGCTCGTGGCCCGTCGACGCATCAATGTGACGGCCTCGGCCACCGCCGTGCTCTCGTCGAGGAGTGAGGCGTTGGCCGTGTCGAGCCCGGTGAGATCGGTGACCATGGTCTGGAAGTTCAGGAGAGCCTCCAACCGACCCTGGCTGATCTCGGGCTGATAGGGCGTGTACGCCGTGTACCAGGCGGGACTCTCCAGCACGTTGCGCCGGATGACGCCCGGCGTGATCGTCCCCGAGTAGCCGAGACCGATCATGGGTTCGGCGATCGTGTTGGCGGCGGCAAGACGACGGAGCTCGTCGAGCACCTGCTGCTCCGAGACGGCGGGCGGAAGGTCCAGCGTGCCGAGGCTGCGCACGCTTCCCGGTACCGCGGCGTCCGCCAGCGCGTCGAGGGTCTCGTACCCGAGGACCTTGAGCATCCCCTCCTGCTCTTCGGCCGAAGGGCCGACATGGCGCCGCACGAAATCCTCGAAGGGCTCGAGTACCTCGGATCGGTTACCAGGGTGCTGCTCGCTCACGGGGATCTCCTCACGTGTTCCGCGCTGCACGCGGAACTGTCGGACGTCCTCCCCGCTCTGTCACTGGACCTGAGAGCCTCACCGCAACCAGCACGGCTTCCACCTTCGGTGCAGACGACGAACGCCTGCTTTCCAGAGTTGCCTCGCCGGAGCGGTATGTCGGCCTGAGAGTTTCTCGGGGAGAGTTGCTCCTCCGGCGTCCCCTCGACTGCGTGCAACGGGGACTCTGGCGCTCCGGTTCAAACGGCGTATTCAGTTGTGCGGTCCACCCTACCGGACCCAACACGGCCGACCGGTTGTCTACGCGCGCTCCTCGCTCTCTTCCCGGATGGGCCACAGCGGTGGGCGCACCAGCCGGGCCGGGAGCTCACGGCCGCGCTGCACAATGGTGATGGCGTCCCCGTCGAGCAGGCGCGCGTCCGCATCCACGAAGCCGAGCCCGATCCCCCGTTCTCGCATCGGCGAGAAGTTGCCGCTGGTCAGGATGCCGACTTGCTCCGCGCCTTCGCACAGCAGCGAGCCGTCCCGCAGCGGCTGACGGCCGTCGGCCACGAAACCACGCAGTCGCCGGGCCGGACCGTTGGCCCGCTCCTCTTCCAGCGCGGCCCGACCGGTGAACGCACCCTTGTCCCATCCGATCACCCAGCCCAGGCCCGCCTGCAACGGCGTGATGCCGGGGCCGAGCTCATGGCCATGGAGCGGGAGGCCGGCCTCGAGCCGCAGCGTGTCGCGTGCGCCCAATCCCGCCGGGACGACGCCCTGCCGCAGGATCGCCTCCCAGAAGCCGGCAGCCACCTCCGCGGGAACGGCACATTCCACGCCCTCCTCCCCCGTGTAGCCCGTCCCGGCCACCAGGCAGGTTGCGCCGGCCCATTCGAAGCGGCGGACAGCGAACCGATGGACCGTGGCGGCCTCCGGCGCCACGTGGGCGAGGCGGGAGCGTGCCTCGGGGCCCTGAATCGCGATGACCGCCCTCTCCTGGGTCACGTCCCTCCCGCCGATCGCCTCGACGACATCCGTGGTGTTCGAGGCGTTCGGCATCACGTCGAACCGTTGGTCGTCGACCCACCACACAATGATGTCGTCGACCACGAACCCGTCCTCGTCGAGAAGATGGGTGTACTGGGCCCGACCGGGATGGATGCGGGTGAGGTCGTTGCTCAGCGAATGCTGCAGGTGCTCGAACGCGTCGGCACTGTCGACACGCACAGTGCCGAGATGGCTCACGTCGAAGGCGACCGCCGAGGTCCGACAGGCCCGATGCTCCGCCACGGTGCCAGAGGGGTAGGCCAACGGCATCTCCCACCCACCGAACGGGACCATCTTGGCGCCAAGTGCGATGTGCGACGCATGGAGGGGCGAAACCCGGAGTGGGCCGGCACCGTCGTCACTGCTCACCCAGCCAGACTAGGCCGCTCCGGACAACACTCCGTGGGACGCAATCAGCGAGGCGAAGTCACGCTGGTACACAATGGAGATGGGCACCTCGGGGTACAGCTCGCGCATACGCCGCACCTTGCGGTTCTTGCGGGTCACCAGCCGTTGGTCGGCCGTGGTGAGCTCAATGAACACTCCCCTGCGGGGCAGATAGAAGTCGGGGCGAAACCCGGAGACCGGCGAGCCGTTGCTGTCCCAGGCCAGCGGGAATTCCACCGGCTCGTATTCCCATCGCTCACCCGAGAGGTCCAGGAGGGTGGCGAACTGACGCTCGGACGGATGAGCAAAACGGACCTGCCCTGCGGGCACGCAAGCGGGATGGTGGAGGCGCCCGACACGCGCTGGGTCCGTCGAGGTCACTCCCCCGCGGCCCGCGCGACCTGCGCTCGCCGGGCAGGCGCCTTGTCCAGTGCGGCCTTGTTGGCTGCTTCGAGACTCACGATGTCGGCATCGAGCTCCTCGACCACGCCGGCCAACGGCACGATGTTGAACACGCCTTGACCCCCCGCCAGGAGATCGACGACCTCACCGTTGGAGCGGGCCAAGACCGAACTGGTCCCCGTCAGGACGAGGTTGGCCGATGCCAGGTCCGAGCCCAGGTCCTCGCGGAGGCACACGACGGCCCGCCGCGCCGACTGCAGTGAGACCCCGGAGTCGAGGAGCTGCTTGATCACCTTGAGCTCGAGCACGTCGGAATAGGCGTAGACGCGTCGGGAACCACTGCCCTTGGCTGTGGCCAGCGAGGGCTGGAGCAGGCCCGTGCGGGCCCAGTAATCGAGCTGCCGGTACGAGATCCCCACGAGACCGCACACCTGCGGTCCATGGAACCCCCCGACATGGGTTACGGCGTCGTCGACCATCCCACCTCCCTGCAATCCCACTCCTGCGCTGCCACTCCAACCGGTCACTCTAGTGCACGGCGGACGACACAGCGGTAGTTACGGAGGCGTCATTCGGGCGGAATCTCCGCCTGGGGCGGCTCCCAGGGCCAGACCACCACGGCGCCGAGGACCGACAGCCCGACCCGGCGACCGGCCTCGAACGGCACGCCGCCGGTGGTCCGCACGACCAGGTCGGGCAGGCCCTCCCCGTCGGGCCGGACCCGCACCACGGCATCGTGCCCGTAGTACTCGTAGCTCTGCACCGTCGCCCCCACCCCGCCGTCGGGGGGCTGGTCGAGCTTTATCTGCTCCGGCCGGACCAGGACCCGGGCGCGCCCACCTGCCATCGATCCGTTCCCGGGAACCACGGCGAGGTCGCCCAACCCGGTGCTCGCACGGCCTTCGTGGACCTCGCCCTCCAGGACGTTGGACTCCCCCAGGAATTGCGCCAGTCCCACGTCGCTCGGCCGGCCGTACAGGGCCGTCGGGGTATCGAGCTGCGCAATCACGCCGTGGCGTAACACGGCCACCTGGTCCGCCATCGAAAGAGCCTCGTCCTGGTCGTGGGTGACCAGAATGGAGGTGGTCCCGGCCCGGCGCAGGACGGCGAGGACATCGGCACGGACGGAGGACCGCATGGCCGCGTCGAGCGAGGAGAAGGGCTCGTCCAAGAGCACCACCTCGGGACCGATGGCGAGCGCCCGGGCCAGGGCGACCCGCTGCTGCTGGCCACCGGAGAGTTGGTGCGGATAGCGGCGACGGTATCCGGACAGGCCGACCAGCTCGAGGAGTTCGTCGACCCTGCTCCGGCGATCCGGGCCCCGGGGAAGACCGAAGGCCACATTGCGCCCGACGCTCAGGTGCGGGAACAGCGCACCCTCCTGCGGCACGTAGCCGATCCGCCGCCGCTCGCTGGGCACGAAACGATGCCCCGCATCGTCGACGAGGTCATCCCCGATCCGGACCTCTCCGCTGTCGGGCCGCTCGAAGCCGGCCACAATGCGCAGCAGCGTGGTCTTGCCACTGCCCGAGGACCCGAGAATGGCCGTGAACGAACCGGCCGGAACGGCGAGTTCCACTCCGCGCAGGACCGGTTGGGGCCCGAATGCCTTGGCCACGCCGGTGATGCGCAGGTCCTTCATGTCGACACCATTGTGGACTGCCGGCGGGCACTGGGCTCGCCCAGGGCACTCTGGCCGGCGGCTCCCATCCGCGCCGGCTGGCGGTCGAACCAGCGACCGAGCACATAGCCAGGCACAGCGGCGATGAGCACCATGACGGCGGCATAGGGGGCTGCCTGGTCGTACGACACGTTGGACTCGTAGGCCCAGAACTGGGTGGCCAGTGTCTCCACATTGGTGGGATGAAGGACCAGTGTGGCCGTGAGCTCGGTCGCCGATTCGAGGAAGACCAAGGCGAAGGCGGCGACCAGACCTGGGGCCATCAGGGGCAGGGTGACGCGCCAAAGCACCGAGCGTTTGCCGATACCGAGCGAGCCGGCCACTTCTTCGAGGCCCATGGGCGCACGCGCCACGGCGGCGCGGACCGACACGACGGCCAGAGGGAAGAACATGATGGCGTAGGCGACCACGAGCAACGGGCTGGATTGGTAGAAGCGGCCCTGCAGGAAATGCTCGGTCACGTAGGTGAGGCTCAGCGCAATGACGAGGCCGGGTACCGCCAGGACCACCAGGTTGGATCGCTCCAGGCTGAGGACCTTGCGCCGCGGGAAGCGCACCGACAAAAGGGCGATCGGGATTGCGGCGAGCGTGGACACCACTCCGGCCGCTGCCGCATACCCGAATGTGTTCAGCGTGGCCTCGGGCAGGGACGCCGCCGCCGGCACCGTGCTCGTTCCCCCCTGCAGGAGCAGGTAGACAATGGCTCCGACCGGGACGCCGAGGGCCAGAGCGACCAGGAGACCAAGGCCCCCGAACACGGCGGGCCGCAGTCGACCCAACGGCAGGGGACGCAACTCCCTCGCCGCTCCGGCGCCGAGGCGCGACGAGCGACCCCGCCCGCGTACGGTGTCCTCGCTCGCCAGCAGCATGGCGCCGAGCAGGACCAGGATGAGCGAAAAGGCGCACGCGGCCGGCTCGTTGAAGCCGACTTGGAACTCGTTGTAGATCTCCGTCGTCAGGGTTTGGTAGCCGAGGATCTCGAAGGCGCCGAACTCGGCCAGCACGACCAACCCGACCAGGATCGCTCCGCCGAAAATGGCCAGGCGGGCCTGACCCACCGTGACGGTCCAGAACGTCTTGACCCGGCCGAGCCCGAGGCTGCGCGCCACCTCCTCCTGGGCCGCGTCCGCCGCCCGCAGACTGGCCGCGACGGGAAGGAACACCAAGGGATAGACGGCCAGGATCATGACCAGTACCGCGGCCCAGAATCCCCCGATGGACGGGAAGATGGCCTTCCACCCGAAACTGACGACGAAGTCCGGAATGCCCAGCGGGATGACCACGAGAATGCCGAGAAGGCGTCGGCACGGGACGTCCGTCCGCTCCACGAACCATGCAGCCAGCGTGCCGATGGCGGCGCTCAGCAGCGTGACCACCACGACCAGCGACACGGTGTTCCAGATGAGCGTCGCTGTAAGGCTCCGGAAAAGGAGCTGGTGCAACTGAGCCCATCCGACCTGAAACGCCTGGACGATCAGGAAGACCAATGGGAGCAGCACCGCCACCGATACCAGGACGGCTCCCGCCGTCAGGACCGGCGGCAACCGTCGCCGGCCGCCGCGTGGCGCTCGGCCTGGCACTGGTCGGGGGCGCCGTGCTCTTGGATCCGTCATGAGGTCACCCAAAAGTTAGGGTGACCTAAGCACGAGGTCAAGCCCGGAAGGAGCTCATGGCGCCGCGGGCGCACCCCCCGCGAAATCCGCCCGGCCCTCCACCGGGCTCGAGGGCTCGGCATGGAAGCGGACAGGAATGCGCCCGGCCCGGCGAGCCTCGCCGCCGGCTTCCACCGCCAGGCGCATAGCCCGCGCCATAGCCACCGGATCGTGGGCCCGATTGACGGCCGTGGCCACGAGGACGCCGTCACAGCCCAGCTCCATGGCCAGCGCGGCATCCGATGCCGTGCCGATTCCCGCGTCCAGGATCACGGGGATGTCGACTGCTTCACGGAGCAAGGCGATGTTGTGCGGATTGCGGATGCCCAGCCCGCTTCCGATCGGTGAGCCGAGCGGCATCACCGCCGCGCAGCCGACCTGCTGGAGGCGGAAGGCCAGGACGGGATCGTCGGTCGTGTACGGCAAGACCACGAAGCCGTCCTCGGCCAGCTGTTCGGCCGCCACCAGAAGTTCGACTGCATCCGGCAGCAGGGTCCGGTCGTCGCCGATCACTTCCAACTTGACCCAGTCGGTGCCGAAAGCCTCCCGCGCCAACTTGGCGGTCAGCACCGCCTCCGACGCGGTGGCACAACCGGCCGTGTTGGGCAGCACGCGGACGCCCCGATCCTGCAGGAGCGACAGCAGGGATCCCCGGCCGGAGGCCTCGACCCGGCGCACGGCCACCGTGGCCATCGCCGTTCCCGAGGCTTGGAGGCTGGCGCCCAACACGTCGAGGCTCGTCATGCCCCCGGTCCCGAGAATGAGACGTGAGCCCAGCACTTCACCCGCAATGCTGAGGCCACTTTCGGAGGGGACTGCCGTCATCGGACCGGCGTCGTTGCGGGTCACCGGACGACGATACCCCGGCACCCGCCTATGGTGGCTCGGTGCCGGACCCGACACCGCAAACGGCGTTGACCATCGCCGGCTCCGACTCGGGTGGGGGTGCGGGGGCCCAGGCCGACCTGAAGACCTTCGCCGCTCTCCGCGTGTACGGCACGTGCGCCCTGACGGCGGTGACCGCCCAGAACACGGCACAGGTTCGCGGCGTCGTCGCTCTGGATCCTGCGTTCGTGCGGCAGCAGATCGAGACGGTCCTGGACGACTTCGCCGTGTGCGCCGTCAAGACCGGCATGCTGGCCACCGCCGGCATCGTGACGGAAGTGGCCGGTCTCGCCGCCCGCGGCCTGCTCCCCCAGTTGGTGGTGGATCCGGTCCTGGTCTCGTCCACGGGCCACCGGCTCCTGGAGGCCGACGGCGTGGCCGCGTATACGACGCTGCTCCTCCCCCATGCGTTGGTGGTGACGCCGAACCTGCGTGAGGCGGCGGTGCTCGGCGACACCGACGTGGAGTCCCTCGGCACCCTCGACGCTCGGGTCGCCGTGGCGGAGCGCATCCGGAAGACGGGTGCCCGTTACGTCGTGATCAAGGGAGGCCACCTCACCGAGTCGGCGGACGACGTCGTGGCCGGGCCCGAAGGGATCGTCGTCCTGCCCGGCGAGCGGGTCGACACCGGGAACGACCATGGGACGGGCTGCTCTCTTTCTGCCGCCATGGCCGCCTATCTGGCCCGAGGTGAGACCGTGCCCGACGCGATAGCCCGGGCCAAGTCGTTCGTGGCGCAGGCCCTGGCGGGCAGTGCCGCCTGGCGGCTGGGGGCCGGGCACGGCCCCCTCGACCATTTCGGGTGGTCCGGGGCGCCATAGGCTTGGAGCGTCATGTCAGACGTGTCCCCACCGCAGCGACCACCGACTTCGGGGGGGATCTCCATGCGGCCCGCGATGATCGTCGTCGGGTTGGCCGCGCTGATCCTGGTCCTCTTCGTCGTCATCGGCATCGTCTCCACCCAGTCCCCTGCTGCGGTGAAGCGCTCGGGCACAGAAGTTGCCGTGCCGGGGGTCTCGCTCCGGGCGGTCGGGGCGGCGTCCTCGCTGTCCCCGATCACCAGCGGCGGTGAGCCACCCAACAACATCGTCAACGCCGTCTCCGTCCCGGCGGGCTCGGTCCGGGTCTCCCACGAGGACAACACCGCGGGGGCAGGCCAATACGACGCGCAGGTGACCTTCAGCTCCGGCGACTCGCAGGAGGCCCTTGTGGCCTTCTTCGCGGCCGCTATGAAGCTGCAGGGTTGGCAGATCTCCGATCAGGGGGCGGCGAGGAACGACCCGGGTGCCCTCGAGGTCCTGGGCAAGCTGGCCGGCTCGGACGGCTACTACTGGGAGATGGGCGCCACCGTGAACGCCACCACCTTTCCCACGGGTGGTCCCCCACGAGGGATCACGCACTTCACCGTGCGCCTCTTCCAGACGCCCGATCCCGAATAGCGCGGGGCGCCGACGCCGACGCCGACGCCGCGGCAGCGAGGCTCAGCTGGACCCGGCGGCCATGACGGCATCCGCCGTATCGACAGGAAGCAGGTCGGGCGGTGGAACCGGCTCGGCCAGCAGGTAGGACCACACGAAGAAGTTGATCGGGTACAGCAGGTACCCGACCCGCGGATCGGGCGCCAACAGGATGAGCGCCGACATCACAACCCCGGCGATCATGCAGACCTCGGCCGCCGTGCCCGGCGTGCGGCGATAGAGGTGGCGGGTCAGGAGCACCGCCAGCACTATGCCGACGGCCAGGGGCAGCGCCCGGCTCAGCGACGGAAACTCACTGACCAAGACGTGGCCGGGCAAGGCGCTGGCGGCAGTCGTCGGTATTTTGCTCAATCCGAGCGGGAAGAGCACGACATCGTCAATGAGCGCGAACGGACCGCGCAGGGCGAAGGGGAAGATCGTCGGGACGGCGACGACGACCATGCCGGCCAGCATGGAGAACGGGCGGCGCTCGCCGTGACGCCCGCGGGCAGCGAAGAGCGCCAGTGCAGCGAACGGCCACGCGGTGAACTTCATGGCCGAGGCGATGCCGAAGACGATCCCCGAGGCGAACGGTCTCTGCCGCTGTGCCAGCACGATGGCCAGGAGGAGAAACGCCACGACGGGGATGTCGTCGCCACCGGTGGCCAGTGGCAGCGAGGCCAGCGGGAGGATGATCAAGGCCTGAATGGCGCGGATCTTTCGTCGCCCGTCGGCCCGGCAGAGGTAGAGGGCGACGGCGGCGACGGCCAGGGACGTGAGACAGAAGAAGATCCGGGCATCACTCAGTCCGTTGTTCGGCCAGATCTCGCTCGGAATACCGGCCACGGCCATGAGCGGCAGATAGGGCAGGAACCCCTCGAAGTCCGGCTGGCCTGGAGGGTGGTACTTGACGGCGTGATGGAGACGCACCGGCACCACGTACGGATCCGTGCCGTGCACGAGGTCCTGGCCTCCGACCTCGACGGTGACCACCTCGGGCTGCTGGTGGGATCCGGCCACGCCGTCGAACCGCCACAGGATCTCGAAACCCATCGGGATGGCGAGAGATCCGGCGAACACGCAGACCGCCAGCACAATCCGCGTCAGCCAGGCGCGCCGGTGCTGTCGCTTGGTCAGGGCGTGCCCCGGCTGGCGCCGGCGGACGCGACGCAGGGTCACGGCCAGCACGGCTGATGCCACCGCACCGAAGACGAACGGGAGCAGAGCCATACGTCCCCACACCTGGTACAGCGCATTGGTCGACGTGGCGATAACGAGCAGAGCGAACAGCGCACTGACGCCGTAGAGCAACGCGTCTCCCACTTCCGGGGAGAGTCGCTTGATGCGGCCCCACGTCCGTTGCCACTGGTCGGCCACGGGCACGGCCCAGGTCGGGATGGTCGTCGCGGATTCGTTCAGCATGGCCTCGCAAAAGCCTCGCACACAGGAGAGACGAGGGAAGGAACCCCCCGGGGGATCCTAAAGGTGCAGTGCACGAAGGTAGAACGCCAATTCGGCCTCCAAGCATGCGGTCAACGTGTCGGCCCGGCGGAAGCCATGCCCCTCTCCCTCGAAGAACTCCAGGTCACAGTGGGCCCCAGCGGCCGCCAGGGCATCCCGCATACTTTCTGCCTGGGCCGGCGGCACCACGGGGTCCTCGGTTCCCTGCAGGAGGAGCACAGAGCCCCGCATGGACCCGGCCCGATGGACGGGTGATCGCTCCTCGTAGAGCGGACGTGACCCCGGTAGGGGCCCGATCAAGCGGTCGGTGTAGTGGGCCTCGAAATCGTGTGTGGTCGCGACCAGCCCTAACAAGTCGGTGACGCCGTACCACGAGACACAGGCGCCGAACCCCTCCCCCGCCGCCAGCGCGTTGAGCGCCGTCATGCCGCCGGCGCTGCCGCCCCGGATGGCCAGCCGCTCGGCATCGACCTCACCGCGTGCCGCCAGCTCGCGAGCCGCATCGAGGCAGTCCTGCGAGTCGGCGACGCCCCACTGGCCCCACAAGGCGCAGCGGTAGACGCGCCCGTAGCCGGAGCTCCCCGCGTAGTCGATACAGGCCACGGCAAACCCACGCGTCGTGAAGAATTGCAACGTCAGATCGAATCCGGCCTGGCAGGACGACGTCGGGCCGCCGTGACACCAGGTCAGCAACGGCGGCATGGTCCCCGCCGGGCCGTGCGTGTCGCGCAAGGTAGGACGGAAGAGCGTGCCGTGCACCAGGCGCCCCGTCCGCCCGGTCACGGTGAAAGGCTCCCCCACCGCGACATCCCCGCGGACGAGGGCGACGTCGGCCGCGGGGCGCAGGGGTCGGGCACCGCCGACGGGATCCCAGAGCCAGACGGTGGCGGGTGTTTCCGGTGTGCTGCCGATCAGGGCCACGCCATTCCCATGCGCGCACAGCGCGGCGATGGACACGCACGGCTGTCCCAACGGCTGCGCCGGTCCTCGGTCTCCGTGCGGGTCCAGCCGGACGAGCGCATCCCGTCCGGCGTCGGTCATGCGGGCGACAAGGGCCCCGTCGGTCGTCTCCGCCATGGTCCGCTGGCCGAGCACCCAGTCCGGCCCGTGGAACTCGGCCTCCAGTGCAGTCAGGAGTCGGGGCTCCTCCCCTGAGCCGAGACGACCGGAGTGCCCGTAGGGCTGCCACCAGCCGAGTCGATCCGAGACGAAACGCAACGACCCGTCCCGGGCCCAGTCAGGCTGGCCGACCGCTTCGGCCGGGCCACCGGCGATCCGCTCTGCCGGTCCCGACGGCTGGAGCAGATTGTGCGCATGGGCGGCTGCGCCACAGGCCACCGGGCCCAAGGGCACGAGCATGACGATCGAGGCGTCCCACGGCATGTCCGGATGGTCCCAGGCGACCACGACGAGACGGTC
>Ga0182016_10002345_pt1 | contig 22385 bp, 19 predicted proteins | sample 712S2MmetaG_FD_120491 | JGI IMG/M metagenome (GOLD analysis project Ga0182016, IMG submission 120491) | Permafrost microbial communities from Stordalen Mire, Sweden - 712S2M metaG | ecosystem: Environmental > Terrestrial > Soil > Wetlands > Permafrost | place: Sweden: Stordalen | collected... | reverse complement strand
TGGGGTAGTCAGCGCGGCGATCTCCAAATCCTAACCGGTATCCGAGAGGCAGAATCATGAGCGATCTGGAAGTTCAACCTGGATTCGATCCCGCGGCCGCGAGCCCAGGCTTGTCGCAAATGCAGCGCGTCACCTACACGTTTTCAGCGCCCTCCAAGACGTTTGACGATATTAAACGAGGAAATACGAGCTGGTGGATGCCCTGGCTCATCATGGCGATCGTCGGCTACCTGTTCTTTGCTGCTGTCGCAACCAAAATTACCATGCAGACCGTGGTCGATAACCAGAACCGGATGATGAGTGAGAAGCAGCAGGACCAGATGGCGAAAATGCCGCCCGAGTCGAAGGCCATGGCGGCCAAATGGACCCTGTATATAACCGAAGGCGTTTTCGCCGCCGGCCCGGTTTTCGTGCTGATTGTGGCGGCCGTCGTCTCGCTCGTCCTGTGGGGCACCATTAACTTTGTCTTCGGCGGCAAAGCCAAATTCGGAGGCATATTTGCGGTCTGGTTCTTCGCCAACCTGCCATCCATCATCAAGTCCCTGCTGGGTATCGTGGTGGTCTATGCGTCAGGCACGCCGGAGACCTTCAACATCAAAAACTTTGCACCCACCAATGTGGCTGCATTCCTGCCCGTCATGGAGACCAACAAGGCGCTTTATTCATTGGCAAGTTCGCTGGACGTTATTAACATCTGGTCGCTGTTCCTCATGGGAATGGGGATCGCGATTGTGGCTGGCGTCAAGCGCAGTTCCGGCTACATTGCCGTATTCGGCTGGTGGGCCTTGATCGTGCTCATTAGCGTGGGGTACGCCGCAGCCACAAGCTAAATGCCCAATCGCAACAACGAAAACAGCGCGAATCCACCCGGATTCGCGCTGTTTTCGTCTGAAGCACCTCAAGAATGCTGTCGAGCCGTAAGCTCTCGGGATGAGCACTCCCGAAACTAATCACTGACCACCAATCACTGATCACTAGCTTGACTCTTTCCACCGCCGCATAATCAGCGTGGCATTAATCCCGCCGAACCCAAACGAATTCGAAAGCGCCACATCGAAGCTGTGGTCGATCGCCACGTTCGGCACATAGTCGAGCTTGCACTCCGGGTCCGCGTTGTCCAGGTTGATCGTCGGCGGCAGCTTCTGGTTCACCAGCGCCAGCACAGAGATGCCGGCCTCCAATCCGCCCGCGCCTCCCAGCAAGTGTCCCGTCATTGACTTCGTGCCGGAAACCTTCAGCGCGCCGCTCAGTGCGTGCTCGCCAAACACCACCTCAATTGCGCGCGATTCGTTCCCGTCACCCGCCGGCGTCGACGTAGCATGGGCATTCACGTAGCCCACTTCCTGCGGCTCAATCCCCGCGTCTTTCAACGCCGCACGCATGCTGCGCTGGGCTCCCGCGCCTTCGGGGGCAATGCCGGTCATGTGGTACGCATCGGCGCTCATCCCGTAGCCAATCACCTCGGCCAAAATCTTCGCCCCGCGCGCCTTGGCGAACTCGAGCTCTTCCAGAATCAGAATCCCCGCGCCTTCGCCAATCACAAACCCGTCGCGATCCTTGTCAAACGGCCGGCTGGCCTTCGTCGGCTCATCGTTGCGTTGAGACAAAGCGCGCATCGCCGCAAACCCGCCCACCGACAACGGAGTCACAGCAGCCTCAGCTCCGCCCGCGATCATCACATCCGCATCGCCGTGCGCAATCATCCGCACCGCATCGCCAATGGAGTTCGCCGAGGTGGCGCAGGCCGTAGCCGTTGCCGATATCGGACCCTTTGCCCCATAGCGAATGCTGATGTGCCCCGCCGCCATGTTCACAATAGCCGCAGGGATGAAGAAGGGTGAGATCTTGCGCGGCCCCCCTTGCAGAAGGTTTGAGTGCTCCCGCTCAATCACTTCGAAACCGCCAATGCCCGAGCCGATAAAAACACCCGTCCGGTCGCCGATCTCAGGGGTGATCTCGAACCCCGCTTGCGCAATCGCTTCCTGCACGGCCGCAAACGCGTAATGCGTAAAGCGGCCCATCTTGCGGGCTTCCTTCTTGTCCACGAAGTTCAACGGGTCAAAGTTTTTCACTTCGGCCGCGAACGTGACTGAGAAACCAGTCGTGTCGAAACCCTGAATCGGCGCCATCCCGCTGGCCCCTGCCAGCAGTTGTCGCCAGACGTCGGGTGCAGTGTTGCCCACTCCGCACACCAGACCGAGTCCGGTAACTACGACTCTGCGCAACGCATTGGCCAAGGGTTACTTGCTGCCTTTCGCGTTCTTCTCGATGTAGTCGATCGCGTCCTTCACCGTCTTGATCTTCTCGGCGTCTTCGTCGGGAATCTCCAGGTCAAAGGCCTCTTCGAACTGCATCACAAGCTCGACCACATCGAGCGAATCGGCGCCCAGGTCTTCCTGGAAGCTCGCGCCGGGGGTCACCTCGGCTTCGTCCACCTGTAGCTGCTCGACAATAATCTGCTTAACTTTCTCTTCTACGGCCATGCGCGCTTCTCCTCATCCTGTTTTTGAAACTTCACACTCTTCGGGTGACGGTCAATCCCGTTCCGCCTGCTTACGATAACGGCTTAAGGCAGGGCAGCACAACCATCGCGCAGAAAATTCTGCGCATGGCCCCGAATCTTCAAGTCTACCGGGCTGGTGGAGGCCTGTAAAGCATTGCTCACTGAGCAAATAGATGCAGAAGAATGCCCCTGGGACGTGCCCGCATTTTCGCCGCGAAATACACAGCTCCAAGGCGTACATTAGGCGAAGAGGAGATTCCCAACATGTCGCCCTTATTCGTTGGAGCCATCGCCGTTTTTATCGGTGTCCTGCTCGGGTACTTCCTCGGCAAGAATTCCGCGCAGGCCGAAACTCGCTTACTAGCAGACCGTACCAAGAGTCTCGAAGACGAGAAAGCGGGCTTGGCAAACGACCTGAGGACCATCAGGGAAACCGTCACGGCCCTCACCGGCGAATTAGCTACCGCAACCGCCAATGTCAATGCCGAACGCAGCCGGTTCACGCAGATGAAAGCCGATATCGAAACAGCTTTTGGCGATCTCGCGGCTAGAGCTCTCAGCGCAAACAATCAGAGCTTTCTTACTCTGGCCAAACAGGAACTCGGCGGCCAGACTGCAGCCGCTGTGCAAACCCTCGCGGCCAAGGAACAGGCCATCAAGGGAATGCTCGACCAAACTGGCGCAACGCTGAAAAACCTTGATGAGCAGACGCGGGCCATGGAGGCGCAGCGCTCCGGAGCCTACGCCAAAGTCGAAACCCTCATCACGTCCATGCAGACCGCCATTCCCGCCTCGCTCGATGCGCTCAAACTCGAAACCTCGCAACTCATCAGCGCTCTCCGCGCACCCAAAACCCGCGGCAACTGGGGCGAGTTACAACTTAAGCGCTGCGTGGAATACGCCGGCATGGTGCAATACTGCTCGTTTTCTCAGCAGGTCAGCACGCGCGACGAAGACGACAAAATTCTCCGTCCCGACATGACCATCCTTCTGCCAAACGGCCGCGAAATCGTCGTCGATTGCAAAACGCCACTCGACGCCTTTCTCGATGCCACCGGCGCTTCCGATGCCGCCGCCCAGTCCCTGCGTTTCATGGCTCATGCCCAACGCGTAAAGGCTCACGTTCGCGACCTCTCCAGCAAAGCCTACTGGAAGCAATTCGAAAAAGCTCCCGACTTCGTCATCTGCTTCCTGCCCAGTGAAGCGCTCTTCAGCGCCGCCCTCGAAGCCGACCCGTCGCTCATCGAATTTAGCGCCCAAAACCACGTCATCATGGCTACACCCACCACGTTGATTGCTCTCCTGCGCGCAGTCGAGTTTGGTTGGCAGCAGTCGGAAATCACCGAGAACGCAAAGACAATTCACGAAGTCGGCTGCAAAATCTACGACAAGCTGGTGGTGGCTCAGGCTCACGCTGAAAAGCTGGGCAACGCACTCAAGGGCTCCGTCGACTACTACAACAGGTTCATCGGCACAATCGAGGGCAAAGGCGGCGTTTTTTCGCTGGGGAGGCAGTTAGGCAGCCTGGCTCACTCCGACGACGAGTTGGCTGAGAGCGCAAAGCTGCAGTTGGAGGTTCGGGACGCAGAGTCTCCAGAGTGGACACGACCGCTCTTCGCGATCGCCGCCAGCGAATCGGAATCAAACGGGGACCGCGACTAATCGACTTCTCCAAACCCCTCCCGCATCCGCTTCCAGGTCAGATCCAGCGACTCCGGCAACACCCGCGACTCCGCGACCGTCGTAATAAAGTTCCTATCGCCTTCCCAACGATTTACACTATTTTCGTGTACACTGTTCCGGTATGCGCAATGTAACCCTAAGTGCCGAGGACGAGCTCATTGACCGCGCCCGCCTGGTTGCGCGTCAGCGTCACACCACGCTGAACGAGGCCTTCCGCGAGTGGCTCCAGCTGTTCACATCCAGCAACGGCAATGTCGAAGCTTTCGATGACCTGATGGAACGCCTCAAGGGCGTCAATGCCGGCCGGCATTTCACGAGAGACGAACTGAATGAGCGGTAGATGTTTTCTTGACACAAACATCTTCATCTATTCGATCGACCGGCGCGATCCGGCCAAGGAACAAAGGGCCACGGAACTGATCCGGTCTAGTCACCGCTCCCTCAAAGGCGTGGTGAGTTTTCAGGTGGTACAGGAGTTCTTCAACGTCGCGCCAAAGCGGCTATTGGTGCCGATGTCCCTTGAGCTAGCTCAGCTTTATCTTGAAAGGGTCTTTTTGCCGCTGTTACGGGTTCACTCATCGGCCCGGCTCTACGCGGAAGCTCTCGCCTTGCAGAGCCGCTATCAGCTTTCCTGGTTTGACTCGCTCATCGTCGCCGCGGCGATTGAAGCCGCATGCGCCATCCTCTACTCGGAAGACTTGCAACACGGCCAGCGCTTCGGGGATCTCCAAATCCAGAATCCGTTTCTTTGACCCGCCGGCAACTCGTCTCCACGGCACAACGATGTTTACCCGCTAACCAGCCTTCTCAAACCCTTCCCGCATCCGTTTCCACGTCAGATCCAGCGACTCCGGCAACACCCGCGACTCCGCCACCGTCGTCATAAAGTTCGTATCGCCTTCCCACCGCGGCAGCGCATGCAGATGCAAATGCCCCGCCACGCCCGCGCCCGCCGCGCGTCCCAGGTTCATGCCAAAGTTGAATCCGTGCGGATTGTAGAGCCCCTGCAGCACCCGTTCGGTCCGCTGCGCCAAATCCATCAACTCATGCGCTGCATCCACCGGCAGCGCGGCCAGGCTCGCCAAATGCGCGTAAGGCATCGCCATCACATGCCCCGACGCATACGGATACGCATTCAGGCAAATGAAGCAATGCTGCCCGCGTACGATTAGCCCGCCCGCCTGCTCGGCTTCAGCCACCGGCGTTCCGTTGGCAATGGCGTAATCGATCGACGCAATCAGATTGCAAAACACGCAGTTCAGGTTCCCCGGCCATGCCGCCAGGCTCGCCGGCACGCCCGGGCGCGGCGCTCCATCCGTCGCCGTGATATACGCATACCGCCAGGGTGTAAACAGATGATCCATCTTCGCGATTCCGTCCGTCTCACTCGCTCCCGTTCGACGAGGACTCCGTCGAAGGTCGCTGCAAAGCCACGACGTTAATCGTATCGCCCGGCTTTAGATTCACATCGCCGCCTTTGGAAAAAAACGAAAGCGTCACCGCCGTAATCGGAATCGCGTACCACGACTTGTACACCGTCCCCGACAATCCGTCCGTAATGTCTTTCGTTCCGATCCCCGCGCCCCCGTCCAGCAGCATACTCGCAATCTGCTTGCCCCGCCCCGCCTGAATCTTCCCTTCATCCGTGGGCTTCTTGCTCACCACCGTCATGGGCTGCTCAAACTTCAGCATCAGGTGTCCGCGATGAAAAAAACGCCTTGCCGGTGTCGCAATCAGTGTGCCCGTGTAGACGCCCGAAGGGCACTTCACGTTAAACGGCGTCCCCGTTGCCATCCACGACGAAGCGTAGGTTTGGAAAGCGCAGCTTTCCGCGGATGCGTAGCTGCCAATCAGCAGAATGCCAACAGCCCAGAGCTTGTTCATTTGGGGGCAATCCTTCCCTGAAGTGTAGTGGGGATTTCTGGAATTCTGTGCAAGTCTATCGCATGCATCCCGCGCCAACTCCAGCCCGTGACAGACACACCACCTTTTTTGAACAAGCGCTCCCGCAGCCGTCCCGTTCTGTAAATTTCCTTCGCCGGGAGCCCCGTTCGCGCCTCCGCCCCCAAGCTGTTGCATTGACGCAGGAAAGTTGAAGTTGCTACACTTGAAAGCGTAGCTCCCTGCGCGTATTCCCGCAGAGGGCTGCGGTCGCCCTCCAGCAGCTGTTGCCTGCCGGGTGTTTCCCAAGGAGATATGTTGCCTTTTCGGCCGGCCCCGCTGGCACAAAGGCATGTCTTTACGGATAGCGCTCCGGTGCTTTCAAAAAGGGTCAATGGCCGGCATGCGATCTTTCGAATCTCCGCCTGCGGCAATCGCAGGGCGCGAGATGCTCCCAGCGGCAGTCTAGATCCGTCGCGGGAGGCAGGAATTCCGGAGCACCACTGATGGCAAACGTCCTCAATCCCGAAACCGAGAGCATAACCCTGAACACCGAATTGGAAACCGAAACCTTCAACCCTGCGACGGAGCTCGAGCAGCCGTCGTCCGAATCCACGTCCAACACCGAGACCGCCGAAGCTGTAACCGCTGTCGAACCAACCGCGCTGGACGCCGATGCCCTAACCAAGCCTGTTGCCGAAGCTCCCCCCGTGGAAGCTTCCGCCGCCGACTTGCGCGAACTGGCCGCCCCCGTGGAAGGTCCACCCGTTACAGAACCCGCCGATGCCGCTCACAACGAAGCCGCTCTGGCGCACGAAGAACCGGCGCACGAATCCCATGGACAGGAGTCGATGGACGACTTCTCTGCCGCCCTTGCCGCCTTTGAGCGCGAGCAGGCCGCCGAAGCCGCAGCCGTTGAGGCGTACGGAGACAAGGTCGTCTCCGGTACGGTCATCAAGCAGACTGAAAAACACCTCGTCATCGATGTTGGCCTCAAGTCTGAAGGCCTGGTTCCCCTCGAGCAGGTTGTCGATCACACCGGCGCCGTCAAGTTCCAGGCCGGCGACGTGATCGACGTCGTCATCGAGAAAGAAGAGCCCGAAGGCGGATATCTCGTCAGCTACGAGAAGGCTCAGCGCCTGCGCGTGTGGGATGTCATTGAAAAAGCTGCCAACGAGAAGACACCCGTGATCGGCACCGTGGTCAGCCGCGTCAAGGGTGGCCTCACCGTCGACATCGGCCTCAAGGCCTTCCTGCCCGGCTCGCAGCTCGAAATTCGCCCCGTCCGCAATCTCGACGGCTACCTCGGCCAGCAAATTGAAGTCCGCGTCATCAAGCTCAACAAAAAGCGCGGCAACGTGGTCGTCTCCCGCAAAGAGATTCTCGAAGAAGAGCAGAACGCCAAGCGTTCTACCACCCTCGAGCATCTCGGCGAAGGCGCCATCCTCACCGGCACCGTCAAAAACCTTACCGACTACGGCGCGTTTGTCGACCTCGGCGGCATCGACGGTCTGCTTCACATCACCGACATGAGCTGGGGACGCCTCACCCATCCCCGCGATCTGGTCAACGTCGCCGATGAGATCCAGGTCAAGGTGCTCAAGTTCGATAAAGACAAGCAGCGCGTCTCGCTTGGCTTTAAGCAGCTCACCCCCGACCCCTGGCTCGACGCCACCGAGCGCTATCCGGTCGGTGCGCGCGTCAAGGGCCGCGTCCTCTCGGTCACCGACTACGGCGCGTTCGTTGAGCTGGAGCAGGGCATTGAAGGCCTGGTCCACCTCTCTGAGATGACCTGGTCCAAGCGCCTCAAGCATCCTTCCAAGCTGGTCAAGCCCGGCGACGAAGTCGAGACCGTCGTCCTCAGCGTCAATCCCGCTGACCGCCGCATCTCGCTCGGCATGAAGCAGCTTCTCGAAAACCCCTGGGAGAACCTCACCGAGCGCTATCCCGCGGGTACCGTTGTCGAGGGCCGCGTCCGCAACCTCACCGACTTTGGCGCCTTCATCGAAATTGAAGACGGCATCGACGGCTTGGTTCACGTCTCCAACCTCAGCTGGACCAAGCGCGTCAAGCATCCGTCTGAGGTCGTCAAGAAGGGTGAAAAGGTCAAGGCAGTCGTTCTCGGCGTTGAGCCGCAGAACCGCCGCCTCTCCCTCGGCATCAAGCAGCTTCAACCCGATGTTTGGGAGAGCTTCTTCGCCACTCATCGCGTCGGCGACATCGTCCATGGCAAGGTTCTGCGCACCGCGCAGTTCGGCGCCTTCGTCGAAATTGCTGAAGGCGTTGAAGGTCTCTGCCATATCTCCGAAGCCGGAGATGAGCCCGGCGCCACCCAATCCAAGCTTGAGACCGGTCTTGAGCACGAATTCAAGATCATCAAGATCAACGTGGAAGAAAAGAAAGTCGGCCTTAGCCTCCGCGCCGTCTCTGGACACGAAGCCAGCCGCGCTGAGGTCCAGGACTACAAGGCCGAAGCTCGCGGTGATCGCGGCGAACGCGGCGACCGCGGCGGCAGCCACAAGGCTCCCGCCTCCAGCGGCACCACCACGCTTGGCGATCTCATCAACTGGAAAAGCGAGCGCTAACCCAGCCTTCTCCAACCTGTATCAACCACAACGGCCATCCGCAAGGATGGCCGTTTTTTTCGCGCGTGGATTTGCAGTTAATTTCCCCCTGTAGGAGCACCATTGACTCATAACCACTGCGGGGAGGAAGGGAATGCACCGGCAAATGGGTGAGATGCGCCGAAATGCCGGCCGTAACCCCTTTGTTGTCTAGAATCTGCAAAGAAGTCTTTTCGAATCAAGAATTTGCAACGGTAGGCCCCGCCTATCCCATTGAAAAGAGGCAGTTTCCGTACAGAAATACCCATTTTTTTATTTTTTTTCTGGAGAGGAATTAGCTCATGTATTACGAATGCCGGCACATTATGCCCAATGGCTCTAAATGCAGGGCGCCTGCTCTTACAGGCAAGCCCTATTGCTACTTTCACACCCACGTCCATCGGCTCACTTCGAAGCCGCCCATTCAACCCGAAGAACCCCTCCGCCTCCCTGTCCTTGAAGATCACACCGCTATCCAATTTGCCATCACCCAGGTTCTCGATGCTCTCTCCAGCGCGCGTCTTGACCCTCGCCGTGCCGGCCTCTTCCTTTTCGGCATCCAAATCGCCTCCCGCGCCATGCACCGCACCTACGTGCCCATTCCCGACCACACCGTCGAAACCGTCACGCAATCAGAATCCGGAGACGAACTCGCCCCCGAAGAGCGCATCTGCGACGTTCCCGAAGACTGCGTCGAATGCTCCGACAAAGACATCTGCTCCGACTACGAATCCATGACAGAGTGACAACGAAGCCCTCGGGTTACTCCGGTCTCGCGCCGGAGACCGGGGTAACCACGAAATTCCATCCACGCGGTTCCTCTCGCACGGGCGTGCGCCTACGTCGCGGCATCGCAAAATCCTGATCGAATCCCTTGAATTGCATGCTATCTTGAGCCAGAATTTCGAGGATTGCCTATGCCTCCAGCTCGCACGTGGCGGCTCCTTGCCGCCCTGACCAGCGCTCCGCTCCTCGCAGTCGCGCAAACTCCCCCTCCAGAGCCATCCGTCTCTTTGCGCGTCGAAAGCTCCCTCGTGCTCGTCGACGTGATGGTGACCGACTCCCACCAGAATCAGATCCACGGCCTCACGCAAGCCGACTTCACCGTGAAAGAAGACGGTCATCCGCAATCGATCAAGGTCTTCGAAGAACACACCGCCGACCAGGCCGCGAACGCAGCGGAGCCCTCCCCTCATCTCGATCCCGGCGTTTTCAGCAACGAATTCACGCAATCCGCCTCCGGCGCGCTCAACCTCATCCTGATCGACCAGCTCAACTCCCCCGAATATGTCCAGAAGCAGGTCCTCGACCAGGTGAAGCAGTATGTGCGCGAAGCGCCCCGCGGCTACCGCTTCGCAATACTTGTCCTCAACTCAACGCACCTCTCACTCGTGCAAGGTTTCACGTCGGACCGCGATCTGCTTCTCGCTGCGCTTTCCAGCAAGCAAGCAGCTCCAAGATTTCCCGCTTACTTGGATCGTTCCGATCCAAGCCTCCAAGGAACGAACCTGGCCCAACCGGATCCCGGCGCTGGCGCCGCCCGCGGCACCAACATCACCGCGCAAGTCAAGCGCGAAACGCGCATCCAGCTCACTCTCGACTCCTTTAACCAGTTGGGCCGCTATCTGTCACAGATCCCCGGCCGCAAGAACCTGATCTGGTTTTCCGCCTCATTCCCAGTCTCGATTCTTCCCAACGGCGACGTCGATACCCGGCCCGGATACGTCGATGAATTCAGGGAGACTGTCAATCAGTTTGCCCACAGCCAGGTCTCCATCTTCCCCATCGATGCTCGCGGCCTTGTCACCGTAAATATCCGCGAGGACATAAGTCCTTCAAGAATGACTTCGGGCGGCAATCCACTCGTCCCGTCCCAAAGTGAATTTTCGGTCCCGAGTATGCTCAACACCATGCGCAACATCGCGGACGCCACCGGTGGTATGGCCTTCGCCAACACCAACGCACTGAATCAAGCCGCCGCCCGCGCCGTCCAGGCCGGATCGAACTACTACACCATTGCCTACACATCGACCAACGCAAAGCTGAACGACAAATACCGCAACATTCAGGTTGACGTCGCTCGCAGAGGCATCACTCTCACCTACCGACGCGGCTACTACGCGACGGATCCAGATGCCCACGCACCGAAAAAGAGCGCAGCCGATGCCGCATCTGCGCCAACCCCCGGCCAGCCCGCTCCCTACAACGCGATGCGCACCGCCATGGCCTTCGGTGGTCCCGAATCCACCCAAATTCTCTTCAATGTTTCATTACGTCAAAGCAGCCCGGGGGAAGAGTCTGCTGTCTACGCCAACAACCAGCCAAGCGCAACGATCAAGGGCCCCTTCAAGCGCTTCAACGTGCACTTCAAAGCCCACCTCGACGACATCCTCTGCAATCCCACGCCGCAGGGCCCGCTCTTTTGCGCCGTCGAATTCGTCACTCGCGTCTTCGACCCCGATGGCGCCGTCATCAACGCCCAGGTCAACGACATCAAGGAGAACGTCAAGCCCGATTACTTCGCTACAATTCATCGCACCCGCCAGCACCCCGAACTCCAATACAACCAGCAGATCAGCGTACCCGCCAAGGGAGACTACTCTCTCCGCATAGGCGTCCACGACTTGGTCTCCGACCACGTAGGCGCGCTGGAGTTCCCCATCTCGTCTCTGAGCAATCTACCCCCGCCAGCCACTCCCGCCGCGATTGCGCCCGCCTCCAAATGGAACCGCTCGGGCTCACACGGAGAACGATCGGTTGTCTCGTAGTTTTGAAGGGTATGGGCTTTAGCCCGTACGGTAGCAGAGCCGAAGGAGGTTGGGCTTCAGGCCCTGAGGGACGTTCTCCGTCCAGCCACGCCACTTTTTTTCGTGTTGCCGCAATCTTCTGGCGGCTACAACTGATCACTAACCACTGCCCTCACTCCCACCGAAACACCCGCGCCGCAATCGCCGTGAACACCACAAACAGCACCATCAACCCAGCCACATCGCCGCGATGTGCCCACCAGCTCTCGCCATTCCAGATACCCTCAAGCAGACTCACGGAATACGTCACCGGAAGCATGTGCGCCACTGCACGCAACCACGCCGGAAACACCGCGATCGGCACAAACAGCCCGGACAACGCGAACATCGGATAGAGCACCACCGCCCCAATCGGCTGCGCAAACCGCGCCGTCGGCACAATGCTCGCAATCAGAAAGCCCACGGCTAGAATGCTCCACGTGCTCAGCACCAGCGCCAGCGTGAACGAAACCCATGGCACATGCGCGCCCGTAGAAAAAGTCCGCTGCCCCGCCAGAAACATCAGCGCCAGCGTCATCGCCGTGAACAGCAGCTTCACCACAACGTGCGCGGTGAGAATCGTCTCCGGTCGCAGTGGGGTCGCGCGCAACCGTTTCAGAATTCCACCCTCACGGTAAATCGAGATGATATTCACGAGCGAAAGCACGGTACTCACGCAGATCAGCAGCGAGATCAACACCGGTAGATGCACCGCGGAAAACCCGCTCCCTGCAAACGAGGGAGCCGCCGGCCGTGACCCAACAATGCGTCCCAAAACTACGTACAGCAGCACAGGAACGACGATCGTGCCAATTGCGCCCAGCGGCTCGCGCAGGAATACCTTGATCTCGATCCACGTCAACTTCCAAAGTCCGCGCAGCATCTCAAGTCCTCACTCGCGAATCGAACGGCCCGTCAGTTTCAGAAACACATCTTCAAGGTTGGGCAGGATCGTGCGAAAATCCGTCACCCGAATCCCGTTCTCCGATAAACAATGAATCACCTCGCTCACCAGGTCCTCGCCATGTCCGCGAATCGTGAACCGCTGATCCGTCGCAGTCACCGACTCCACTCCCGGAATGTTCCTGAAGTGTGCCTCGGCCCCGCCATCGTCCGTGCGCAGCACCACGGTCCGCTCCGGACAATGCCGCCGCACCATCGCCTCCGGCGTGTCAATGTCGATAATGCGTCCATGTTCCATGATCGCTACACGATCGCAAAGCCGCTCAGCCTCTTCCATCAGGTGCGTCGTCAAAAACACGGTCTTGCCGCGCTCGCGAATCCCGCGCACAAGGTCCCAGATCGCATGACGCGACTGCGGATCGAGTCCCGTCGTCAACTCATCCAGAAATACAACCTCCGGATCGTTGATCAACGCCAGTGCAATAAACAACCGCTGCTTCTGCCCGCCCGAGAGATTCATGAACCAGGCGTTGCGCTTTTCCGTAAGCCCCAGTTGCTCCAGCAATCCCGCCGCATCCACGGCACTCCTTCTATAGAGCGACGCCCACAGGTCCACCGCTTCCCAAACCTTAATGCGCTTCTGCAACTGCGCCTGTTGCAACTGCACGCCGATGCGTTCCTGCAGTTGATACACCTGGCGAAACGGGTCCAGGCCCAGCACAGTGATCGCACCGCCATCGGGCTTGCGCAGCCCTTCAATGCACTCCATCGTGGTTGTCTTGCCCGCTCCATTCGGGCCGATCAGCCCGAAGATCTCACCTTGCTTCACCTCGAACGACGCCTCTTCCACAGCCACGGTCTTCCCGTAGACCTTGCGAATTCCCTTGACTTCAATCACTGTCTGCATCGTCTTCGTGGCCCAGGTGGTGTGTGGGCGATCCTGATGCGGAGTGTACATGACACGGCCACGATCTCTGCCTCACCCTTCCTCGGTTGCATAACGTGCCCGCGTCGTCGACACTGGTTGGCGATGCGAATCCGTCTTTCATTCGTAGTCTGCGCTGCACTTGCCCTTCTCGCGGCGCTTCCTGCCGCCGCCTCGCACCTCGTCACTGGCAATGGCTACGGCTTCGCCGTCGTCTCTCCCGATTCCGGCGCAATCACTCGCTTTTATGCGCATCCCTACAGCTTTGCCCAGCCCAATCCAAACAACCCGCTCAGCGAAGGCATTGAGACCACCAACTTTCTCAAGCAAATCACCTGTGGCCCTTTGACTCCGCAAAACCCATCCACTGACTACGATTCCGACTCCCACATCATTCGCATCCACAACCCAGCCGGCGAAGAGCGTGTCTTCATGCCCTTCGGCCTCGAGCAGGCCGCGCTCATCCTCACTTGGTCTGCAAGCAGTGCCTCTGCCAGGCAAGATGGCTGTCGCGTTGAGTGGGCACATCCCGTTCGCTCCACAACCGTGATCCGTAAGGCTGCCGTCGAAATACGACTGCTGCAATTCGACGGAGCGCCAGAATCCCTCCTCCTGATTCCGCTGGAAGCACAGCAAGGTCCGCGCAGTTCGCACGGCCAGGACTTGAGCGGAAGCTCCTCGTGGGCGATCCTCTCGCTCGAACCCGGCAGCGAGATCGACGCAGCCATCGGCGCATTCCAAAGCTGGTGCTCCGGCCTTGCCCCATCTGACCTCGTCCGGCGAGAACTCGCCCAGCTTGAGCATTGGCGCGCCAGCCCCACCGTTCATTTCGAAAGTGACAAAGAGCATCACCTCTGGCGTCAAAGCGAAGTCATGCTGCGCATCGCACAAAGCCGCGAGCCCAATCGTCCCGGTCGTAACGGGAATGGCCTCATCGTGGCTTGCCTTCCCGATGGCGTGTACTTCACGCCATGGGTGCGCGACATGGCCTACGCCCTGATGGCGTTCATCCGCATGGGCCATCAAGCCGAAGCGCGCGCAGGCCTTCTGGCGTACTTCAACGCCCAGCCCACCGGCAAAATGCGCGCGCAAACCGCCGATGCCGATTACCAGGTCTCCGTCGTTCGCTACTTCGGCAACGGCGCTGAAGAGCCCTTCTTCACGCAGGAAGGCGCCATCAACATCGAGTTCGACGACTGGGGCCTCGCCCTATGGGTGCTCGGCGAGTACGCGCGTACCTTCAACGATGCAGCGATTCTCAACACGGCAACATTTCGCGGCCCTCTCTATCCGAGCGCTCGCGATTACATCATGAAACCGCTCCTCAAGAATCTTGAGAGCTACGGCTCCGGCCAGATCGTCGCCGCGGACACGTCCATTTGGGAAGAGCATCAGAAAGACAAGAAGCACTTCGCCTGGTCCACGGCCCTCGCCATCATGGGCCTGCGCGAATTCGCTGACATCGCGCACCGCGCTGGGGATGAACCTTCACGCACTGAAGCTCTTGATCACGCCGCCCGGCTCCAGTCAGGATTCAACACCGCATTCATTCGCGACGGCCACCTGCACGGCACCCTGGAGCCAGGCATCAAGAACGACATCGATGGCGCGCTGCTCGCCATCATCAACTTTGGCATCGTCAACGATCCTGCCCTCATGCGCGACACCGTCGACCGCATGCAGCTTCTCCGTGTGGCCTCGGGTGGCTATCGCCGCGTACGCGGCACCTACACCGATCCTGCCATCTTTGAATATTGGTACGAGCAGGAGGAGTTTCTCTTCGTCGACTTTAGCCTCTCCGAAGTCGATCGCCGCCTCGGCAATCTGGCCCAGTCGAAGGCCATCCTCGACCGCATCGTCGACAAATCGGCAGCCGACCACAACATCGTTCCGGAGATGTACGTCGCCGTCCCCTGCCAACTCTTCTCCGGAAGCGTTGGCGATCCCACGGGTGCGTTGCCCATGGTTGGTTACGGTGCAGGCGAATTTATCCTCGAACTCGAAGCCCGTGAGCAACTGCTAACCAAGCCATGATTGAAGGTCCAGATCCAAATAGGCGCGCAGCCCCTTCAGTCTTCCTGCATTCGATGCAGCACCAGCACAATGCCCAGCGCCGTCAGTACACTGGCCAGCGCAAACAGAAAAGCGCTCGCATAACCCCACGCTCCAATCACCGCGCCCGCAATCGGGCCCACTAGAAAAAAGGAAACGTCCGCAAACCCGGTGAATACTCCCAGCGCCGTGCCGCGATTATGCACAGGCACACGCTTCACAGCCTCGACGCCCAATGCCGGAAACACCAGCGAGAAGCCGAAGCCCGTCAAAGCCGCACCGCCCGAAGCCATCCACGGCGACGTTGCACTCCACAACAGCAGAACGCCCACCGACTCCACCGAAAAACACGCCACGGCCACGCGGAACCCGCCCCACCGGTGAATCGAGTGGATGAACAGCAGCCGCACCACGATAAAGGCCAACCCGAATGCCGTTAGGCAAAGCGCGGCCCCATTCGGGTTCCAATGTTTGCTGAGGTAGAACAGCGTGACAAACGTTGCCAGCACGCTATAGCCAATGCCGCCCAGCGCCAGCGCCATTCCATGTGGTGCAATCCGCCCCAACACGGCCCTAAACGGCAGATGCTCTCCAACCGTGATCGGCACTGGATCTTTGCGCTGCGCGAGAAAAAGGCTGAATCCCGCAAGCACTGTCGTCAACACACCAAGCGACGCCAACCCCAGGTGCTGATCGAGAATCACACCCAGCGGCGCGCCCAGCGCCAGGCCTCCATACGTTGCCACGCCGTTGAACGAGATCACGCGCGCCGTATTGCCAACGCCCGCGCTCGTGATGCCCCACAACGTCGACCCTGTCGATCCCAGGCTCTCGCCCACGCCCAATGCCAAACGGCTTGCGATCAGCGCGCTAAGCGTTATCCACGCGTTCGAGTGAGCGGCCGTAGCGGCCAGCAGCAAGATCCCGCTCGCGGTGCACGCGCCCATTCCCCAGAGCACTGAAACCTTCGCGCCCGCCGTGTCGGAAATCCGGCCCGCCCATGGCCTGCTCAAAAACGTCGCAATGTACTGAATGCTGATCACCATCCCAGCCAGCGCCGCGTGCATGCCCATGCGCAAATGCACAAACGCTGGCAGAACTGCCAGTGGCAACCCGATCGAGAGATAGCAAACGAACGTGAAGTACACGTAGCCCAGAATCGAGCGCACCGAGCCCACCGTCACAAAGGAGGGCGTTGCGATTGCTTCTGAAGGGGTGAGTGAAGGCATGCGTCGGGGGGCCGATGTTGAAAGGGAAATCGGCCTCCGTCAAGTATATCGAAACCGCAAATCTCCTTCTTCTTAATTCTCTCCGCGTCACGGCCCTCTACACTGGATTCATGCCCGCGTTTCACATCGAACACTTCGGTTGCAGAGCGGCACGCGCCGATGGCGAAGCGGTCAGCGAGCGTTTGCTCTCCGCCGGTCTCGGCCAGCGCACGCCCACTGAAGCCGACGTGGTCGTCGTGAATACCTGCAGCGTCACTGCCGAAGCTGATCGCGCCGCCCGCGCCTTCATCCGCCGCACGCACCGCACCAATCCAGCCGCGCGCATCGTCGTCACCGGCTGCTATGCGCAGCGTGCACCGGAGGAGTTAGCGCAGCTTCAAGGCGTCTCTGCTGTTGTGGGCAACAGCCACAAAGCCTTCGCGCCCGAAATTTCATTGCGCCTCGCAACTACGCAAGACCCTTCCTTTACCACGCAGTCCTCCGCCTTCGTGAGCATTTGCTCGCTCCTAACACAGAGTGTCGGTGAACGCAGCGTTCCCATTTGGGCCGACGATCGCTTTGCGCACTCGTTCCTTGAAGAAGCCGAGCTTCTACCGGGAACGCAAACCCGCCCCAATCTCAAAATTCAGGAAGGCTGCAGCAATCGGTGTACGTTTTGCGTCATCCCGCAGACGCGCGGCTTTTCGCGAAGCCTTCCCGCCGTAACGGTTTTGCGTCATGTACGCGAATTTGTCGCCGCAGGCGGCAAGGAGCTTGTCCTCTCAGGCATCAACCTCGGCCGCTGGGGCCACGACCTCGACAAGGCAAGCGATACGAGACTCTCGGCACTCGCACGGCGAATTTTCGATGAAACCGCGCTGCCTCGCCTGCGCCTCAGCTCCATCGAGCCCATGGACTGGAACCCTGACCTCATCAGCCTTCTTCGCACTTACGGCGCAAGTGGCCGTCTCGCCCGCCACGCCCACCTGCCGCTTCAGTCCGGATCAGATGCGGTCCTGCGCCGCATGCACCGCCGCTATCGTCCCTGGCATTACGAAGAAAAAGTCTGGGCACTGGTTCAAGCTGCCGGCCCCATGCTCACTCTCGGCGCAGACGTCATGGCCGGCTTCCCCGGCGAGACCGATCGCGAATTTGAAGAGACGCTGGACTTCGTGCGCAAGCTTCCGTTCGGCTACTTGCATCTCTTCCCCTTTTCGCCTCGCCCCGGTACCCGCGGCTGGGCTTTCCACGCCGAAAGTCCCGTTCTTCCGCAAGCGGTCAGCGAACGCATGGAAGCCCTCCGCGCGGTTGCGGCTGAAAAGAGTCTGGCCCATCGCAAGCGATTTATGGGCCACGAACTCGCGGCCATCACCCTGCATACCTCCTCCGACCTCTGGGCTAAAGAGCGCTCCACTGCTCTCTCTGATAACTTTCTTCCGATCGAACTCCATGGCAGCCACGCCGCCAATAGCCTCATCTCTGTCTGCGTTACCAGCGTCACGCCGGAAGGTTTGTTGCGCGCCAAGCCCGCCTGCCTGCCTGAAACGCCGTCACCCAACGCCACAGGTCGGCAGTGAGTTCGCCCCTTCCCGGCCCTAAGTTTAAGGCTCAATAAACCCGGCCAGATGTTATACTCAGGGTGCGTCCGTTTCCCGCCCCGGCACCGAAAAGGTGCTGAACGCGGGTCGACACAAATCTTGGAGGAGCACCATCGCACTCGACAAACGTTCCGCAAAGTCCTTTATTCGCATCAACGATCGAATTCGCGCGCGCGAAATCCGCGTCATCGACGAAAACGGCGAGCAGCTTGGCATCCTTCCGCCTTTTGAGGCGCTGAGAATCGCCCGTGAGCGTGGTCTGGACCTTGTCGAGGTTTCCCCCAACGCTGTCCCGCCCGTCTGCCGCATCCAGGACTACGGCCGCTTCCTCTACGAAAAGGAAAAGAGTGACCGGGCCGCCCGCAAGAAACAGAAAGTCATTACGGTCAAAGAGTGCAAGTTCTCCGTCACCGTCGACGAGCACGACTACCAGACCAAGAAGAATCAAGCCGTGCGGTTCCTTACCGAGGGCGACAAGGTCAAGGCCAGCCTCCGTTTCCGCGGCCGCCAAATGGCCCACCGCGAGCTTGGCTACGCCATCATCAATCGCCTGATCCAGGACATTGGCGACGCCGGCATCGTGGAATTCATGCCCCGTATGGAAGGCACGATTCTCCATGCCATCCTGGCCCCGGCCAAGAAGCAGGAATCCCCGAAGCCCAAGCCCGCAGCCGTTCCTGCCGCTCAGGCGCAATAAGAATCCGCTCTCAAGTGAGTTTCTCAAAAAGCCGTCTCTCGTGGACGGCCTTTTGCTTGATACACTCGTGCCATCTCGGCTAACTCCTGCTTCCCGTCCTGAATCGCGCCGCTCCCGTGCTGTCCCAATTCCGACTCCCAATGGAGGCCCGCTCATGCCTGTCTTGAAAGCAACCGCATTCGCCCTTCTGCCCTTGTTTGTTGCCTCCACGCTCCCCATCCCTGCCCAGGAACCTGTCTCCAAACCGGAAGCAGCTCCACTCTCCGGCTACTCCACTGCGGCCTCAACAACGGAACGCGATTGGGAAACCAAATTCCGTGCATTGCCGTCTCCCGAAAACCTGCGTGCCAACATGCAGCACCTCAGCGCACGTCCACACAACGTCGGCTCGCCCTACGACAAGGACAACGCCGGGTGGATCCTCGCCCACTTCAAAGAGTGGGGCCTCGACGCCTCGATTGAGACCTTCTACGTCCTCTTTCCAACTCCCAAAGAACGCGCCCTTGAGCTTGTCGCCCCCACCAACTTCACCGCCAAGCTTCAAGAGCCGCCCATCGCCGGCGATTCCACCTCCAACCAACAAGCCGAGCAGTTGCCCACCTACAATGCCTACAGCATCGATGGCGACGTAACCGCACCGCTCGTCTACGTCAACCAGGGCGTACGTGCCGACTACGACGAACTCGATCGCCTCGGCGTCTCCGTCAAGGGAGCCATCGTGATAGCCCGTTATGGCGGTGCCTGGCGCGGCATCAAGCCAAAGGTCGCTGCCGAACACGGCGCCGTCGGTTGCATCATCTACTCCGACCCCAAAGACGACGGATACTCCGCGGGCGACACCTTCCCCGACGGCCCCTATCGACCCAAAGATGGAGTACAGCGCGGCGCAGTCACCGACACACTTTATGAAGGTGACCCGCTCACCCCCGGCTACGGAGCCACGAAAGACGCCAAGCGCTTGCCCATCAAAGGCAATCCGCTCATCACCAAAATTCCGGTCCTGCCCATCTCTTACGCCGACGCTGAGCCACTGCTCGCAGCCATCGGCGGCCAAACCGTTCCCCGCGAATGGCGCGGCGGCTTGCCCATCACGTACCACCTCGGTCCCGGTCCCGCCAAAGTCCATCTCAAGGTCGCTTTCAATTGGGATATCAAGCCCGTCTACGACGTCATCGGCCGCATTCCAGGCTCCGAATTTCCCGATCAGTGGATCATTCGCGGCAACCACCACGATGCCTGGGTCAACGGCGCCGAAGACCCGCTCTCCGGCCAGGTAGCCCTCATGGAAGAAGCCCGCTCCATGGGCGAACTCCTCAAACAAGGCTGGAAGCCCAAACGCACCATCATCTTCTGCGCCTGGGATGGGGAAGAGCCGGGGCTGCTTGGTTCCTCCGAATGGGTTGAGACGCATCAGGACGAGCTGCGCAAAAATGCCGTCATGTACGTCAACTCCGACACCAACGGCCGCGGTTTTCTCGGCATTGAAGGCTCGCACTCGCTCGAGCACTTCATCAACGGTGTCGCCCGCGACGTGAAGGACCCCGAGACCAACCTCACCGTCTGGAAGCGTGACCAGTTAGCCGAGATCGACCGCGCTAAAAGCGACTCCGCCCGCCAGGCACTCCGCAGCCATGGCGATCTCCACATTGAAGCTCTCGGCTCCGGCTCCGATTACACTCCGTTTCTCGACTTCTGCGGCATTGCCTCCATCAACCTTGGCTTCTACGGCGAGTCCGGCGGAGGCATCTATCACTCCATCTACGACGATTTCGACTGGTACACCCACTACGGCGATCCTGATTTCGTCTACGGCCGCGCTCTCTCGCAAACCGCCGGAACCGCCCTCATGCGCATGGCCGACTCCGAGCTGCTCCCCTTCGACTTCCACAACTTCGCCGATACTGTCCACACCTACATCGGAGAGATTGAGAAGCAGCTCAAAGATCAGCAGGCGCAAATCATCGAGACCAACAAGGAACTCGATGAGGGTGTCTTCACCGCCATCGCGGACCCCCGGAAAACATCGCTGCCACCGATGCGCAAACCAGTGCCGCCCTTCTTGAACTTTGCGCCGCTGGAGAATGCCGACGCCAAGCTCACCGCCAGCGCCGAACGCTTCACAAGGGCTCTCGCTGAGGCACACGCGCAAGGCTCCCTTAACCTCGATGCTCAAGCTCTGGCCTCTGTCAACGCCCTGCTCATCGAGAGTGAACGCAAGCTAACCACCCCCGAAGGATTGCCCGGGCGTCCCTGGTTCAAGCATCAGATCTACGCTCCCGGCGCCTACACCGGGTACGGCGTCAAGACCCTGCCCGCCGTGCGCGAAGCCATGGACCAGGAAGACTGGAAGCTCGCCCAGGACCAGGTCCCCATCGTTGCCAAAGTCCTCGAAGACGAGTCCGCCCTCATCGACCAGGTCACGGGCCTCCTTGCCCCTTAAGCGATCAGGTGCCCCATCCATGACGCACTTTTTGCGGCATGGGTGGGAGAGCACAGACCTCCTGCGAGCGCATCGCGAGCGTCTGCCCCACCGCAGGTGGCAGGTGGCTCCTCTTGACAGTCAAGAGGAATATCGTTTACCTCTTGATTATCAAGAGGAGAACCAATCATGGGATCGAACCCGGGGGACGTAGTCCAGGGCACACTCGAAATGCTCATCCTCAAAACGCTTGCCCTTGAGCCGATGCACGGCTACGGCGTGGCTCTGCGCATTGAGCAGGTGAGCGAGGGCGTCTTTCGCGTCAACCCCGGCTCGCTGCTCCCCGCTCTGTTGCGCATGGAACGCGCCGGCAGCGTCAAAAGCGAGTGGCGTTCCACTGAAAACAATCGCCGCGCCAAGTACTACATGCTTACTGCGCGCGGCCGCAAGGCGTTGAAGGACGAAACCAGCGCATGGGGCCGCCAGACCGCCGCCATCGCTCGAATTCTTGAAGCTTAGATTGCTCAAGGAGAGGGGTGTGTCATGGGAATCTTCACAAGAATATCCGCCGGTCTGCGGGCTTTGACAAACCGCGGTCGCGTCGAGCGCGAAATGGATGAAGAACTCCGCGGCTTCATCGACGCCTCGATCGAACAAAAGCGCCGCGCCGGCCTGACCCCCGATGAAGCCGCTCGCGTCGCTCGCATCGAGATGGGCAGTCCCAACGCTGTCAAGCACCACATCCGCTCTGCCGGTTGGGAAACCGCGATCGAAAACCTGTGGCAGGACACGCGCTTCAGTCTGCGCGGCCTCGCTAAAAGCCCCGGCTTCACAGTCATCGCGCTCTTGTCTCTCGCTCTCGGCATCGGCGGCAATACAGCCATCTTTACGCTCATCAACCAGGTCCTCCTGCGCAATCTTCCCGTGCGCAACCCTGAGCAACTTGTCACGTTTGGAAGAAACAATGGCTCAGGCATCGCCGGCGGCATCGACCTCGGCAGCTACGGCCTGTTCCCGTGGTACTTCACGCGCCATCTTCAGCAAGACCCCGGTCCATTTCAGGGCATCGCTTCCTATTGCAGCTTTTCTGACAAGGTCAGCATCCGGCCACCTTCCGCAAACGGTGT
>Ga0182016_10002343_pt1 | contig 22387 bp, 18 predicted proteins | sample 712S2MmetaG_FD_120491 | JGI IMG/M metagenome (GOLD analysis project Ga0182016, IMG submission 120491) | Permafrost microbial communities from Stordalen Mire, Sweden - 712S2M metaG | ecosystem: Environmental > Terrestrial > Soil > Wetlands > Permafrost | place: Sweden: Stordalen | collected... | reverse complement strand
GATGGCGGTCGACTCGATCATCGCCAGGCCGACGAACAAGGTCCGGGTGATGGTGGCTGAAGCATCGGGTTGCTGTGCCAGGGAAGTCAACGCGGTGGCCACTGCGCGGCCCTCGGCAAGGGCGGGCCCCATGCAGCCGAATCCCGTGGTGATTCCGGCGATGACAATTGATGCCACCGCAATTACGGTCGTGTTGTCCACTATGAGTCCTTGGGTTGGGGCTGGCCTGAGTGCGTAGCGGCCGCGATGTAGACCGCGGCCAGAATGGTGAAGATGTAGGCCTGCACCATGCCGGTCAGCAGGCCGAGGGCGGTCATGATGATCGGAAAGATGAAAGGCGTGATGCTCAGCAGAATGCCCAGGATCATCACGCCGCTCATCATGTTGCCGAACAGGCGCACTGCCAGTGCCAGCGTGCGCGAGACTTCGCTGATGAGATTGAACGGCAGCATCAGGAGCGTCGGTTCGGCGTAGGACTTCAGATAGCCGCCCAGCCCCTGATCCTCGATGCCGAACATCGGCACGGCCACGCACACGCACAGGGCCAATGCGGCAGTGGTCGACAAAGATCCGGTCGGCGGCTGGTAGCCGGGAATGATGGTGCAGATACTGGAGGCGGCAATGAACAGGAACAGCGTCCCCAGGAAGCTTAAGTACCTCTCCGTTCGAGCCAGCCCGACCTCTTTGATCTGGCCCTGGATGCCGGTGACGATGATTTCCAGCAGATTTTGCCAGCGGGAGCGCTCCACATCCGTGGACAGATGGCGGGTGATCAGCAGCGAGCCCATTGCCAGCAGCAGCATCAGTGCCCAGGTGAATGCGATCGTGGCGTTGAGCTTCAGGAAGCCGTACTGCCAGAAGATCAGCTGATCCGGGCTAAGGCGCATGTCGCCCTCGGGCTGCCAGCGACGGCAGGACTGCCGCGATCACTCTCGCCGCGGCAAAGCCCACGAAACAGGCCGCCAGGCGATCCCAGTGCCCACCCCCGACAAAATAGAATCCGGCCAGCACCGCGCTCATGCGCAACAGCAGACTGGCGAGAAACCAGGGCACGGGATGGTTGGCAATCATTATCAACCGCACCGTCCACCACAGGCCAACCAGGAACATACCGCCGAGCACAGCGCCGGCCGTTGCCGCCTGCACCAGAGAGCCGACGTCATGCATTCCCATTCCTTGCAATCCAGAAGCCGACGTTCAGGCAGCCGATCGAAAGGCCGGCGACCAGCAACGGCAGCGTCCAGGAATGGCTGCTCCAGTGGTGATGGTCCAACCAAAGGCCCAGCGCTGCGCCGAGCAGCGTCGGCACCGTGATCGACCAGCCGATGACACCCATAACGCCCAGGCCGAACCAGAGGCCCGGCGCGGGGTTGTCGCGGGCTTTGAGCTTGCGCGCCACGATGGCGCCGACCTGTTGATCCAGGCTGCGTTTTTCAATCACGATGAAGCTCCGCGATGCGACTGACAAACCCCGCTTCCAGCTTGGCCAAAATTGCGCGGGCGCTGCGCTCATCTTCATACTGGGTCTGAAACTCACGCTCCACGGCGCCACGCAGTTGGGCCAGATCGTCGCCGGCTATGGCACGGGCCACCGATACGAGCACCTCCGGGCCGCACTTGACCAGTACCCCTTCGTCCACCGCGATATAGATCTCGCCTAATACGGCAGTTTCATAGAACAGCACTCCCGGTGTCAGCGCAGTTACGCAATCGAGTCGATGCGGCAGGATGCCCAAGGCGCCGTCAGGGGTGTGAACCACCAGCCGCAACACCTCTTCTACATCGGCGAAGATCTGGTACGGCAACAGTATTTTAAGACGCATGAGAATCGGCCGGCCGCCGCTTAACTTCGTCGATAGCTCCGATCATGTAGAGCGCACTCTCCGGATAGTCCTTGAACTCATCGTGCAGAATTCGCTCACAGCCGACCAATGCGTCCTCAAGAGGCACCAGCTTGCCGGGAATGCCGGTGAAGGCTTCAGTCGTGAAGAACGGCTGTGTCAGGAAGCGCTCCAGCCGCCGGGCACGGCCGACCAAGCTGCGGTCCTCGGGAGAGAGTTGCTCCAGCCCGAGCATCGCTATGATATCCCTGAGATCGGCGTACTGGGCCAGCGTGCGCCGAATCTCCTGTGCCAGTCGGCAATGCCGTTCACCAACGATACCGGGGGTCGCCATGCTGGAACTCGACTGCAGTGGGTCGACGGCCGGGAACAGACCCTCGCTGGTGCGTTTGCGCGACAGGACGATGGAGGCCGACAGGTGCGAGAAGGTATGTACCGCCGCGGGATCGCTGAAGTCGTCCGCCGGCACGTACACCGCCTGGATCGATGTGATGGCCCCGCTGTCAGTGTTGGCGATGCGCTCCTCCAGGGCCGATAGCTCGGTGCCCATAGTCGGCTGGTAGCCCAGGCGCGAGGGCATCTGGCCCATAAGGCCCGAGATTTCCATGCCAGCCTGGATGAAGCGAAAGATATTATCAACCAGCAGCAGGACATCACGATGCTCATCGTCGCGGAAGTACTCGGCCATCGTCAGCGCGACATGTCCCACGCGGAAGCGATTTCCCGGCGGCTCGTTCATCTGTCCGAATACCATCACCATGTCAGACAGTACGCCGGCGTCCGTCATCTCCCGGTAGAGCTCCTCGCCTTCGCGGCAGCGTTCGCCGATCCCGCAGAAGATGCTCACGCCTTCCTGATGCCCGACCATGTTATGGATCATCTCAGTGAGCAGGACTGTCTTGCCCACTCCGGCGCCGCCAAACAGGCCGGCCTTGCCGCCGCGCTCCAGCGGTGCCAGCACATCGATGACCTTGATGCCGGTCTCGAAAACCTCGGACTTAATGGAGCGCCGGGCCAAAGCCGGCGGCGGGCGATGTACCGAACGCCATTGGACATTGGACAAGGGGGCGCCGCGATCGATCGCATTCCCGAACACGTCAAACATGCGCGACAGAATTGCCCGGCCGACCGGCGCCATGAGCGGGGCACCGGTATCTACCACGGGCATTCCGCGAGCCAGGCCCTGCGTGGCAGTCAGGGAGATGCCGCGCACGTGACGGCTATCGCGCTGCGCCAGCACCTCGATGACGATATGCCCGTCGACGCCGGCGCGCAGGACCGAATGGATGGACGGCAGGTGCTGGTCAAAGCGAACGTCCACGACGCCGCCGCGGACGGCCGCGACGACTCCGTGATTGGCGCTGCTCATATGATCGCGCGCTGCGGCTGCGCGCGGCGAATCGCGGATGGCTGGGCAAGCGCGCGTCTGTAGACTTGTTTGACAGTGCCATAGCACGTGCAGGAGGACGCCTTGAGTCCTGTCACATCCAGGATCTGGATTTGTCCTCGGGAATAGTTGATCAGTCCACTTCGCTTGAGGTCGCTGGCAGCCTCAGTGACTCCCTCGCGTCGCAAGCCGAGCATGTGCGCGAGAAATTCCTGCGTCATGGCAAACTCGTCCAGACCCACCCGGTCGCGGGTCATCAGCAGCCAACGAGCCAGACGCGCCTGCGAATCGTGAAAGCGATTGCACGCCGCCGTCTGTGAGATCTGCGCCATCAAGGCGTAGGTATATCGGAACAGCGCCAGCTGCAGTGGCCGGTTCCGATCGAATTCGGCCCGAAATGGCGCAGAGGCGATACGCCAGGCAGTGCCGCCGCCCTGTACGAGTGCGCGTACCCCAGAGACGCCGATGCCCAGAACGAAGGGCATCCCGGCCATGCCTTCGTTGCCGACCATGCCGACCTCGAGGGTTCGACGTTTATCGACCCCGGTGAGCAGGGAAATCAGGCAGTCGATCGGAAAGTAGACGTACCGGATCGCCTGGCCGGGTTCGTAAAGCACCTGGCCGAACGGGACAACAATCGGTTCGAGTTGAGCTCGCAGACGCTCAAACTCCTTCGGTGGCAGGAGTGCCAGTATCCGATTGGCGTTGATCATGGTTGCAGTCATTCTGGAGGCTGAGCGCAACCGACCTTCTTGTATGTGCGGCACCGCACAGACCTTGTGTCAGACAACACTTACCGATCTGGTGCGCCGGTCCCTTCCCAGAGAGTGCGACGCGCTCCTCAGATTGAGAATCCAACGGCCCTCACTGAGCTATGAGAGTGCGTTAGCGAACATAAAGCTGTTCCTAAACAGTATTGACTGCTTTCACCGCTGACAGCGTTAGCAACGCGAAGCCACTACCATGTCCAAACGCATATTGCTGATTCAGAACGACGCGCCTTCGGCTAAAGCGATTCTGGAAGCTCTGGACCATTCGTCCGATGCGTCCTTCCAGGTCGAATGGGTGAGACGCTGCTCCGACGGACTCGAGCGACTGGAGGGCATCGACGCGATCCTGGCCGATCTCTATCTTCCTGACAGTCGCGGGATCGAAACATTTAACCGTCTGTTCCACGCGGCGCCCCGAATCCCGATCCTGGTATTGATCGATCCGCAGAACGAGAACACGGCCAAGCTGGCGGTACACCGTGGGGCGCAGGACTACCTATTCAAAGGCCGCCTCGATGCCTACCTTTTGCCCAAGGCCATAGGAAGCATGATCGAACGGGCCTCCTATTCCGAGGCACTGTTCGAGGAAAAGGAACGCGCGGTAGTCACGCTAGACTCGATCGGCGACGCGGTCGTGAGCACCGACGTGTCAGGCCAGCTCACCTACCTGAATGCGATTGCGGAACGGATGACGGGTTGGCCGCTTGAAGAGGCTCTGGGTCATCCTGTTGAGGATGTGTGCCGCATCGTCGACGCCAAGACACGTGAAACTGCGACGAATCCCATGTTGCTCGCGATTCGGGATGATAAGCCCGTAGCGCTCAAGCCAAATTGCGTCCTGATTCGCCGCGACGGAGTCGAATCCGCCATTGAAGATTCCGCCGCACCGATTCACGATCGTCACGGAACCGTGACCGGCGCTGTCATGGTGTTTCACGATGTCAGCGCCGCGCGAGCGATGACGGTCAAGATGTCCTATCTGGCACAGCATGACAGTCTTACCGATTTGCCTAACCGTGTGCTGCTGAACGACCGATTGAATGAAGCAATACACCTGTCCAGTCGGCACCGCAGGAAGCTGGCGGTGATTTTTGTGGATCTCGATCACTTCAAGCATATCAACGACTCGCTGGGGCACGTTGTGGGTGATCGGTTGCTGCAATCCGTTGCACGGCGATTATTTACCTGTGTGCGCGGCTCCGACACGGTAAGCCGTCAGGGAGGCGATGAGTTCGTGGTGCTGCTGTGGGAGGTCAGGCATGCACAGGACGCCGCCCTGACCGCTGCGAAAATTCTGGAAGCACTGCGCCTGCCTCACCACATTGGCGAGCATGAACTGCACATCACCGCCAGCATCGGCATTGCCACTTATCCGGATGACGGAACGGAGGCAGAGACGTTGCTGAAAAGAGCCGATCGGGCCATGTATCACGCCAAGCATGCCAGGCGCGATAGTTTTCAGTTCTTCGAGCCGGCAATGAATGCCCGCGCGGTCGAACACCAGTCCGTTGAGGAGAACCTGCGCCATGCGATAGAGCGAAATGAGTTGGTATTGCACTACCAGCCAAAATTCGACATCGCTTCTGGGGAAATCATCGGCGCCGAGGCGCTGGTCCGCTGGCGTCACCCAGAGCGAGGGCTGCTTTCTCCCCAGGAATTTATCTTCGTTGCGGAGGACTGCGGCCTCATCGTACCGATCGGTCGCTGGATACTCCGGGAAGCCTGCAGACAAGCGCGCGCCTGGCAGGTTCCAGGGCTGCCGGCGCTGCGGATGTCGATGAACGTCTCTTCGGTGGAGCTACGTGGCCCGGACTTCGTCGCCGGCCTGCGCTCGATCTTGACGGAAACGGGGCTGGAGCCACACCTCCTGGAGATCGAACTGACTGAAACAATGCTGATAGACGATTCTCTGTCGATTGCCGATGTGCTTCGGGAATTGAAAGAGATCGGCGTGCTCCTCGCACTGGACGACTTTGGAACTGGCTATTCGAGCCTGACTAATTTGAGGCGCTTTCCGATCGATGCTCTGAAGATCGATCTATCGTTTATCCGGGAGCTTGCAACTGATAACGACGGCTCCGGCATTGTCACCGCCATGATCGGCATGGGTAGGAATTTGCACATGCAGGTCGTGGCCGAAGGCGTGGAAACACGACGACAGCTTGAAATATTGCGGGAGCACGGCTGTCATCAGGCTCAAGGGTATTATTTCAGTCGGCCTCTGCCGGGTGAGGAATTCGGCCGGCTGTTGGAATGCGGTGTCGAGCAGTTGGCGTACGCCTGATTGAACGCGTCGCATTTTCCCCGCCCACAGACTAGCCAGGATTCGGCGACGGAGCGTAGAGGCAGGGTGTCGGTGTTTCGACGCGCTCAGGACTGGTTACGTCACCGCGGTGCCGATGATCAAGCCGAGATTCTCAACGCGTTGCCGATACATGTTGCCGTGCTCGACGCTCAAGGCACGATCATATCGGTGAACCAGACGTGGCAGCGGTTCCAAAGCGCAGGGCCGACATACGGTCCGGGCCCGAAAGTCGGCCACAATTACATCGAGATTTGCGACAAAGAACCTGAATCCGAGTTGAACGAGGCACGGCATATCGCCGCGGGCATTCGCTCGGTATTGGCCGGTGCAGTCACAATCTTCTCGATGGACTATCGCTGCCATGCAACTTCGGAAGAGCGGTGGTTCGCACTGACAGTAACACCGCTGGGCGATTGGCCGACACGTGGTGCCATCGTCATGCACCGGGACATAACCGCCGAAAGAGCGATCGAGGATACCTTACGCGCCAGCGAATTGAGATTCCGGCAGATGGCCGAAAGCATTCATGAAGTGTTCTTTCTCGTGGACGCTGCCAGTCATCATCTCCTGTACATCAGTCCGGCGTATGAGGCGATTTGGGGTCGATGTGGTGACAATCCCGACGCCAACAGTCCGCCATGGATCGCGAGCATCCATCCGGATGACCGGGACTTAGCCCAGACAAATTACGACCAAGGAATTCTATCGGGTACGTTTGCATACGAGTGCAGAATCCTCCGGCCTGACGGTTCGGTGCGCTGGATCGAGGTGAGAGGCTCTCCGGTCATGGATACAGCCGGGTTGCTGCTTCGCGTGGCGGGCGTCATCGAGGACATCACGGACCGCAAGCGCGCACTGGAGGCATTGCATGATGGCCGCCAGCGCCTGGACAGTTTCGTCATGACGGCGAGGGATGCCATCGTGACGTTGGATGAGAACCTGCGCGTGGTGCTGAGCAATCCTGCCGCCGAGAGCATGTTCGGCTACACCACCGCCGGGCTGCGTGGGCTGCGGCTACACTTGCTTCTATCGGAGCCGTTCCCGGCACCCCCTTCGCTCGACACTGCGAATCCCGGAGACCCCGGCTCCGTCGCACCGCCGTCAAGCGCATCTCGCACTGTCACGGCAGTGCGCAAGGACGGGGAGAAGTTTCAGAGCGAAGCTTCGCTCGCCACGTTTTACGCCAACGGACGGCGTTATTTCACCGCGACACTGCGCGATCTGACCGAGAGGCGGCAGGCTTCAGACCTGTTGCGCGAGTCTCAGCGCCGCTTAAGCGACTTATTGAGCAACGCCGAAATGGTTGCGGTCATCATCGACCGGACTGCGACTATTGACTACTGCAATGACTATTTTCTCAGGCTGACCGGCTGGGAACGCAGGGAGGTATTGGGGAAGAGCTTCTTCGATTTATTTGTGCCGGCGGATTGCCGTCACCAAATGAGGGGCGTGTATGCGGCCATGCTTGCCAATCTGCCGAGCGCTCGGCATCACGAGAGCACTATCCTGACGCGCGTGGGTGAGCAACGGCTCATCCGCTGGAGCAATTCCGTGCTGCGCTCTGGCCGGGGCGACGTGATTGGCATTACGAGCATCGGTGAGGACATTACGGAGCAGCAACGATCCGATATTCATATCAAGCGTCTGAGCCGCGTCTACGCAATGCTCAGCGAGATTAACGCATTGATTGTGCGAGTAGGCAACCGCCAGGAACTCTTTGGCGAAGCCTGTCGCATCGCAGTGGATGCCGGCACGTTCGGAATGGCGTGGATCGGTGTGATTGATTCACGAACGTTGGAGGGCAACGTAGTCGCCTGGCACGGCGTAACGCAGGAGCATGTGAGCGGGATCAAACTGAGCGCGCATGAGGGAGCTCCCGATTGCGAGCGACCGGCGTGTCGCGCATTGCGGCAGGCACGCCCGGTAATTTGCAACGACATTGCGACGGACCCATCCGCACTCTTCGTTCGCGATGAGCTACTGGAGCAAGGACTCAAGTCCGTCGGCTGCTTCCCATTGATAGTGGCCGGGCGGCCCACGGCGGTATTGGCCTTGTACGCCGCCGAGCCAAACGCCTTCGATGAAGGGGAAGCGCGACTGCTGCTGAAGCTGGCGGGCAACATCTCGTTTGCGCTCGACCATCTGGAAAAAAAGGAACGCCTCAATTATTTGGCCTGCTACGACGAACTCACCGGGCTGGCAAATCGCAAACTGTTTCTAGAGCGCGTGGCGCAATACGTGCGCAGCGCCAATGCTGGTGAGGGCAAGCTGGCCGTGGGGCTGATTGACCTGGAGCGATTCAAGAATATCAACCAAAGCCTCGGCCGGACGAGTGGCGACGCGCTCCTCAGGCAGGTGGCCGAATGGCTGACGCATACGCTGGGAGATGCCGTCCTTCTGGCGCGGATCGGTGCAGACCACTTCGCCGTGGTGTTTCCCACAGTGAAGCAGGAAGCAGACTTGGGACGGCAGATAGAGCAGACGATAGAGGCGTTCCTGCGCCATCCGTTCCGTCTCGACGACGCGGTGTTTCATATGGGCGCCAAGGTTGGCATAGCCCTATACCCGGACGACGGTGCCGACGCCGACGTGTTGTTCAGTAACGCCGAGGCAGCCCTCAGAAAGGCCAAGATGTCCGGTGATCGATATGTATTTTACGCGCAGAGGATGACGGAGACAGTAGTAGGGAGGCTCAATCTCGAGCATCTGCTGCGGGAGGCCCTCGACAATGAGCAATTCGTACTCTACTACCAGCCCAAAATGAGCGTGCTGAGCGGCAAGCTCACAGGCGCGGAGGCACTGATCCGGTGGAATGATCCGCGAACAGGATTGGTGCTGCCGGGGAAATTTATTCGCGTCCTCGAGGAGACCGGCCTGATCCACGAGGTCGGGCGCTGGGCACTGCGCCGGGCCATTAGCGACTACGCGCGCTGGCGCTCTTCGGGCCTGCCCGCCGTTCGCATCGCGGTCAATGTGTCGGCGCTGCAGCTACGCAGTGGCGGCTTTATCGAGCAGGTAAAGCAGGCCTTGTCATTCGATGCGGCAGCGGCCTCCGGACTGGAACTGGAGATCACCGAAAGTGTGATCATGCAAAACGTGCGGCATAGCGGCGTAAGCCTGCGGGCCCTCCGCGCAATGGGTGTGAGCATCGCCATCGATGACTTCGGCACGGGCTTCTCCTCGCTCAGCTACCTCTCGAAGCTCCCATTGGACACACTGAAGATCGATCGCTCATTCGTGCACGACATGACGATTGGGCAGCAGGGAACGGTGCTGGTCTCGACGATCATCAAGCTGGCACATTCCCTCAAGCTCAAGGTGGTCGCTGAGGGCGTGGAAACCGAGGAGCAGTCGTCTCTTCTGCATGCTCTGGGCTGCGATGAGTTGCAGGGCTATCTGTTGGGCAGACCGGCTCCGAGCGAGCTGTTCGAATTGAACTATCTCGCCCCAGTGGTCCTCGCATGAATATTTCGACCCGCGTCGCCCTGGAGGACAGTGCGCGCAGACGCGCCCTGCAAAGTCCTGCCGCAACGGGACTACGGGCGTGGCTGCCCCGGCTTGCCGACGCCCACATACTATTTCCAACGCTCACAATTCTGTTGCTCGGCTTCATCTGGGGCGTCACTTTAAATCTCATCCACATCGAACGCACCAATGCGGCGGCAGTCTCGGCCGCGGCTGTCCTGGAAGTGGTGAACACCTATGAGGCGCAGGTCGTCCGCGCCCTGCGTGAGATCGATCAGACGCTCAAATTGGTCAAGTATCTGAGCGAACTAAAGGGCGCCCCGGCTGCCCTCACCGAACTGAGAGCGAGGGGCCTATTGCCGCCGGACCTCCTGTTCGCCATTAATGTCGTGGGCAAGGACGGCCAGGTCCTCGCGAGTACGCGGTCCACTCCAACGCACCCTGAGGCGCGCCTTGATATCCAACAAGGGCCGACTGGCGATGCGCTTTGGGTGGATATACCGCGCAGGATCGGCAACACGGGCGAGTGGACGCTGCGATTCGGACGCGCACTGCTCGACGCAGATGGTACCGTAACCGGTGCCGTGATACTCGCGGTCGATGCCTCCTACTTTGTCAGCGGCTACGAACCCTCCCTCTTAGGTAAGCAGGGTGTACTGGCCCTTCTCGGAACTGATGGCGTGTTTAGGGTAAGGCGCACGGGAGAGACCGTGACGGCGGGTGTGCGAACCGACTACGCCAGTGCCATCCCCAGCGCCGATCAGACAGATCCTGGAGTCTCCCTTTCGGTCAATGGCTGGGATGGCGTGCGGCGTTTCACCGGCACGCAGCAGCTCTACGACTTTCCGCTCGCGGTGATCGCCGGATTGTCCGAAACCGAACAACTGGCCGCCGTGCGGCAGAACGCCCGCATTTACCTTTGGCGCGCGGCCACCGCCAGCGCATTGCTGGTGCTATTAACCGCGCTCCTGGGCCGCTTGAGTTGGCAGCTGGCGCGCAGCCGTGCTCGCGAGAGCACCGCCAAGTTGAAGTATGCAGAGCGCGTCGAATACCTGGCTTACCACGACGGCCTCACTGCGCTACCCAATCGTGGTCTCTTTAACAAACTGCTCAGTCAGGCCATCAGCCAGGCACAACGTAACCGCCGGCAGCTGGCGGTGGCATTCATAGATCTGGACCGATTCAAGCAGATCAACGATACGCTGGGACACGAGGCAGGGGATGAGTTGTTGACAGAGGTCGCCAACCGGCTCAAGGGGTGTCTACGCGACAGCGATGCCGTCGCGCGCCTCGGCGGCGATGAGTTCGTCGTGCTGCTCACCGAGCTGATGGAGGAGAAATATGCAGCGACGGTCGCGCAGAAGATAATCGCTGCGATCGCCAAGCCCTTCATGGTACTGGGCCAGGAATTCCGCGTGACGGCGAGCATCGGCATCAGCACATATCCGACTGACGGCCTGGACGCGCAGACGCTGACGAAGAACGCCGATATCGCCATGTATCAGTCCAAGGAAGACGGCAAGAACCAATATCAGTTCTATTCCGAGAAGCTCAATGCGAACTCCCTTGAACGCCTCGCCCTCGAATCGAGCCTGAGGCACGCACTCGAGAGGAAGGAATTCAGGCTCGAATATCAGGCCAAGCGGGAGTTGGTCCACGGTCAGATCACGGGCATGGAGGCGCTGCTGCGTTGGCAGCACCCGGACTTGGGGATGGTGGCCCCCATGCAATTCATTCCGATGGCCGAAGAGACCGGATTAATCGTGCCGATCGGGAAATGGGTGTTGCAGACAGCGTGCCTGCAAAACGTTGCCTGGCAGAAAGAGGGGCTGCCGCGTCTGAGCATCGCCGTGAACCTCACAACGCGCCAGTTTGGTGATGAGCATCTGCTGCGCGACATCACCTCCATCCTGGAATCCACCCGCCTGGAACCGTGCCTGCTGGAGCTTGAAATTCACGAGAGTCTGCTGATCAGTGACATCGAACGGACGCTGCGCATCCTGACGCAACTGAAGGCATTGGGCGTCAAAATCGCGATCGATGATTTTGGCACCGGTTATTCCTCGCTCGCATCGCTGCAGCGATTTCCGATCGACACCATCAAGATTGATCGATCGTATATCCGGGATATCGCCAGTCACGGGCCGGAGAGCGGACTAACCAAGGCCATTATCGAGATGGGCAAGACTCTGAGCCTGACCGTGGTGGCTCAGGGGGTGGAAACCAAGGAGCAGGCCGAGTTCCTGAGAGTGCATGCCTGCGACGAGTTTCAGGGCTTCTATTTTAACAAGCCGATGTCGGCGTCCAAATTCACCGAGCTCCTGCGGGCCCAGGAGGCCGGCGTCACACTGACAGGTCAGCGCGTCGCGGCGGCAATGCGATGACCGGGAGGAACCTCTCTCTCTCGCTCATCGGCTTCTCGCTGGCGACGATGATGCTATCGCATTCCGCCTGCGCCGATGTCCAGGGCCCTTATGGATCAATGTTTTCCTTCAACGGATTCGGTACCGCCGGAATCGTGCATTCAAGCGACGATAAGGCGGATTTCGTCGCCACCGACTTCGAGCCCAACGGCGCCGGTTATACGCGCAGTTGGAGCGCGAGTGTCGACAGTCTGATTGGCGGACAAGTGACCGCCACTGTCGGCCCACAGCTCTCGGCAGTTCTGCAACTCATCGCGCAGCAGAATTACGACAACAGCTACCTGCCCCACGTGGAGTGGGCCAACCTCAAATACCTGTTCACGCCGGATTTCAGCGTTCGCGCGGGCCGAATCGTAATGCCCACCTTTCTGGATTCGGATTCTCGCGAGGTGGGATATAGCAATCCGTGGGTGCGGCCGCCGACGGAGGTCTATAACGCCAATCCGATTACCTATCTGGATGGCCTGGACGCCAGCTACCGCCTGCACCTGGGCGGCGTGACCAATACGTTGCAGGGCAGTTACGGTCGAAATCTGGCCTTTAGCTTCGCCGGCGGCAGCAAATTCGACGCGAAGTATGTATGGGGCATTTTCGACAATGCCGAGTACGGCCCCGCTCTCGCACGTGTAGGTTATTTGACCTCAAGCATCACCTTGAACTCAGCCGCTGCACTGTTCGATGCATTCAGACAGTTTGGTCCGCAAGGCGCTGCCATCGCAAACCAGTATGACATTGTGAACAAGCGCTCGTCGTTCCTGACGTTTGCGGCAAGCTACGATCCAGGCCAGTGGTTTGCGATGGGCGAGTGGGTGACATCCCGGTCAGAGTCATTTCTCGGCACCAGCAACGGCTGGTACGTCAGCGGCGGCTATCGGGCGGGCGCATTCACGCCCTATCTGACCTACGCTCAGATAACTCAGCGCAGCAGCTCCTCTCCCGGTCTGAGCCTGGTGGGACTGCCTGCCTACCTCGCCCCGGCTGCCGCTGCCCTCAACACGGGTCTCAACGAAGCTCTGAACTCACGTCCCGACCAATACACTTTATCGATCGGCGTGCGGTGGGATTTCCTGAAGAACCTTGATCTCAAGCTGCAGCTCGACCGCATAAATCTGGGGGCTGGCTCGGCGGGTACACTGATCAACCCACAACCCGGGTTTCAGCCCGGTAGTACCATCTTCTTGTTGAGCTCCGTCGTCAACTTCGTGTTCTGATCAAACTCAAACGCCTCATGTCTGCGACGAACCGCAACGGATGGATACTCATCGCTCTGACGCTGGGCCTGACGAGTGGCGTAGCCATGGCCGACGTCGTAGTGGTGGTATCGGCAAAAAATCCAGTCGCTGCGTTGAGCAGGGCACAAGTGGAAGATATTTTCCTGGGCAAAACAATTCGATTTCCGGATGGTGCACCGGTTGTGGCCATAGACCAGCCTGAGGGCTCGGCTGTTCGGGATGAGTTTTACAACAAAGTTGCCGGAAAGACCGCTGCGCAGGTCAAAGCCTACTGGTCGAAAATCATTTTCACGGGCAGAGGACAGCCCCCGCCCAGCGTATCGAACACCATCGAAATGATGAAGCGAATCGGCGCCAATCCGGCGGCCATTGGCTACATCGACAGGAACATGATCAATGACTCTGTCAGAGTGGTGTTCTAGGGCCAAAGCCACACCCTTTACAGTGACGCTGGACCCCAATTTGCCTTTCGCACAAATTCGAGCATCGCGCTGCGAATGAAAGTACTGGCGAAGGGTTCAAAATCCTCCGCGGTATCGTGCCCGTACTCTCGCATGGCCTCTTCGAGCCCGACCATCCCAGCCTCGATCAGGTCGTCGACGTTGACGTAGGCACGTCGCCGAAACAGGTGATGAGCGATCTGTCTCACCAGTTGCGCGTTCTCCGCGCAGAGAGTGTCGCCCAGAGCACACATATCGCCAGAGCCAGCATCCGTCGTCGCTTTGATTTCTATCGCCTCGGTTCTGGCCTCCGTCGCTTCCCGATCGACAAAATGTCCACCGCTGCGTCGGATGTGCTTCCTTGGGATTCGGTGTGGCACGGGATCGTTCTACCGACTAATAGAAACGAGCTTCCGAGGACATACCCATGAGTCTTTCCAGGCGCCACTCCCCATTAGGATGGCATCTCCATAACCCACCCGAGCACAATGCACCGTCGTTCTCGAAGAAGAGCACCTCCAGGGCAATCGCGGACCGCCCGTAGGTAGACACTGCCGCGGCGGCGACTGCGAACCAAAGACGCGCGCCGTCCGTATACGCGCGCCAAATCGCATGCGACGCTATCGATCGAGCACGCTGCTCGAGGCATGGCGGTAGGTCGGAGAGCATCCAAACGCGCTGCACCCATCGTCCAGGCAGCCAGCGCGCATGAAGAAGCGCATCGAGTTGAGAGTGCAAAGAGGCGCTGGCTACCGACGACAGCAGCGAATCCCGGCTTCCGCTGGTTTCCGACGGTTCGCGTTTGCGTCGCGAACGGGGCGGAGTGTGCCGATCCCGCACGATAGGATCGTTGTCCCTAATAGCGTCGTCCAGGCTCCGAGTCAGGCGGTTGAACATGACGGTCACTCCCAGCGCGTGCAATGCTCTATGGAGTAAGGAGTCCACCACGCTCGTCCTGCGTCGTATGTACGACCGCCCACTTATGTACGCCTGGGATATGACGTATTCCCTTTTCTTGGGCACTACGTCACACCCGGGCGGCCCTCCATTTAACGTAACGCGTTACTCGGAGGGAAGCAGTCGATCGCACTCCCTCTTTACGACGGCATAGCACTCACAGGTGCGCGCTTCGATTCCGAGGCGATCGAGCACGGTAATGTGCCCCCGGTTGTATTTTATTAAGCCGTCTGCCTGAAGCCGTCTGGCCGCTTCGGTGACGCCCTCGCGGCGCACACCGAGCATATTGGCAATCAGCACCTGCGTCATGACCAGCTGGTTCGACGGCAGGCGATCAAGGCTCAACAGTAGCCAGCGACACAATTGCTGATCCAGAGAGTGATGACGATTGCAAACAGCGGTCTGCGCCATCTGGGTGATCAGCGCCTGCGTATAGCGCAGCAATAAATGCTGCACTTCGCCTCCCTGCATGAACTCCCATTTTAGCGTCTCGGCTCTCAAGCGGTAGGCGTGCCCCGCGCTCTGCACGACCGCCCGGCTTGGTGTGGTTTCGCCACCCATGAACAGAGAGACGCCGACAACGCCATCATTTCCGACGACGGCGATTTCGGCGGATGCGCCGTCAGCCATGACGCAAAGCAGCGATACGATCGAATCGATGGGGAAATAGACATGTTGCAACGCCACGCCGGATTCATATAGGGCGTCGCCCAATGGTAAGGCGGACAGCTTTAGATGCGGTCTCAGGCGCTCCAGGTCATCCGGCGGGAGCGCGGCCAAAAGATGGTTGCGCTCGATGGACAATGGAGATTGCGGATCCAACAATTATCCCTCAACGGATATGCTGACAATGCCGATCGCAAAGTATCCGACGGTGGAGATCTTGCCTGATTCTGCCCCTGGAACAACTGTCAACTATTACAGGGTCGATGGGATCAAGAGAACAAGAACTCCCTAACTGATCCTCTACACAGCGAGCCATGTTTGAATGTCGCGCATTGCGCGCAACACTGTCTGTGCGTTGCCGAACATAACTGTACGGTACCGGACATTATAAGCAGCGATATTATATTGGCCATATTCAACCCTCAATCGCCGAGGCGCAACAGGATGAGCGATCGTCCCGTTACGCCGTAGTTATCATCTGCCTTTCCGGTGTAGGCAACCTCGCTGTCAGGAATGTTGGTATCGAGCACCAATGTCCAGGTATTGCCCCCAGGACTCGCCGGCAGCGTAAATTCCACCAGATCGTAGTGCGCGTTGAACACGATCAGCATGGTGGCTTCCGTGCCGCGTTGGCGAACACCGGTAGGCCGGGCGCGACCGTCGATGAGCATGCCGAAGCACCGCATGTTCGCATCGGTCCAGTCTTCGCTGCGCATCTCGGCCCCCGAGGCGTTGATCCAGGTCAGGTCTTTGACATCCAACTCCTCGTCCAATGCTCCCGTGAGGAATCGGTTACGACGCAGAATGGGATACTTGTGGCGCAGGGCCGTCAGGCGCCGAACGAAATCAGTCAACTGGGCGCCCGTACCTTCCCGGTTCCAGTTCAGCCAACTGATTTCGTTATCCTGGCAGTACGCATTGTTATTGCCCTGCTGCGTACGCCCGAATTCGTCACCGGCCAATACCATCGGCGTGCCCTGGGACAGCAGCAGGGTGGCAAGGAAATTGCGAAGCTGCCGCTCACGCAGCGCATTGATCGTTGGGTCGTCAGTGGGCCCTTCAACGTCGCAATTCCAGGAGCGATTATCGCTGCTGCCGTCCCGGTTACCCTCGCCATTGGCCTCGTTGTGCTTGTCGTTGTAGGTGACCAGATCATTCAGCGTGAAACCGTCATGCGCCGTTACAAAATTAACGCATGCTGAAGGGCGCCGGCCAAGATGATTGAAGACGTCGGCCGATGCGCACAGACGTTGCGCTATATCAGCGGCGCCCGCGGAACCCTTCCAGAAATCCCGCACGACATCCCGGTAGCAGTCATTCCACTCTGCCCAGCCTGGCGGGAATTCACCCACTTGATAGCCGCCGGGGCCACAGTCCCAGGGCTCGACAATCAGCTTGACCCCTCGGAGGACCGGATCCTGGTTGCAGGCCTTCAAGAAGCCGCTCTGGTTGTCAAAACCGCCGGGTTCGCGTGCCAGAATGGTACCGAGATCGAACCGGAAGCCATCCACATGCAGCTCATTCACCCAGTAGCGAAGGCTGTCGGTAACCATCTGGATGACAGCCGGATGGGACAGGTTCAAGGTGTTGCCGGTGCCCGTATCGTTGATATAGAAGCGCTTCTGATCCGGCAACAGCCGGTAATATGAGGCATTGTCGATGCCTTTGAAGGATAGTGTCGGGCCGCGTTCATTGCCTTCCGCCGTGTGGTTGTAGACCACATCGAGAATCACCTCGAGGCCCGCATCATGGAACCTCGACACCATCTCCTTGAACTCCCGAAGGCACTGCTCCGGCTCGGAGGCATAGCGCGGGTCAGGCGCAAAGAAGCCGATGCTGTTGTATCCCCAGTAATTCGTGAGCCCTTGTTCGAGCAGATGACTGTCGTTGATGAAAGTGTGGATAGGGAGCAGCTCGATGGTCGTAACTCCCAGGGACTTGACGTAGGCGACCACTTCTTTGGTTCCCATGCCTTTGAAGGTGCCGCGCTGCCTGGGCGGTACGGCAGGGTGGAGCATGGTAAAGCCGCGCACATGCGCTTCATAGATAATCGTCTGGTCCCATGGGACCGCGCCAGCCCGTGGTTGACCCTGCCAGTCAAAGTTGGGATCAACGACCACACACTTGGGCATGAACGGCGCGCTGTCGCGTTCGTCGAAACTCAGGTCATCGCCCTCTGCTCCAATCGTGTAGCCAAAACATTCCGGCGCCCACTTGAGCTCTCCGACATGCGCCCGGGCGTATGGGTCAAGCACGAGCTTGTTGGGATTGAATCGGTGTCCGGCCATGGGGTCGTAGGGGCCGTGCACGCGAAAGCCGTAAACCGAACTGGGCCCGACATCCGGGATGTAGCCGTGCCATATCTGATCGGTGTACTCCGGAAGCGCAATGCGCTCCAGTTCGGTGCCGCCCTGCGAATCAAAAAGACACACCTCCACCCTGGTGGCGGAGGCAGAGAACATCGTAAAGTTGGTGCCTTTACCATCCCAGATCGCGCCGTGGGCGTTCGAGCTTCCCTCACGTACGCGGCTTTTGACCAGTTGCAGCACAGTCCACTCCTGAGATATCCGGGCGGTTAAATGGCTCGGCGGCGATTACCGACATCGGGTCGCAAGCCGGGGGCGCATGCGCAATCGCTCGATGATGAGGTTGAAAATGACACTAGCGCAACTCAGAGCAGTCATCCACAGCAGAACACCCTTGTACGAGGGATTTCTGCGGGTGTACCGATATGAATTCGACGTCGAGAAGTACGGCGGAGGTATCAGTCGCACTTCATGGGAAATAATGGAGCGCGGCAATGCGGTCGCGGTGCTCGGCCACGATCCAGCACGCGACGAGGTCGTGCTCGTAAAGGAGTTCCGCCCGGGCGTAATCGTGGCCGGTGAATACCCGTATCGGGACAACCTGCTCGCAGGCGGCATCGAAAGCAATGAGACGGCGCTGGAGGCCGCCGTTCGAGAAACGCGCGAAGAAACTGGTCTTACTTTGAGTAATCCAGTGCTCATTCATCCGGGCGCCTACGTCAGCCCCGGGGGCACATCCGAGAAGATTGCCCTCGTCTACGGCACAGTGGACACCAGTCACGCAGGGGGCGTTCACGGCAATGTGTCAGAGAATGAGGACATTCTGACCGTTGTTCTGCCGGCGCAGGTGTTCATCGACCGCGTGCGCAGCGGCGATATCAACGATCTCAAGACGCTCGTCGCGGGATACTGGTTCGCCGAGCATCACGCCGCAAAGAAGCTCAACGCGGATTCACCATGACGCGTGCATCCCGGAAGCCGGGCGGACGAATCGTCTCAGCTCATATACCTCAGGCTCAACTGGCAGCTCACCCAGGACGCGCCGAATCACCGCGAGCAGCTCCGCATTGTCCACGGGCTTCTGTAAGCACCGAGGGCGATATCATTAATCAGGAACCACTCAGAGGCACGCAAGCAATGAGATACCGCAAACTCGGCAATACAGGCATGGTGGTCTCCTCGCTCGGCCTCGGCACGATGTACTTCGGTGACGAAACACCGGAAGAAGAGGCCTTCAAGATCCTCGATGCCTTCATCGCGGCTGGTGGCAATCTGATCGATACTGCCGATGTCTACGTGCGCGGTGTAGCCGAGCAGGTTGTCGGTCGGTGGTTGAAGGCACGACCCAGCGAAATCGTCGATCGGGTCGTACTGGCCACTAAGGGTCGCTTTGGCACGGGACCGAACGTCAACGATGTCGGCCTTTCGCGCCTGCACCTGCATCGGGCACTCGACGCATCGTTGCGCCGCCTGGGTGTAGAGACCATCGACTTGTACCAGCTGCATGCCTGGGATCCGCATACCCCGGTGGAGGAGACCCTTTCATTCCTTCACGATGCCGTTAGCGCCGGCAAGATCCACTACGCGGGCCTGTCGAACTTCACCGGCTGGCAACTCCAGCTCATGCTCTCAACCGCCAAGGCGATGGGATTCCAGCTTCCTGTGAGTCTGCAGCAGCAGTACAACCTGTTATCGCGCGAGAGCGAATGGGAAGTGGTCCCGGCCGTCCTGTATAACAAGATTGGCCTGCTGCCTTGGTCGCCGTTGGCCGGCGGGTTCCTCGCCGGCAAGTACAGTCGCGGCGGCACGCCAGCACCCGATACCCGCGCCGGATCGAGCAAACCGCTGTACCAATGGACCTCCGCCGAATATGCGGAGTCCGACCGCAACTGGGCCACCATCGACGCTGTCGTCCGGATCGCGAAGGACATTGGCGCCACACCGGCCCAAGTCGCGCTGAGCTGGGTGGCCGACCGTCCCGGCGTGACCGCGCCGATCGTCGGTGCCCGCACGCTGCAGCACATTACCGATGCCCTGGGCGCTGCTGACCTCTCGCTTGATGCCGAGGCCACTACCGCCCTTGCGAAGGTCAGTGCCCCAACACCCGGCGGCTACCCCTACGGGGCTTTCGGCATGGGCCAGCGCGAACGCTCGCTGGAATCCTCCGCACAAGCGTTAGGTTCTGTCGTAGGAAGCGGGTCCAAACATCCGCTGGGACGCGTCTGATCAACATCCGCTCGACCGGACGGAACCTCACATCCCGGAAGGCATGCTCGGCACACCAGCTAAGCTCGTCGGGTGTCTGTTCGAAGAGTTCACGAATTACCCTTTCGGTCACTGGACCGGCGAACTGTGGATAGGCGAGGCGCGAGGGGTTCGATTTGTCACCTGTGAATGAGCCGGCGTTCCGCTTTGTGCTCGTCTGCCTCTTAGGCATCATTTTCCTGGCTCAGGATGAATGACGGGCAAGTGCAGTCGGTCGTAATGCCGGTGCCAGGCCGAGACTGCCAGCCCCGCAGGGCCGGCGCCGATCACGAGAATATCCTCAGACTCCATGAGCTCTATTGATTATGAATAGCGAAAAGGGGACAGGATCCGTCAAAGTACCTGGCCGATTTCGAAAGCTCTGACTCCGCGCGGATCTTCCGAGTATCGGACGGTCAGTTGACCAGCACGACAGCTTGGCGAATGTAAGTCTGATCCTCAATCTGACGAACGAGGAATTCGGCGACGTCGGACCGCGAGATGATGCCATTCCGCCACTGCGCGGCCTCGGAAAGAATCTTGTAGTGTCCTGTCCGCGGTCCACCGGTCAGAACTCCGGGCCGCGCGATCGTCCATTCAAGCTCGCATTCCTTGATCAAGCGTTCCTGCAGGCTCTTATCCTCATAAGCGCGGCCAAAGACGATCTGGAACGGTATCCGCTGCAGGCAGCTGATACTCGCGCGGCTATCGCCGGCTCCAAATCCAGTCACGCAGATCAAACGTTTGACGCCCTGGGTCCTCATCGCCGCGATGAGCACCCGGGTCGCCTCTGAGAAGAGGTGCACGGGCCGGAATAAGTCGCCCAGTCTCACACCGAGGGTCTGTATTACGACCTGCACACCAATCAGGGCGGTCTGCACGTCCTCGGTTTTCAATGCATCGCCGCGAACCTTTTGAAGATTCGGATTTGAGAGCGCTATTCCGGTCGCGGATCGCGCGAACGCGCGCACCTGATGCCCGGCCGCGATCGCCTGCTGTGCGGTCTCCAGCCCGATGCCCTGGCTTGCTCCGATGATCAATACTTGCACTGTCTCAAGCTCAATTCCCGGCGGCGCCGGACCGTTAGCGCGTCTCCCACCAATGGGCATGATACACAGCTCATCCCACGCCGTCCCAGCACGCCCCGCTGCGCAGATGCAGCTGACATTACGCTGCCCGAACGCTGCCGCTGTAGTCGCCGTGGAGCCAATGTGAAGTTCGGGCAGCCATCACGTTTCCCCACATTTCGCGGCCCATCTACATGATGAGGCCACCGAAAAATCGGCCCTCGCGGACCTTGCAACGTCCGTCCCAGAGCTCACATCCCTCACTGCGATTCGGAAGTGGATGTATCCACAGGCATACTTGTACGGCTACGAACCTCTGATCGACGGGTTGCGGCTTGCGGGCATGCCTGAACACGATGGCCGCTAGGATGACGTTCGCGACGGTTAACTGTGGGGTCCAACAGCCGCCGCCCTGCTTGGTACACCTTGATTGACTTGTCGAGCGCCGCACTGGCGCAGACGCCGAACGGCTTGGGTTGCCCCGCTGGTCCGATTACTGCAATAGTGCCCCATGAGCAGGTCGCCCAACGCCCGCTTACAGGTCAAAGTAAAGTGGCTCGCCGCTGCGGTCATGCTGTTATGCATCGCGGCCTGCGGCAGATCCAAGCTCGCCTCGAACGCCCCGTGCGACAATTCGCTGACGCGCGAGATTCCCGCACGTCCCAACGGGGCGCCGGGCGGAGAGCAATTCGGCAGGCAGATAGAAGGGTTGAGCGATGACGAGCGCGAGCTGCTCATTCGAGGTGAGGTCCTGACCGGGAATATTCCAGACTTCCTGCGCCGCTTCGTGCCAGTCCGATTCAGCGCGGCGCAGCCTGATGGGCACGTGGCTCAGATCGTTGTGTGCGCCGCGCCTGATTACCTGGCGATCGGTTCCGATCGCGACTTTCTGCTGATGCCAATGCGTCTTGAAACCGCGCTGGCGATGGCCAGTCGATTCGACTTGACGCTTCCGACGCCTAAAATGGTCGATGGCATCTACGCGCAAGCTGCCGTGCACTTGGCGCCACGACCGCTGCCGGCGGGCGACGCGATGCGCTCTGCTGAATATTACCGACATGAAAGCGACCTCATCCGGGCTCAGCGCTTGGCTCTCGGTGCGGTACTGGGCGACCTGACCGCCGGTGACAAAAAGGACCTGGTACTCACCAACCGTCTGTGGGGCAATCTCGATCGCGTCGCCATTTACGGCTGGCACCTCTCGGATAACTCGCCGATCCAGCCGCTCAGTACCGTGCACGACTGGCGTTATGCGGATTACAGCCATGGCGTGCGACTCATCAG
>Ga0182016_10002342_pt1 | contig 22388 bp, 20 predicted proteins | sample 712S2MmetaG_FD_120491 | JGI IMG/M metagenome (GOLD analysis project Ga0182016, IMG submission 120491) | Permafrost microbial communities from Stordalen Mire, Sweden - 712S2M metaG | ecosystem: Environmental > Terrestrial > Soil > Wetlands > Permafrost | place: Sweden: Stordalen | collected... | reverse complement strand
GGATAATCTCAAGAGCGGCATCAACAAGGCGTCGTTCTACGACCCCGAAGTGAATCGCAGCTATGCGGCGATGGCGGCGCATTACAGCGTTGGCATCCTGCCAGCCCGGCCGAGACGCCCGCGGGATAAGGCCGTGGTCGAAGCGGGGGTACGCTTTGCACAGTCCTATATCCTTGGCCGGCTGCGCAACGTCACGTTCTTCTCCCTGGCCGAGTGCAACGCCGCCATCGCCGGCGCCGTGGAGCGGATGAACGGCCGCGAGATGCGGCGCCTTGGCATGAGCCGCCGCCAACTGTTCGAGACGGTCGAACGGCCTCTCATGCAGGCGCTGCCGCAGGACGACTACGAATATGCCGAGTGGCATCTCGCCCGCGTCGGCATCGACTATCACGTCGAGGTCCAGGGCTTCTTGTACTCGGTGCCACACGACCTGATCCGCGAGCAGGTGGACACCCGCGCCACGACGCGGACGATCGAGATATTCCATCGCGGCAAACGCGTTGCCGCCCATGCGCGACGCTACGGCGGTCCCCGCCATGGCACTCTGCCTGAGCATATGCCGAGCGCGCACCGGCGCTACGCCGAGTGGACGCCGGAGCGCCTGCAACGGCAGGCCCAGGGGATTGGGCCGAACACCGAGGCGTTGATCATCGCGGTGATGGCCCGCCGGCCGCATCCCGAACAAGGCTTCCGCACCTGCCTCGGCGTGCTGCGGCTGTTTCGCGGCGTCGACGCCGCCAGAGCCGAGGCGGTCAGCCTGCGCGCGGTCGAGATCGGCGCTCTGTCCTACCCCTCCATCGCGTCGATCCTCAAACACCGGCTCGACCGATCGGCGTCGCCGCAAGCCGCCGACAGCACGCCCCTGCTGCACGCCAACATCCGCGGCCCTCGCTACTACCATTAGGAGACGGACTTTGCTCACGCATCCCACGCTCGACCTGTTGCATGACCTCGGCCTGCACGGCATGGCCAAGGGCTTCCGGGATATGGCTGATAACCCAGAGAGTGCCGCGCTCGGCCATGCGGAGTGGCTCGGCATTCTGCTCGAGCGCGAAAGCACGCTGCGCCAGCAGAAGCGCTTCGAGAGCCGCGCCAAGACCGCCAAGCTGCGCCATCAGGCCGCGGTCGAGGATGTCGACTTATCGCACACCGCGCGGGCTCGATCGCAAGATGTTCCTGAAGTTAGCAGGTTGCGACTGGATCCGCGAGAAACGTCATTGTCTCCTGACCGGTCCGACAGGTACCGGCAAGTCGTGGCTGGCTTGCGCGCTGGGGCACAAGGCCTGTCGCGAGAACCTGTCCGTACTCTACCAGCGCGCGTCGCGCTTGTTTGCCGCCTTGGCATTGGCCCGCGGCGATGGTCGCTACGCCAAACTGCTGCGTCAGCTCGCTCGGGTCGATCTGCTGATCATCGATGACTGGGGTCCGGAACCGCTACTCGCAGAACAGCAGCGCGATCTGCTGGAGATCGTCGAGGATCGCTACGGCGCCGGCTCGCTGATCATCACCAGCCAGGTGCCGGTCGACCACTGGTACGAGATTGTGGGCAACCCGACGCTGGCCGACGCCATCCTCGACCGGATCATCCACAATGCGCACCGGATCGAACTCCATGGCGAGACCCTGCGCAAACCGCGAGCGGGCGGATGAATGCTGCCCTGAACGAGCCGGCCACAACTTCCCCGCCGACGCCAAGGGACAGGCTCATTGGCGGCCCGAACCCACTGCAATGCGTTACGTAACGGAGATCGAGGACCATGCCGAGAGGTCAGAAACCCCAGGGCGAGCAGGCGCTGAGCAACGCCGAGCGCCAGGCTCTCTATCACGCTCGCCACATACAGCAACCGCCAAAAGTAGTGATCCGAACCCGCCGACCAGTCGACCGACGCAGCCGCCTTCAGCGCTGGGATGACGCGACCAACGAGCTGCTGGGGATCCAGGCCGAGTGCGTCAATTGGTTGGAGGCGCTGCCGGACAGCCTGCGTGGCACCGCCATGGCCGAGGCGCTTGAGGCGATCGCCGATCTCGACCTCACCGCGCTGGCCGAGGTCAAGCCGCCACGCGGCTACGGCCGGGATTGATGTGCGATGAAGCGGAGACTCTCGGCCCGTCTTGGTCCAACCGTGCACTGCCGCTTGACCCAGCGACGATCGTTATGACATGACCGGAACAGGCCTACGAGACGACACCACCCTGGGCGCCATCAGATTGGATTGGTGGGCGGCATCAGATTGGAACGGTGCGCGGAACACGTTCGGTATACCCGGGCGGCTTCGTCGGAATCCGCAGGAACACCCGGATGAGGCAATGCTTGGCCCGTCCGGGAGCATTGCTGGATGCGGCAATACGACCGCTCAACGTAATTGCCGCGCTATAGTCTCGCGCCATTGCCGCGAAAGCGTCTTTCGGGGGTTCGTCCCCGCCTGCGCGGGGGAGATGATGAGGCGTGCCCCAGGTTCTGCTGCAACACGTGGGGTCCATCCCCGCCTGCGCGGGGGAGAGCGCTCGCGGATTCCAGGTCGCACACGGCGTTGGGTTCATCCCCGCCTGCGCGGGGGAGAGGCGTGGTTGACCACGTTGGCGTCGAGTGCCGAGGGTTCATCCCCGCCTGCGCGGGGGAGAGTGGACGTCGGAGCAGATGGCGTCCTGCACCGCGGGTTCATCCCCGCCTGCGCGGGGGAGAGCACCCCACGGGCGTCACCCGGTCGTGCGAGGTGGGTTCATCCCCGCCTGCGCGGGGGAGCGCACCGCGGCATCTTCGTGTCAGACTCGACACCGGGTTCATCCCCGCCTGCGCGGGGGAGAGCCGACCTCCCACCGAAACCGCTCAAGCTGCCCGGGTTCATCCCCGCCTGCGCGGGGGAGAGGTATTCGCCGGCCGGCCGTGCAGCCACATGCGGGGTTCATCCCCGCCTGCGCGGGGGAGAGGGGATGGCCTGGCGGAAACGAGGAGAGACTCGGGGTTCATCCCCGCCTGCGCGGGGGAGAGAACCGGCGCAGCACCGCCGCCCACTGCTGTTGGGGTTCATCCCCGCCTGCGCGGGGGAGAGGCCATCCTCTTCCTCATGCGTGCCGAGCCGAAGGGTTCATCCCCGCCTGCGCGGGGGAGAGCTGGCGGGCTACGGCATGGCCGAGCCGGAGTTGGGTTCATCCCCGCCTGCGCGGGGGAGAGTGCCCGGCCGGCAGGTCGCCGAACGCAACAGTGGGTTCATCCCCGCCTGCGCGGGGGAGAGTGTGCGTGCGCGAAATCCAGGAAACGCTGCGCGGGTTCATCCCCGCCTGCGCGGGGGAGAGTTCCCACGACGGTGCCGAGCAGATCGCCTCGATGGTTCATCCCCGCCTGCGCGGGGGAGAGGGTGCCCCGCTCAGTGTCGGCGGGTTCAACTGGGGTTCATCCCCGCCTGCGCGGGGGAGAGGGTGCCCCGCTCAGTGTCGGCGGGTTCAACTGGGGTTCATCCCCGCCTGCGCGGGGGAGAGGTCCCGTCAAACGTCCCGGAAATCGTGATGTAGGGTTCATCCCCGCCTGCGCGGGGGAGAGACCAACACGGGTTGCGCCAGCAGCGCTGCCACGGGTTCATCCCCGCCTGCGCGGGGGAGAGCTTTTGTATTCCGCCCTAACCCTCGCCGACACGGGTTCATCCCCGCCTGCGCGGGGGAGAGTTCACCGGCCCATTCAAGTCACCGACGGCGGCGGGTTCATCCCCGCCTGCGCGGGGGAGAGGACGACGCCGCATTGGCCACCGTCAGGGCGTGGGGTTCATCCCCGCCTGCGCGGGGGAGAGTATCGGCCTAACCGGCTGAATTGGCTGTCAAACAGTAAGCCTCAGACGTGTTATTCTTTGAAGTTTTGCAGCCCAAGATTGCAACCGGTATCCCGTCCCAAAGCACTGGATGGCGAGGGACCTCACCCAGAGACACAAGATGCAAATCACCGCCTTCGGTCCATGCCATGACAAAGCTACCGCCCTTCTGATACGGGAACCAGTCCTGTGCGACTTCCCATATGCGTTCGCGTACCGTCCGCCGCAAATCCGGCGACACAAAGGTACCAACGCCAACCTCAAGAGCGACAGATTGGAGAAAACCGCGCCACCTGTCCGGAAGTGCCCGTATTACGATGACCGTCATCGACACGGGAACAAGCCTTTGATCGCGTCAATCATCAGCGTCACCAGGTTCGCTTTGCTAAACTCCTTGGCCGCCCTGTTTCGGATCGCGCGTTCGAGATCCGCTCCAGCCTTACCACGACGGTAGTCCGCCAGTCCGCCGAAGGCGATCGGCAAGGTGTGCGTCGTTCGGAACATGTCCGCGACGTCCAAAACAAAGGCGAGGCCGCTGTCCTCGTGGAGAAAACCAAGCTGAGGAATTGCAGCCACCGCATAAGTCGCGACCGTAGCGCAGGCGTAGACCGCCGTCGCGGCATGATTGACGGCCTGGTTGGGCTCATCGGCATCGTTGGGCCGCTCGCGGTCGAAATTCCTCCGTGTCCACTCGATGCCGAACCGCTTCGCCATCGCGCCATAGGCGGCGCGCATGCGCGCCGCCTCCATCCCACGTAATTCGTCAGTAGGCATCGGTGGCGGCATCTCGCCAAACCTGTGCTTGTACATCGACCGAGCAACAGCGTTTCTCGTCGCCGCGTCCGCCCACGCCCTGGCCTGCATGCGGGCGAGTGCGCTGCTGTCTGGCAGCAGCGGCGGCGCGGAGTAGATCCGCGTGCCACCCATGCCGCAGAACACCAGCCCCGTGCCATGCCGAGCCAGAAGTCTTACGGCATCATGCGTGATACTCGTCCCTGGCTCTAGGACCAGACACGACACGGTCTGATATGGGATGGCGAATTCCACACCTTCGCTCCCATCCTCAGATCGTTCCTGCTTGAAACGCACGCATCCGTCTTCGACCGACAGGCGGCCGAAACGGAGTGCCATCACACCGTGGCGATCAGCGTGCGGCACCCGCGTCTTCTCAAGGCCAAGGCGACCTGCAAGCATCGTACTTCCCCTGGCTTCAACTCGTTGTGCTGACCTCCCGCAAACCATGCTCGCTATCGTAGGCAAGCCGAACCTCCCTGCCGTCGGGTCGGATGGCCGCCCCGGAAAGCTCGCCCGGCTCGCTGGATTGCATCGCCACAACACACGGACGCCGATCTGCTTCCAGCATGCGCAATTCCCGACGCGCGCGCTGGGCTTCCTCACCGCCCAGCCGCCGCTCCCGCAAATCCCTGGACCTGCGCTCGCAGATCTCTTTGGACGCTTGCTCGCCGGACGCGTGCGGCCGCAGGTTAAATCGCACTGGCACCGCCGACTGCATCATCCCGCCGGGCTCCAACCAGCTCCATCCCTCGCGCCAGACCGCAAGGTACACCGTTCCGCCGTCGCCGTTGCGGGTCGCCGTCATCGCGGACACATCCTCGAAGGCTCCGGCAATGGTTTCAGCCTCCGGCAGATAACCGCGCGTGAAATCGAACGAGCGCGCGAGCGCGTCATCCTTTTCGATGCGATCAGCGCCCCACGCGCGGTCGACAGACTCTCTCAGCGGCGCCGGAGCCAGCCTGCGCAGGGCGTGCTCATCCGGGGGATACACAGCCTCCATCAGCGGTCTGGCATCCAGATGCGGCACGACGAAATCCTCCGGCAAGCCAGGCATTCGTTGCGGGATGGTGGATGGTTGCAACAGCAGGGCAGCCGATCGCCACATTCGCGCAGTGTCCGGATAGACAAAGGCGGTACCGGGGAGCACAGCGGACAGCCAGGCTTCGGCCCGCACATCATCCGGATCAGGGGAGAGCAGGAGGACACTCTGCTCGGGGCGGCCGTCATCGCCTGACCCGAGGCGAGATCCTTGCGCATCACGACGATGCCGTCGCCTGCGACCGAGCCGCTGCAACAACAAATCGGCGGGCGCCAGGTCAAGCACCGCCTCGTCGAGATCAATGTCCAGGCTCTGCTCGGCCACCTGCGTGCTGACCAGAATTCGTCCGGCACGATCTGCTCTACGGCTCACCGGACCGAACCGCCTGAGAACCTCCTGCTCGATCTCGGCGCGGCGGGCACGGGTAAAACGGCTATGAAAGAGCAAGACCGGAACGCCGCGCCTCCGCAAATCGCGATAGGCCCCGACAGCATCGCCGACGGTATTGCGAAACCACACCGCGCACCTCCTTTGGCGGGACCACTCGGCCAGGCGCCCCGCGGCCTCGTCGGCCGAGCCGATCCGCCGGATCTGGTGCCGCGCGCCGTGCCTGTCCTGCCTGGTCGCCAGCGCCAGTTCGCTGGTCTCAGCGGCCGACGCCAGCGTCAGCAGCGGATACGACACCCGGTCCAGAGCCACCCGGTGGACAGGCCACTCGGCGCCCCCACCAAAGGAATCCAGCAGCCTGGCGCGGGTTGCTGATGGCAACGTCGCGCTCATCATGATGGCGCTGCCGCCGAGCGCCGCATGGTGGCGAAGCACCTTGCACAGGATCTCCAACATCCCAGGATCGGCCGCATGCACCTCATCGGCGACCAACACCTTGCGGTGGAGCCCCACCCATCGCATTCCGCAGTGGTAGGAATTCAACCCCGCGAACAGCGCCTGATCGATCGTCCCAACCCCGCAATGCGCCAACAGCGTTCGATGGGAGCCCTCGGTGAGCCAGTCCAGGCAGGTCGCTCCATCGTCGCCGGACTGCCCCGAACTCCTGATCACCGGCTCACCCAGGACGTTCCGGAGTGCCCGGCGAAACAAAGGGACGTCTTCCTTCGCTCCGTGCGCGAGGACCAGCGACGGGTCGCCGCCATGCAGGAAGTGCACAATGTGCCTAAAGCGCCCGTACAGGCCGTTGGCCGTCGCCATGGTCGGCAACCCCCAGTAGCCACCCTGGGCGATACCCGCCTGGATGGCCCGGCGGACCAGCATAGCCGAGGCCTCGGTCTTGCCGCTGCCCGTCACGTCCTCGATGATCGCGACGAATTGCCCCTCCAACGGGATGTCACACGCGGCCGACTGTAGTGGGCTCGGAATAAATCGTTCCGGCGGCATACCCGCCATTCCGGCGAGCACTTCGATGTTGCCGCACGGTGGCGGGACTGGCAGGGGGGCAAACGCGGTCTCCGCCACATCCTTGATGATCAGGTCCGCCTGCGGACGCGCGACAACGTCGAGATAATCCCTCCATGGCACCGTACGGAGCGTGCCGTCCTCGATCCACGCCGACGGCACGGTGGCACCTGCCTCCATGATCCGGTCGGATACAGCCGATCCCAATCCATCCACCAGGGACACGATCCCGGTCAGCAGCCAGCTCGCCCGGATCGCACCCTCCAACGTCGGCCATTCCGGGCGGCCAACAAGCCGGTCCGCGGATGCGACTAGCCCGGTGAATCTCGGCATGTCGTGCCGCTCGGAAAACTGCGCCGGGTCGACGAAATCGGGCACCGTCCTGGGGCGGCCGTGGTGGAAGAAACCGGCGGCGATGACAATCCGTGCTGCGGCCGCTGTCTCCGTGTTCCCCAAATCCCCGGCGTCGTCCAGGAACTGGAGCATGACCTGGAATCCGACCATATCGTGCGCGCATGGCAGTGGCCGCGGCAACGGGACATCCCCGCGCATGCGCATCCAGCCGATCCGGGCCTTTGCCTGGAACGCCTTCGCCACCTTCCCGGCGTCGTGCAGCAGGGTACACCAGCGTGCAAGGCGGACCGCCGCCTCATCCGGCATAAGAAGTGCCTTGACAAGCGAGCTCTGAAGCCCTGGATCACGCGCAAACAAGGCATCCAGCGTCGCGAGCACGTCCAGGCAATGATGCTCCAGGCGATGGACCTGAAGCAGGGCAGGTTCCTGCCGTCGCCAGGTCTTGCCCCAACAACACGAGTCCGTAACCACATTGACCTCCGGAGAGCGTCGGATGTTCAATCCCACCGCGATCAAGGGGTCAAGTTAATGCCATCGGGTACCAACCTGTTGCGCGACGTCCAGTTCCCGATCCGGACGCGACACGGAACCCTGGCGATGACCCTGCCGGAGGCGCTGGCAAACCCCGACGCGCAGGCGATCAGCTCAGGGCATCCTTACCTGGACGCCGTTGCCAACAACTTCCTCGTCTGCGTCCTCCAGACCTTCATGGCGCCTTCGACGCCACGGTTCTGGACAGATCTTCTCGACCATCCACCCGATCGGAGCCATCTGGTGGAGATGCTGGGGCGCGGAGAGGCGTGCTTCGACCTCACCGACCCACATCACCCGTTCATGCAGGTCCGTTTCGAGGAACCAACGGGGTCGCAACGAAAGGACGCGAAACGGCGGCCGGAACCGTCCCCGCAGGACACCTCGACGGATCCACAGGATAATGAGCCAACGGATGGCATTTCAGACATCACGATGCTGCTGCCTGAAGAAACCTCGGCCAACCAGAGGTTGGCCAAGGTCGGCGGCGAGCACTTCACAAAACGTGACCGGCTGGGTGAACTGGGCGGCTTCGCGACCGCCATGCTGCTATGCGGCATGAACTTGGTTGGCGTTGGAGGGGGTGGCGGCTATTTCAACCCGGCCACCAAGGGAGCGGCACTCGCCCGCCTCGCAATGCCGCCACTGGCGGACGCGCAGCACGCTCTCTGGCATTCGGTGTGGTTCAATGTGATGCCCAGGACACATCCCGCCCTCGCGGGGCTGTTCGAATACGCGTCGGCGCCGGAAACGATATTTGGGTGGATGGCGCCCGGCCTCCGCCGCACGCGTGGCAAAGCACCCGAGGACAAGTCCCCCGCGGCCGTAGCAAACGTTGGCTTCGTTGGGATCGATGGAGCAGTCACCCCGCTCCATCCCCATGCTTTCATGTGGCGCATCGCGCGACGGTGTCAATTATCGGCCCCGCACACTGGTTTCTGTTCCCTGACGGGAACCGCAGGGCAGGTCTGGGACAAAGTGGAAAAGCAGCCCGGTGGCCCGATCTGCTCTCTGACGGAACGATCCTGGCATCCACTGATCGGAATCCGCAGACCTGATGCGAAAGGCAAGCGTTCCGTGAATGTTGGGCCGCCATCCGGGATCTTCCGCGCACTTGAGTGGTCGGCCTTCTTCCCTGAGATCCCGGGCGGTGTCGCCGACCGCGAGGCGGCTGGCATGCCGCCGTCGACAGCGGCACTGGCGGACGGTGACCGTCGGGACGCCATCAACCGACTCCTCAGGAAAGCGGGACAAACGAAGTCGCCGACGTTGCCGCTGATGGGCGTCGCGCTCCGCCAGGACAAGGTACTTGAAGGCTGGTCCGAGGGAACGATGCGCCTGTGGACGGGAAGCCGCACCGTTCTGGCCCAGGTGGCCTCGCTGCTCGCCGTTCTTCAGAAAGGGGCGGCCGCGGCGCGAAAGGTCATCGAGGCCGCCGCCAAGGCGGCCGAGCAACGCGCGCCAGCTCTCCGATCCGGTGCCAATGCTCGCGGCTTCAGGGCGCAGATGCAGGCCAACATGCTTTGCGCGGCTGAGGCCCTGCACGACGATATCGGCAGCGAGGCGCTGGATGAAGCAGCACTGATCGCCTCCGATACGGACGAGGCCGAAGGCCAGTTCGATGCGCTGCACCTCAGGCTGTCCCGGCAAATGCTCGAAGCCTGCCGCAAGGTAGTCGAAGGCGCTGACTTCACACCATTGGGCGGCCCGCTCGTTCGGGCCGCCGCCATACTCTCGGCGGAACGCGAATTAGCGGCTTGCGAACTCGGCCTCGGAGACAATGGAGAACAATGATGACTGTGAAGGAAGCGCCGCCGGGCGCTCACTTTGATTTTCTGGTGGACCGATTTCGACGCACTGTCCGGAGCGATCCCACGTTGCGGTCGAGGCTGCGCCGTTGCTGCTCGACATCAGACACCGTGCTCGTGCCGGAAGTGCACCGACTACGTCACGCGATCGGTGATCCTGACGTCAGTACGGAGGCGGTGGGGCGGATCGCAATCCTTGCCGCCGACTCCGAGGCTCCGAACAACATGACGCTTGGTCACTGGTTGGCCAGGATTTGGGGGGCCGACCGCTCGTCGGGTCCGTCCAGGGAGTGGCGCGCCAATTGCGAAAGCCACCTTGACGCGCTGCTCCGCACGTCCGATCCGGACATGCTCCTTCGCCTGCTGCGTGCGTTGGTCGCACGCGCGGAAGGCAAGGTTCCCTTTGCCGCCGCCGCCCGCGCAATCGTTGCCTGGGAGCGGTTGGACACGCGTCAGGAAATCGGCGGACAGATTGCCCGCGAATACGCCGCCGTGACCAGCCGCTGATCCTGTAGATCAGAAGAAAATATCGGAGCTCCCCTCATGCAACCGCACACCACCGTGCCCGACGTTGTCCAGGTCAATCTCCTGACATTCGCACCCTACAGCAATCCAAACCGGGACGAGGCGGGACATCCAAAAACGATGACCCTGCTTGGCAAGCTCCGCGGCCGCTGGTCCACCCAGAGCCAGAAAGCGGCCCTGCGTTCGTCACCGCATCTCGGTCCCACCGGCTGCGGTGTTCGCAGCCGGAACCTCGCCATCGAGACGTTCGAGCGGCTCTGTGCCGCCGGAGTGCCGGAACGCCTCTGTTTCGCAACGGCTGAAGTCGTCCGCTCCGGATTGGCCAATGGCGACCTGCGTTCGCCACACGACACCGTCAAAGACTTGGTTGATGTGCTCTACGACATCCGGAAGAATGACACACGTGACATCCTGACGGCAGCCTTCCCCGACGTAAAACTGACGGAAGCAAGGAAAGCCCGGAAGGACGAGGAAGCCGAAGCAGTGACCGGGAAACCCAGCGCGCGCAGTCCGAAGTTGTCGGGCTTGGTTGCTGACCACCTCGCCCCGAAGGGTGCCGACGCCTATCGCGGGAAGAAGGACGCATCCTGGCCTGCCGTCTGGAGACTGCCAGATCTGGTTCTCATGGACGCTCTGGCCGGAGCGGACCGCGATCTCAGGAAGCAGCTCATGACGGTTTTCCGTGCCGACCAGCCGCTCCTATTCAGTAGGTGCGAGATAGCATGGAAGGAACGCCTCGAGAACGACGTGATCGCCGCCTGGAAGAGCAGACGAGGGCCCGAAGCCGTCTCCGAAGTGCTGGAGCGGGCCGCACCCGGGGGCAAGGTCCAGAGTCCGATGCCCAAGGAAGAGGTCGACATCGACATCGCGCTGTTCGGACGCATGGTGGCCAGCCTGCCGGAGGCGACGGTCGAGGCCGCAGCCTCGTTCGCGCATTCGATGACCGTCGGGGAGTTCCAGATCGAGGCGGATTTCTTTACCGCCGCCGAAGAACGACCGCGTGACGGCAATGACCGGGGCGGTCATATGGCACACGCTTTCTGGGGCTCGGGCATCCACCATCGCTACTGCGCGGTCGATATGAACCTGCTGCGGGCCAATCTTGAGAAGGGCGGCCGATCGTCGTCCGTGGCTACCGAGATGGCCGAAGACGCCATGAAGCGTGTCGTCACCGGGTTCGCGACAACGGTGCCGCACGGCAAGTCGACGAATTCGGCTCCGTTCTCGCCAGCATCCTACGTGATGCTTGAGCGTGGTGCGGCCCCCGCAACCAATCTGTCGGTCGCATTCTCGCGTCCGATCCCGCCAGATGTGGCCGATCCGATGGCCAGCGCCATTGCTCGGCTGCGGGAATTCAAGGTCGCCCTGTCGCGGGTCTACGGCGAAGGCAAGGTCGTCGAGCTCTGCGCCTACCCTGGCCTGGAGCCGATCGAGGGAGCACCGGACAGCCTTGCTGTCGCGCTCGATGAGATTGCCCGATGATCCTGGCCTTCGACGTCTGGGCCGTGTTCGGCACCTGGGGCACCGCGGCTCTGTCGGCAAGCAATCTAGCCAGACGCGAGACGCAGCTCCATCCCGGCAAAGCCGCGATCACCGGGATCGTTGGTGCCGCGCTGGGCGAACCCCGCGATCTGCTTCCCGACCTCGCGCAGCAGGTTCTGGTGGCCTGCCGCACTGATGCTATGCCGAACCGCATGCCCCGGCCCGACTACGAGGCGACCCGGCGAACGCTGGTGTCGCAGACCCGGCCAGGCGAACGTCGGACCACGCGCTTTGAGGAAATGCGCGACTTCGCCAGGGCGAACGGTGGTCCAGGCGGAAGCATCCAGTCCTGGCGCGAATACTGGACGGCGGGCGGTTGGACAGTCTTCATCGCCGCCTCGGGGGATCTCCTCCGCCGCCTGAATGACGCTATCAGGTCACCCGTCTATCCGATCTTCGCGGGCCGACGTAGCTGCCATTTGGCCTTCCGGCCAGCGCCCGTTCTGCTTCCCGTGGATGGGCTCGATGAAGCGGTGCGACGGTATCCCGGACTGCACGCCAGACTCAGTGAGCCGGTCCTGCTCGCCGCCATCTCCGCTTGGCGCACCAACAAGGATGGCCCGCTGCATTGGGAGGACGGCTTCCCGGCGCCGCCGCCGGCGATGGCCAGGCGGAGCGTCCGTCAGTTTCCCCTGCCGATCCGCCGCGGCGACAACCAGCCCCATCACCTGTTGCGGCTGTTCGGCGAATACACCGAGTGCTCAGCACCCGGTCCACCGGTGCAGTGAGGATTTTCATGTCGACGTTCTACATCCAGGCATCGATCCGCAGCGATCCGGCCGTCGTCCGGCACTTTGCCATCCTGGGGCGCCTTGACGGCTCGGCAGAGAGCGACCACCGGCTGGCATGGTCGCTCATGACTGACGATCCGGCCGCGAAACGCGACTTCGTCTACAAGGTCACGGGGCGCGAGCCGTTCCGCCTTGAGGCACTGTCTCCTCGCCCGGCTTCTGCCCCGGCCGAGCTTTGGGATATCCGCTGCCGGGAGGTGGATCTCCGTTACCCCCCCGGGTCGGTCCACGACATCACCGTCACCGCTGCCTTGACCCGTAGCGCGCGCCCGGGATCACTTGATGGCAGAGGCAAGAAGCACGACCTCATCTCCGCTATTTTGCACGACCTCCGGGCGGGCAAGCCAGCGCCTGAAGTGGCGCATCTGCCGCCGGACGCTCGTCGGCAGGACGTGGCGCAGCCCGCTGCGCTCTACTGGTTCTGGCGCGCGGCGCCACGCCTTGGCTTCCGCATCGCGCCGGAAGCTTCCGGAGAACCATTATTCCACGGGGAGATCAGCGATGCGTCCCGCAGCAGTCGGCCCGTCAGTGGTCCTCAGCAGGAGGCGCGAACCGGCCAGGGCTGCCCCGCGGGGGTGCCATCGATCCACGCCATCGACATCCGGGCTCGGGTCATCGTCACCGACCCGGACGCTTTCGCGGTGACCCTGGAACACGGCATTGGCACGGCCAAGGCCTACGGCTACGGCATGATCCGGGCACAACAGCTCAGCCAATAGCCAGATCTGCGAGACAGTCATTTGCAATTCGGGTTCAAGCGCACGGGCTGAACGCCGTGCTCGTCGCCGTCAAGGACGCTTTGCGCCGCTCCGCGGCGGCCTTCGGCGATCCGTGACTGGGGCGCCGCGCGGCGTCATGCGCATGATCAGACCGGGGCAAAGAAACGACCCTCCAGCCGAACAAGGAAACTCGGTTTGGCAATAAGAGGGCATAGGGGGTTTGATAACCCACAGGACCACCGCCCCGTCCAGAAACGACGGCGAGGTGAAGCCACCGCATCGATCAAACTGTCAACGCCACGTCTCTCGCGAGCGACGCGGGAGGCCTGCGGATCGCGTTCTCAAGGATGATCCCATCGCCAACGAGTATCACGCGCTGCTGAGCGCGCGTCACCGCAGTATATAGCCATGCCCTGTCCATCAAGACCGACCGCACGACAGGAACTATCACCGTGGCAAACTGGCTGCCTTGTGCCTTGTGGCAGGAGATCGCGTAGGCAAGATCCAGGTTCCTTAGGTCCTCGGGGCCCAAACCGACCAGTTGATCGTCGAACCGAACAGCGAGCCGTCCGTGGGCCACCTCCTCGACGATGCCCATCGAACCATTCCACAGACTGCGTTCGTAGTCGTTCACAAGCCAAATTGCTGGATCACCTACCGCAAACCGGCCAATTCGCAACGTGCCGTGGGCATTGAACGAATGGAAGTGGGTATTTATTGCATCGATACCGGCCGGACCACGGTAGGTCGCGGCGATGACCTGAACTTCTTCGCCGGGTAGGTCGGCGCGGAGAGCCTCGATACGGTCTATCACGTCGTCCTCTCTGCATCTTATAAAGCTGCAGCCGGGTGCCCGTCGCTTGTACGCTGGGAGATCCGGGAAGATGCCAACGCGGATTGCGCGCGATACCGCCGGAATTCCAGTCGCCTCGTCGGCCCGGTGCGTGCGCGTCAATTCGATCTGGGGTATCGACCGGCTCTGGACCAAGCGATGCAGGACCAAGCCGTAGCCGATCGGCGGCAGTTGTGCGACATCGCCCACAAGCAGAAGCTTGCTGTCTTCTGAGAGGTGCCACAGCAAGCGGTACATCGTCGGAAGATCGAGCATACTGCTTTCGTCGACTATAACGAAGGAATGGGCACCGGTTTTGATTAAGCCCTCCTTGGCGCCAACCAACCAAGAGGCGATCGTTTGGGCCTTCTGACCTGTGGCATCGGCGATGCGTTGGGCAGCGCGGCCGGCGAGAGCCAATTGCCAGATTTCGAAACCCAAGCTCCGGGCAACCTCGTGAATGGCGCGAAGGGTGGCCGTCTTGCCGACGCCAGCGCCACCGGTGATGATCGCGAACCGCCGCAACATGGCCAGACGGACAGCATTTTGCTGTTCCTCGGTCAGTGAATAGGCGTTGGACGTTTGATAACGGGCCAGGAAGGCTTCCACGTCCGCAGGGCCACCGCGACCAGCAAAAAGATCCTTCTGCCGCGCGGGTGCCGCCAGGAGCCTTCTGATGCGATTTTCGATATAGCGCTCAGTGTAGCTGGCTCCAGCGGGTTGATAGCCACCCATGGATTGGATCGCTGCACCGTCTGCCACGGCCTCTGCCAGAGCACGCTGCACTGTGTCAGTCGAAGCGCCCAACAACCCTGAAACGCGTCCCGCCAGCAACACTTCTGACGTGAGTGTGTGATTAGCATCAAGTCGTTCGTAGAGGGCTGCCTCGACCGCGCCCACCATGCGGCGCGGGTCGTAGGCAGCCATGCCAAGCCGCATCGCGACGCGGTCGACCTGCTGCCAGGGGCAGATTGTCAGCAAACGGTAAGGATTTTCTCGGAGCTTCGCGACAGCGCGATCCCCCCAAAAGTCGACTGCCTTTCGAGCCACACGGATATCGAGGCCATGCTCATCGAAAAATACTACCATGTCGACGACTGCCTGCTGAACCTGCCAGGCATCAATGACGATGGCCGCCTGTGTACGTGGCAAGACTTCCGCCAAACGGTCCAGGTCGCCGCCGCCGAGGATGCGGTAGAGTTCCTCGCCGAAGAAATCCCACAGGCGCTGCGCAGTCGCCGGTCCGACGCCGGCAAACTCCGGACGGCGCGCCAGGAACTCCGTGATATGACGGCCGCGCTGTGGCGGCTGCAGAGCGGCGGCATGTAGGCTCACTCGGCTACCCGACGACCCGTAGCGGTCATATGCTCGGCGACCGCCTCGTAACGTCTCAGCCGGCGCCGGAGTTCGTAATTCTCGGACCGCGTGGCCGACAATTGTTGCTCAAGCTGGAGGATGCGCGCCCGCTCCTCTGAGTTGCGGGCCGGCGCCTCATCGGCTGGCGGCATTTCGATGCCAAGTGCCACGATGGCGGCCTCAAGCGTCGCAGCAAATCGGGGATTTTGCTGAAATGTCTCGCGTGCAAAACCGCAGGCACGTGCAACCGCGGTCTTGTTCACCTTCCCGTGACGGCCAGGAAGCTTCAGACCGGCCTCGCGCAGGCGCTCGATGTAGACCAGCAGCTTTGCGTGGTGTTCCTCGCTGATCTCGAAAAAAGATTGCTGCTTTCCGCTCACCGCTTCACCTGTCTCGCATGCCCAGAGTGCCGACTTGCGCCGCGCAGCCTCTACCGAACTGGTGTCTCTGTTCTCCCCCCGCTACGTCGCACCGCAGTGCTTGGGCGGCCCCGTCTGATCGCCTCGTCCGGGAAAGTCTCGCCACGTCGCTTCGCATCCGCTCGAACAATCAACAGGTCGAGCTTCTGGAGCGTGGTGGGTTCTGGTACCCAGGACGGGTCCTTCAGCTTCATCAGCGAGTTCTTGTGTAGGCCCGAGCACCTGGCAAGATTGGTCAACGAGTAGCCATGGTGCTTGTTGAGATAGGTCGCCGCACCGCGAACGCCGTCCATTAGAGCGGCGGCGCACGCGTTGGCCTCGGCGAGCCTAGCGGCAAAAATGCCAAATTGGGTGATCGGATCGGTGCACTGCGAGGACGCGGCGCCGCCCGGTATGGTATGTGGTTCATTAGCCTGTGGCATGGGGACCTCCGTGCTTTGGTTAGGCTGAGCGGAGTGTTCCAGCACTCTGCTCGGCCGCGTTGCGCTGCACGTGCAACACCCGTATTATGCACGCATAGACTTGCAAAGCAAGTGTTATGCACGTGCATGAGTAAGAAGCCATTCACCACCCGGATAGACGAAGACGTCCTCTCGCTTGCGCAGCGCTTGGCAGACGATGAACGCCGATCCGTTACCTCGCTCATTGAAGTCGCCGTCCTCGAATACGCGGCAAACCGACGAGTGCGGGCCTTGCTCCCGGAAAAGGAGCCGCAAACCGCGGAAGCAGGACGGCGCAAATCCGCTGGCACTCCCGCGGCGCGACCTGTTCCCCGAGCCGAGGATCCCGACTGAGCGATCCCGCCGCGGGGATGCAGCTCACCATGGCGGCCGCGGCACAACCGTCGCCCGGGCCGACTACGACGGCAAACCCACTGCGGAGCGCTTCGTTGCCGTTCACAGCCGTTCCCCGCCGTTACACGGCAGCCGAGCGGTCGCGGTCAACCGGAGGAAGGGACCTGCCGAGGAAGTCGGCATCGAGCCCTCTCGTCGCTGCGTTATAAGCCCAACGGACAAATTGCTCGAGCAAGTTGTTGTTCTCGAATTCGAGACGCCTGTTTTCCGCCTCAAGCCGAGCAATCCGCTCCATGGCTTTCTGCACCTCTATGGACCCGCGAGCCTGTTTCGGCTTCGGCGCTGTCTGCAGCGCATCCTTGCGGAGCGCAAAAGCTTCACGGATACGAACATGTTTATGCAGTGCCTGTCTGGTGTACGTGCTGTGCAGACGCACCTTGATCTCGGATATGAGCGCATCCCAGCTCAAGTTCTCGGCGTATCCGTCTATGATTTCTACGATTGATTTGATATCCTCATCCCTGAGGTTTCTGGCGCGCTTACGCATGATCCATCGCCTTGGTCTCATCGATGTCCCCGGGCAGACTGCGGAATTGCCCTATTGAATATTGTGCCGACGCGGTTACACGCTGGAGTTCGGAACGCTGTCGGCTCGCCATGCGGACTGCCGAATCCGCCATCGGATTGGCAAGCTGGATCACAGAGCCCTCCGGAATGGAAGGATCGTCAAGTAACCGACAGAGTTCCTCCAAGCGTGCCACGGTCGCTTGGTGGTGATCGCGCCACCGGTCGGCGCCGTCAAACCCATCCCGCTCACCCGCTTCTGCCGCGCCGAGCAAACGCCGGGCTTCGGCCAAGCGCTGACGAACTCGCTGCGCTTTGGCATTGTCGCCTTTGATGCAGACGTGCTCGTTACAATTGATGCAGTCGCGATGAATTTGGCAAGGGAGCATGGTGAAGTCGTGGATACAAAAGCCGATGTCCGTCGAATGTGCGGTCGGTATCTGAAGGGTGGCAAATTCTCTGCGTGTCATAGGAGAGTTGATTTCAACGCGCGCAAGCGGACCGAACATTTGGCTATCATCGCCGACAGCTTCACGAAGCTGTTCCAATAGCTCGAGCCCTGAAACGTGGTCGTAGTCGCGGTTCTGCTTAACATCCCTGCGCCCACTCCATTTGGCGATATCCAACTGGCTCAGGCCGCCCTTCTGCGCCAGCGTGTTGAGGTAGTGACGAAATTGATGCGTACTGATGGCGATCGCTGAGCCATCCTCCTCTGTAAGCCCGAGCCGGCTGAACACAGACGATGCGCCGTGTGCCGTACGAGCGCCAAGGCCGTCACTGATGTGTTGTTGACACATCGGCTCAATCATGCACGCCCATGTCCCTTTCTGTGAATGAAAGCAGTTCTTCTGAACGATGAAGAGCGCTTCGCTATATTTCAGTCCAGTTGTCCTGTCGAACACTGGAAACGCATCGGGCAAAAGCTTGAGGATGGCACACTCGACGTCAGTAAAAAGGACAGTGGTCCGTCTGCCTTGCGGTTCGGTAGCAATGCTCTGCTGCACAATCCATTGCATCGGGTTCCGCTGACCCGTGAGCGCCTCCACCTCAGAGAGATCGAGACGCGCTTTTGAACGCAGGTATTGAATATCAGCAGAGAGGTAGACGTTGTGAGGGTTGCATTCGTACCAACTGGCGATACGTCGAGATTCCTCAGTATGCTGCCGAATGTTCGTCAATGCTTTTTGTACAATCTCGGCCATCGACGGAACCACCCATTTAATCATGGGATCGGCGCCCTTAGCTGGCCACCATCGCAGTCCGTAAGCGGCGTCCTTCCCCCTCCTTTCCTGCACCACCTCGCAGTCAGATCTCATGGTAAGCACCTCACTGACACGGTCCGGCGCAGCGCACATCAGGGCTGCTGCACTAGTGATGATCACGTCAGCGGGTTCCGTGCTGGTGCGGAATGCGACAGCGAGCGCCTCAAGGGCTGCCGCCGAAGGCATCTTCTCCTGCCGACGCTGTTCGAACTCCCTGCCAACTCGGACGGTGTCTGAGGGCCGTGCTATTGAATTCCGCCAGCGCATGGGGGTAGCAGATAGCCGCTTTTCAGTGAGCAGTTCAGCCAGCATCTCAAGTTGGCCACCGATCCGGTAGGCGGCAGCAGGGAAGAATTTCGCTTTGACAAGTTGGCCAGCTCGGTTCAAGATTTGCGTATCTATTTTATGAGCGAACGGTAACTCCCCATTCTCGGTGAGCGCTTGCTCAATGGCGCGAAGTGCTGAGAGACGAAATTGCGGGTTCTTGGTTGGCTTGAGACCATGTAGATAGCGAATATAAGCCTTGGCGAACTCGCGGAACGGCTCTCGCATTGATATCGGACTTTTGCCCTCAACGCTTGATAGTGTACAGAAGCTGATGCGGATGCGGTGAGTAAGTGCGCGCATATCGGCGGCATCGGTGATGTCCCAGATATCGTCGTCGAACCGCAAGTCGTGACCAAAGGCGGTCAGCGTATCGCGCGCGAGTGACACAAAGGCTGCAATGTTCTCGGCTGCAGTGATATCGCTCCGAGGCACAAAGTGGATGACATCAGCCATTTATGGCCTCGCCTGCGTTTCGGTGTTCTTCGCAGAGGCGTACAACCCCAGCAACTGCAAAGATCGTGCGGTCGCGGACGGCCGCAATGCGGGCGCTACCGGCGGCCATTAGCGTCTCACGCTCAGTCAGCAGATGGTGTAGAACCTCCTCGTGGGGGCCGTCGACCCACGCTTTAAAGTTCCGACACGTGTAGCAAGCTATGGGCGCAGCGAGGCCACAAAAGCCATGCATGCCGCACATTCCTACTGGGCTGCGACCTTCATCGAACCGAGGATCGATAATTGGATTTCGGCGGTTCGTGTTCTGCTGGTCGCTGTCGACCAAGACACCGGCAAAGGCCTGCGCCAGTGGCGCCAGGTGCATAGCCAGGGCCTTATCGATCCGTTCGACGATCTCGGGCCGGCCCTCAACGTAAATACCAGCACTTTGGGTGTCACTATGATCAAGCAGATCAGCAATGATTAAAACGCCGTGGCCCTCCATGGCAGCGCGCGTGCCAACCGTACGCCGTAGACGCGTTGATGTCAGGTTCATCACCTCACCTGTGCGCTCGGAATTTACGCATAGGCTCTCCAGCAGAAGCTTTAACCGATCGCCGATTTCCTTTCCCGTGCAATGCCATTCGAAGCCGGGTGACCAGGATTTCACGAGCCGTTTTCCAAGAAAAATGGGAGCCTGAGTGGCTTCCGGGATAAGTTTTTCCATCTGGCGACGGATCTCAGAGATATGCAATTCCAACAGCTCGCCAACTTCCGGGAGGATCGACCGGTTCTGAAAGGTCTCGCGTGCTCTCTGGCCACGCTGTTTCGCCCTCGGAATCCGAAGGAGATAGGATCTGCTGTCATCGGCAAGTTTGTTGGTCACAAAGTCGCAGACCTTGAGTGCAGCAAGTTGTCCAGGGCGCGTTCCTAACGCCAGGCCCAGCCAGCAGAGAAGGTAATTGCCTAGGTTTATCGATCGGTTAGCGTAGGCGTGGGTGAGCCCCATGAGGACCCCTTCGTACTCCATGTCGGAAAGTGGGCCGTCGATAGGAGACATGGTACGAACAGCTTCGCCTTTTCGATTGCCCTGGATCGTGATCGCCTCAAGCAATTGCACTGCATCCTTCTCGATGCCAGGATAACCAAAATCCGACCAACGCTTGATAGCGCCGGCCATGCTGCCGAGGTAATAGCTGGTTTCTTTGGTCAAAGCACTTCGATAGTTCATGATATGTACCGCTGTTACTTTAGCGCAGCTGTTACCGCTGATGCTGTGCAGAGTTCGAAAGAAATGCAGAAAACGATTGAAGATATTAGTGGCATACGAAGTTGCCATATTCTCGACATACCACAACAGCGTAGCCTTCAGAGAAGGAAGCAGCGAAGGGTCTACACCTCGCATCAGCGTAAAATTCATAGACCCGGTCCGGACACCTGCCCGAAACGACCAGACGGCGTCTCTAGGGTCGAATGCCGTACCGCCGCGCGCGTGAGCGATCCTGGGCAAATGAACGATTTGCGAAGGTATGAGTTCAGTGACCATTGTCTTTTCCTAGCTCAGCGGCTTCCCTTTGCATTGCAAGAGATGCCTCTTGAGCACGCCTTCGGGTGTGTCGGCGCGTGTAAGTTGTGGCTGAACTGGACCCGTCTCGCCATCCCATCAGATAGCTGCGCTGCTTCTCCTCGTCTTCTGTTCGGACTTTTCTCTGGTCCATGATCTCGGAAAACATGTCGTTCCACGTGTGTCGGAGAACATGCGCGGTAAGACCTCGGAGCAGCTCGGGTGAGGTCTGGCGAAGTTCGCGGAAGAGCTTTTCCAGCGCCGCGGCCGATAGTGGCCGGCCCCGGTCGGTATCGACGAACAGGAATCCGTGTTTCCGGGCTCCTGGGAGCAATCGCCTTAGGTGTATGATGTAATCACTCACCATGTCGGCTAAACTGGAAGATATCGGAAGCACCCGGCTTAGGGTCTTCGCGGTCGGCTGCTGCCGTCGTGGGTCCTTGGGATCATCTGGACGACGAGCGATGGTCAAGCGACACTGGCGCAAGTCGAGGTCGGGCACACGCAAGGCGAGAAGCTCGCCTCGACGGAGGCCAAGATGGTACAACAAGAGGACAATGAGGCGGTTGCGCTGCCGGACGTGGTCGTCTTTCCAGGGATTAGCCGGGTGATCGGGCTCTATAACCTTTTCCAACCACTCGCGCGCCAACTGAGACAGTCCCTCCCGATCACGTGGGCCGCTGTGCGTGGCTGGCACTCGGGCGGCTAAAGCTTCGAGCATGAGCCGGCGGGAGGCATCATAGCGTGCAAACTCGGCTGTCGATGCGGCAACGCGACCCAATCGTCGTAATGTCAGCCAGGCTAGGTAGGTTCGGATGACCCTCAAACGGTTGGCAGCGGTCGCGGGATCAACATTCAACTCATCTCTGGTCCGAAGACCTTGCCGATGAGCCTCGATCTGGACAACGTTGCGGCGTTTCCTCTGGCTGCCCGTTGGGGCCGCCGAGTACTTATCATCTGCCGCCAGTGCTTCGATCGGCCGGCGCACCGCACGAGCTAAACCGTCCAATTCGCCGACCGTCAGGAGATCGCCGCTCCAGATGCGCTCCGTGAGGTCAATGCCAGCTGCCCTGCAAAAGAGCAGGAGTGACTCAATGCCAACCAGGTGCTGCTGGATGGTGTTGGCGGCCCGATTGCGGGCCCGGACCTCGGTCAGGGCGTAGACGGTCGGATCAAACAGCGGTGTGCCCGAGCCACGCTCCAAAAGGAGCGGCAGGCGCTCCCCGGTTCCGGTCAGGACGGTTCGGATTCGCCACGGCGACCCCATTTGTTTACATCGTCCCCAGGTCAGCCCCTACTTCGGAGAGACTGTATCGTCCAACTAGGACCTGAGCAACAAAAAAACGGCCGCCACCCGAGGCTGTGGCTACCTTATTGACATTCCTTGGCAGGGTACGGGCTAGAACGGAATTTCGTCGTCCAGGTCGCCGCCTTTGGGCGCCTCCCAGGACGGCGCGCCGCTGCCGCCGCGCGACGCACCGCCGCCCGCCGGCCCGCCGGCCGCCGGCCGCTGCTGCGCCGGCG
>Ga0182016_10002341_pt1 | contig 22388 bp, 16 predicted proteins | sample 712S2MmetaG_FD_120491 | JGI IMG/M metagenome (GOLD analysis project Ga0182016, IMG submission 120491) | Permafrost microbial communities from Stordalen Mire, Sweden - 712S2M metaG | ecosystem: Environmental > Terrestrial > Soil > Wetlands > Permafrost | place: Sweden: Stordalen | collected... | reverse complement strand
GCACAGAATATCCTCTGCAACTTGACTTCTTCTTCTACTCAGCGCATGATCGAATCCTCGGTAGGAAACGCGCCAAAGCAAATAATGGCGCATGAGTGGGCAGCACAATTGCTCACCACTTAGGATTCACTCGCAAAGAGTCATCTGGCACACTTTCCTCTTGGATCGCAAGATCCAGCAGGGTTCCTCAGGATCTCCGTCAGATCTATGAAGTACCCAAGAAGCAGGAAAGCTGCCTGTTGAGAAAAAATTCAGACCGGGCTGGCAACTCCGACAACCCGCCGCACGGTCGCAAACATCTCATCAGCGCGGAATTCAAACCGTAGGTTCGACGCCAAGGCAAGCCGCCACATTCAGGATGAGTGCACCTCTGCGTCGTCTTTGCCTTTTTGAACCACAAAGCAACGTGAACCACAGAATTTGCAGAACTTACGAATGAATCGAGGCTGTTATGCGTTGCGCACTTTGTCTAAACCTGGAATCGGCGTTTGAGGCTCGGCGGAAAGAGTTCATCGAGGCCAGCTCTTTGGCCTATTTTCGCGTCAGCAAAAAGTTTGCCGCCTATATGAACGTCGAAATGGAACGCGCTTTGATCGAGCTCGAAGAGCACCGTTCTGTATGCCGTTCCGCCATCAACGAGTCTGCCCGCTTGCCCGTTGTCACCGAACTCTGTTTAAACCACAAGGAAGCCTTCCGAGCACGTCCGGTTGGAACCGCAGCCTGATCGACAAACGAAACCAATTACCCACTCCGCGCACAGGACAATGCACATGACCCAAACCGCTTAACCCGCGAAAGCGCAATTGGAAATACGATCAGCCTTCTCAAGGGGAGAGATGCTATGAATCACCGCTCAATGAATCGATCCACCGCTCAGAATCCGCTCCAGCCCGCATCGAGCCGAATCCCGAAACCCAGGCCCGAGCCCACGGTCGCAGCAAGACGCCCGTTTATAGAAGACTTCAATATGGAGCATTGCTGCTCAGGGGTAACCGCCGCTTTAATGGCGTTCTCCGCCAGTTCCGACCCGGCAGAAGCAGGCACACCCAGAAAAGCATATGCCCCGCCGAGTTGCGTTTACCTGGGCTGATTAACGGTCATCTAATGCCGGGAACCGCCGCCTCCCCAAGGCCTGCGGCGGTTCCCGGCGATGACCTTGGTCGACTCATCCCACCTGGCTGCATTTCTCGACCGGAATCGCCACCTGCTCCACAATCTCCAATCCAAATCCCTCCAATGCCGGAATATGCATGGGCGTATTCGACAGCAGCCGTATCCGCTGGATCCCCAAATCTGAAAGTATCTGCCCCCCCAGACCGATCGCCCGCAGAATCCGCCCCGTCCGCGCCTGTGCTCCTTCGCGCGTCCTTAGTTCCTGGTGCAGAATCAGCCGGCCGCCGCTCGCTTCCGGCCCGGCGTGCAATACCACTCCCCCGCCCGGCTCAAATGGCCGCGCTTCCACCGGCGTCCGCTCAATCTCAAATCCCCGCGAAGTATTGTGCAGGTAAAGCACCACCCCGCACCCCGCTTCCGCAATCATCCGCATGCTCTGGTCCAGCGTCTCACGGCAATGGCAATCGGCAGCAAACACGTCACCCGCCGTGCACCGTGTATGCACACGCACTAGCACCGCGTGAGGGCATGGAGCCCTGAGCTCTACCTGCCTTCCGACCGCAGCAGTTCCATTCCCATCCGGCCCAACCGCCGCTCCTACCGCAGGCCCCCCGCTGAACGCCGGGCAATACGTACAGATGTCGCCCTTCACCAGCGCAATGTGGCTTTCGCCGCCGTTCACTTCGCTCTCGTAGGCGATCATGCGGAATTCGCCCCATTTCGTCTGAATCCGGCTCTCGCCCGCACGCACGATGTAGCGCTCGTTCCGCAGCCTGTACCGGATCAACTCCGCCACGGTAAGGATGAGCAGCCCATGCTCGCGGCAAAATGGAATCAAGTCCGGAATCCGGGCCATCTCCCCATCGTCGCGCATGATCTCGCAGATCACTCCCGACGGATTCAACCCCGCCAGCCGCGCCAGATCCACGGACGCCTCCGTCTGGCCAGCCCTTACCAGCACCCCACCCTTACGCGCACGAAGCGGAAACACGTGTCCGGGCCGCGCCAGGTCCGTATAGCTCGACCGCGGATCGATCGCCGTCCGAATCGTGTGCGACCGGTCGGCCGCTGAAATCCCCGTGGTCACGCCCTCGCGCGCCTCAATTGTCTCCGTAAACGCCGTACCAAACCGCGACGAGTTCTGCTGCGTCATCGGAAAAAGCCGCAGATGGTCTGCCCGCTCCTCGGTAAGGGTCAGGCAGATCAACCCCCGCCCATACCGCGCCATAAAGTTGATCGCTTCCGGAGTCACGTGCTCGGCGGCCAGTGTCAGGTCGCCCTCATTCTCGCGATCCTCGTCGTCTACCACAACCACCATGCGGCCAGCGCGTATCTCGCTGATCGCGCCGGGCACGTCAGTGAATGGAGCTTCAAATGTGCGCAAACTATTCGGCATACTGTCCCACCCATTCTCGCCCATCAACGCCACAAACGCCAAGACTGCCCCTAAAGCCGTCCATCGACCCGGGCCCAAAGATGGAATGCTCATTCGCGTCCCTTTCACAGTCTCATCGTGAAAGGGGTCGGAGAGCTGGCCCCAGACGTGCGCGCTTCAAGCGTCCCGGTGGCTACTGGGGCTTCAGTTCCCTGGGATCAGCACACCATTCCGGAACGCGGAGATTGCTCTCTCGTCCTGATCCGAATTGCCGAAACTAGAAATCCGTAGATCCTTTCCTTCTCCATTGCTGGTCCAGAGCGCGAGGCCGGTCATGCGCACTCACTTCAATTCCTCTTCCACTTCTCCGTCTCTACGAACCGGCTCGACCAACCGCCGGCGGTTCTATGACTCGACGAGGGCGAGATAAGGAACTCTTTACAGAATTTCAATCGTGCGCGGAGTGTTTTTATCAAATACGCTCCGTCTCTATGTATTTAAACCATGCGGGTTATTATAGCTCACGTATAACTCATTCAATCTTCATGCTTTCATCATAACTTTGTCGATAATCACATATACGATCTTTACGACAACCATCCTAAAGTCTGTAACAACAAACCTCGAATTCCTTTAAAGAGCGAGGGCAATCGGCCCGCAAAGAAGCAGCACTTTGTGGTTCGAAAACAATGAGCCGGTACGGATAACCAGGTTCCCGTTTCTCTATCTGGGCATACTCAAAAGCGTTCATGGCTCTACAGGCAACCCTGTAATGGAGCACAGGAGATTCTCGTGTCGTGCTGCATTTTCCCTCGTGAAGTGTTCCTGACTCGGACCAGAATTTTAATTCTTGAAAGTGAGAGGCTGAATGAGAACAAATCCCTGGAAGGTCGTCCCCTCCCTTGTCATGTTGTGCTGCGGACTCGCCCCGCTCAGCACTTCAGCGCAGCAGATACAAAAACCCGCGACTCCCCTTCAATCCGCTTTCCTTGAACTCCCTGCAGCCGAGACACCCGGCGCAAACTCGAACTCAACATCCACAGCCAAGGATTCGACGGCAGCCCCATCGGCCGCAGCAAACACGACTTCAGGCGCCACAACCACCGCCGCAACTGCCACCACAACCGACCCCACCACAGCCACCACAGGTGCAGCGACTGTTGCAGTTCCGATGAGCCGCAACGAGGTTGTCAAAGAACTCGCAGAAATGAAGGCGCGCATCGCGCAACTTGAAGCCGCCCTCAAGGCGCGCAGCGGAGCCGATGACGCAGCCGACGCGGAAAAGGATGCCACCGCTTTGCGCAATGCGGAGGGGGACACAACGGGATCCATGGCGGTAGGGCAGGCGGTAACAGCGCCCCCGGCAGCTGCGGCCCCTACGCCTCCGGAAATCACGGCGGAGACCACAACCAAGTCCTTGCCGTGGCCTGGCGACTGGACATGGACGAACGATGGCGGACACAACGTCGACAGCCCCATGTCTACCAAGTACTTCACTCCGGAAATTCGCTTCGACGCGAACTACATTCTCGACTACAACCACCCGGAAGACGACTCGATGGTTGGCTCAACGGAAATGTACCGTTCCGACGAATGGCAACTTGAACAGGCCAGTTTCGGAGGCGACTTCCGCATCCAGAACACGCGGGGCCGCATCCTGACCATGAACGGTCTGTTCTCCCAGGCCACAGTGCGCAACGATGCGAGCTATAACCGCGGGCAGTGGGACCTGAAAGATGCGTACAAGTATTTCTCTGAAGCCTGGGGTGGCTATCACTGGGACGTGGGTCACGGACTCAACGTCGACGCCGGCATCTTCGTCTCCTACGTGGGCCTCTTCAGTTACTACAACTTTGATAACTGGGCCTATCAACCGTCTTATGTTTCGTCGAATACGCCTTGGTTCTTCAACGGGGTGCGCATCCAGTACTTCGTAACGGACAAGTTAAAGATCGAGCCGTGGATCATCAATGGCTGGCAGTCTTATGCCCGGTACAACGGCCACGGAGGTTTGGGTGGCCAGATCATGTGGCGTCCAACGCCGAAGTTGGACTTCAACTTTAACGACTACGGCCTCGGCGAAGACGATGCCGGTTATCCTGGACGCTCACGTGTCCACGCCGACTACAGTGGACAGTTCAAGTTCTACGACAACCCAAAGAACTTCGTGGACAAGTTTGCCATGACGATCACCGGAGATGCTGGTTGTGAATACGGTGGCGGCCCCGCAGCCAACTCAACCTCTACCTATTCTGGCTTCAGTCCCACCGGCAGCACTCCGTTGCAGGGGACAGCATCCACCTATGTTGGGGGCGTGAACTGCCACAACAGCCACGACGGCAGACCCAAGCAGATGTTCATCGGCTGGATGGCTTACTCGCGCGTCTGGTTCAAGAAGGATCTCTACGCCGTGACTCTCGGCGGCGGCCAGATGAATAACCCCGGCCGTTATCTCACACTGCTGCCCGCGATCAATGGCGCAACGGCAACCACCGGCACACCGTACTTTACCGAGAATGCGGGTGACGCTGCGCAGGCTCACGACGGAACAGTGACCTTTGATTACATGCCATCGCAGTTCATCACCTTCCGCCTGGAAGAAGCCTACCGCTATTCCAGTGTTCCCTACTGGACTGGCCGCGGCGGCGTCACTCCTCCGGGCGGCAACAACGGCAATGCAGCAGACTATCAATGCGCTGCTGGAGGCGACTCTGGCGCCGGTTACATTCCCAGCGGGACCGGGGTCGGCGTGTTTGCCACAGGTCAGGCTCAAGCAATTTCAAACTGCATCGGTCTCGGCTTGAATAACGGAGCCAGCGGCAAAGCTGCGCTCTGGTGGCCCGACCTTCGCACCAACCAGGCCTCGACGTTGTTTGCGATCATGGTCAGGTTCTAACCAATCGAGTTTGGCTCGATTCTTTACTCCACAAACGCCACCGGGGTTATAAACAACCCGGTGGCGTTTCCTTATCCAACTCTTACCGTCCTACTCTTGCAAACTTCTTAGCCTGACATCCGGCGCCGAACATATTTGCATTCGGTTGAGCTACAAGCGTCGGATAAGTTGAAGGTTAGTCCGTGTCCTGCGATAAACCGTCCAAAATAATCCCGCATCCTTATACTTTGTGCACTGATATCTTTATGCACCCCTTAGCTATTTCACCGGATACTCAGTCATGGAGGCAGTTAGACATGACACGCAATTTGGTCGCACTATGTATTCTGTCATTCTCGCTCGCAGGGGTGGGACTCGCGCAGGCAACCGACTCTTCCGCGCAGAATGGCACACAGCTCACGAAAGCGCAAGCGAAGCAACTGCTTCACAGCGCGCACACACCCGATCAGTATCGCGTGCTTGCCGACTACTACGGAAACCGGGAGAAGTACTTCCAGCAGCAAGCGGCTGAAGAAAGACACGAATGGATACGGAGAAGCCAGAACGTCATAGTGGTGGCGGCCAAGTATCCACGACCCGCCGACTCGGCGCGGAACCATTACGAGTACTACGCATCCAAGCAAAAGGAAGCGGGGCAGTCGGCAGAGAAATTCGCTCATTTGGCCGCGCCGGACTCTCCTACAAACTAAATGTAAGTAGCCTCCGCGAAGCACTAATCGCAGTTAGCTACCTCGTGAGGAAGATGCGCGAGAACAACCCTGTAGAAGCGCATCTTCCTTATGTAATACTTATGGGCTCTCTTATCTATTATTCATGTCCATGGTACCCATCTATTCCTTATAGGTTCGTGATGACGGGACCCCCAAGAACATCCCTCGGCGGATAAACAGGCTGCGGAAAAACTCGAAGGTTCTGGGGAATCGAAGGAAGGCGTCCCTCAGGGGCTAAAGCTCGCTTGATTCTATTGCGCTTATTGGCACGCGACCCAGAGGGTACCCCGGTCGTGCCCTTTCAAAACGTAGCCAAATCGTGCTTTTTCGCAGTTTACTTGGTTGCTGAAACGCTTATTGACACGACTGAAGTCGTGCCCTTTCAAAGCCGGTTTACGAGATAGCCTCTAGGATACTTGAAGATTCACATCAGCAAACTCCTCGCGATTCGTTGCTGGCATAATTCAATGAGATGAAGCTGCGCGCTTACCTGCTGATGCTTTTCGTTGTGGCCGTGTGGGGATCGACTTTCGTTCTGATTAAAGGCGCGCTCGTCGATGCTACTCCAGCGGCGTTTAACCTGGTGCGGATGACGCTGGCGTTTGCGGTTTTGACTGCGGCGTATCACCGTTACTGGCGCGGCATTCAGCGCTGGCAAATTGGCGCGGGAGCGGTGGTCGGCTTGTGTCTCGCTGTTGGGTATCAGTTCCAGACAACTGGATTGGCGCGGACTACGCCGTCCAAGTCGGCATTCATTACTGGGCTGGTAGTGGTGCTGGTGCCGCTGTTTTCTGCTGTTCCTGGATTGCGGCCGGTGGGCGCGCGGCCACCGCAGTGGAATGCATCTCTTGGAGCGGGGCTGGCGTTTATTGGAATTCTGCTGCTGACTGCGCCGGCGGTTGCTGCGGATTCGGCTTTGAGTGTGTTGCCCGATCTTTCTTCGATCAATGTTGGTGACCTGCTCACGTTCGGATGCTCGATTGGATTCGCATTCCACTGCATTGCCTTGAGCCACGTGTCGCCGCGCGTTGGGTTTCAGCCGCTGGCGCTGTTGCAGGTGGGCTTCTGCGCGGTGTTCATGGCTGTGAGCTTGCCGTTCATTGAGCGCCCGCATATTGACTGGACGCCGAGGCTGTTTATCGCTTTGGCAATTGCCGCGGTGCTGGCTACGGCTGCGGCATTCTCGATACAAAGCTGGGCGCAATCCGTGCTGCCGCCTACGCACACGGCTTTGCTGCTCACGATGGAGCCGGTGTTTGCGTGGGTTACTTCGTTTCTCGTCATGCATGAGCGATTGGGGCTGCGGCCCGCTTCAGGCGCGCTGCTCATTCTGGCTGGAATCGCGTTGACGGAGTTAGTGCCGCGGCCTCATGTGCCTACCGCGCATGAAGCGGGGTAAAAGCCGGGACCAGGGAATGGAAAGGATGTCGGGATTCTTGAAATTTATTCAGCAAGTCAGCCCCCGCTTCGCGGGGATAGCGAGTTAGCAAGTCAGCGGGAGCTTTCGCCAGCACAGCCGGTGGCGGATTGTTAAAAGCCTTCGAAAGTCCACGATGATGTGAGTTTCTCCGCCGCGTGCGCCCCATCCTCCGGCCGGAACTCACGGTCTGTAACTGTGGGATGGGTCATTGCCTCCGTTATCTCGGCGCGGGGTCGGCGGAGTCGGCGAGCGCATAGGCCAAGACAGCCATGATTGCGGCGTTTTCGTTCAGGTGCCTGGGGTCTACTTTGTCGAAGGTGTCGGCGGCGGTGTGGTGGTAGTTGAAGTAGTAGCGGCTGTCCTGGATGGGGGCGAAGCTGGGGACGCCTTTTTCGGTGAGTCCGGCAATGTCTTCGCCAGCCTCGGGGGTGTCAACTAAACGCTCGCCGCCGATTGCGTCCAGCACTCCAGCCACGGGACGCAGCCATTGTCCGAGAGCCGGCTTGCCTGCGTAGAAGATGCCGGTTGGATGGTCGGCTCCGAGGTCGCTCTCGATAGCGCCGATGTGGTTGGCGAAATCGTCTTTGTGGTCGGCCATGTATTGGGCGGCGCCCTCCGAACCTTCTTCTTCGCTCATCCACGCGATGCAACGCACGGTGCGGCGGGGATGCAGCCCCAAGTCATGGAGAAGATGAATCACCTGCATGGAGACAACCACACCGGCGCCATCGTCGATTGCTCCGGTGCCGAGATCCCATGAATCCAGATGGCCGGAGACGATGACGACCTGCTCGGGGTGCTCAGTTCCCTTCCAATCGGCGATGACGTTGAAGCTATCTGCATCGGGGAGGGTCTGCGGAGTTAGCGTGAGATGCAGCTTGACTGGGCCTTGGCCGGCGAGATCCTTGAGCATGTCGGCGTCTTCAGCGGTGACGGCGGCGGCGGGAATTTTGGGGGCTGCATCGGAGTATTGCGTCAGGCCGGTATGCGGGAGGCGAAAGTCCGCGCCGCCCACGGAGCGCACCAGCACCGCGACCGCGCCTGCGGCTGCACCGGCCATGGGGCCAGCGCCGCGATAGACCACGCCACCGCCGTAGGCATCCAGGCCATTGCCTTCAGCGGCGGTTTCCTTGTCGAACTTGTGATTGAACAGCAGGATTTTCCCCTTGGCAGTGCCGGGCGGCAAAGCTGAGAGTTGCTTCCAATCGTCTACGACTACTACTTCCGCGGTAAGTCCATCTGCGGGGGTGGCTACGCTTCCGCCCAGCGCGGTGAGCACGACTTTCTGCGTGGTGCCTGGGGTCTGGCCGGGCCAGGCCACCACTTCGCCGGTCTCCGCGCCGCGCACCCAGTGGGGGACCTTGGCTTTTTCCAGGGTGACCTCGGCGCCCAGTGCACGCATCTCGGCGGCGACGTATTGAACCGCCTGGGCTGCCTGGGGAGAACCGCTCAGACGGGGACCGATGTTGTTGGAGAGGTGACGCAGTTCGTTGAGCGCGTAGGGGTCTTTCAGGGCGGCATCGCGCAGGCGCTCCATTTGCGCCAACTGGCCCTGGGTCCAGGCGCTCTTGCCGCCGGCCATCATGGCGTTGAGGCGGTCCAGAATTGATGGGGGTTGCGCGGGAATGGCAGGCGGCTGGGAGGGCGCGGGGTTCTGGGCGGCGCAGACAGGTGCACCGATTCCAGAGGCGAGGGTTCCGGCCGCAAAGGCTGCAATAGCGATGGTTTGAAGGCTCTTTTGGAGGAAATCCATGCCGGATGTTACCACGCCATCCTGCGACTCTTTCCTCAGGCGCACGTCTATATCGATGGAGAGGTGCATCGATTGCGGGGCCGAGAGCGCGGTGGTATCTAAAATGCTATCTAAACGGAAGACGCATGCCGGGCATCCAAGAGGAAATGAGTTGCGCAGCCAGACGGATTTGCCCGCCTCTGGCTATACTGATAGTTGGTGCAATCAACAATCCAGCCCCTGGGCTGGTCACCCGACGAGGTCAACGAACCTATGAATTCCCTTTTTGAACGGCTGCGCACGCGCCGTCTTGCTTCAACGTTTGTACTGCTTGGCACGCTTTCCATCGCAATTGTGGCCGGTTCGTTTGCTGCTCACGGGGTCCGCGGACAGGAAAAGCAGACCAGCAGCGCAGATGCGACGCCACTTAAAGTCGTCAACTCCGCTGTGGCGCCGAACGAGTTTGTCAGGATCGCCAAAGAGGTTGGTCCGGCGGTGGTGAATATCAACACCCAGACGCTTCCGAAGACCTCGATGAACAGGGGCGGAAGAGCGAATCCGCACAGCCGCGCACTTCCGAACCCGCATCAGCAGAATCCGGACGGGGACGATCAGGACGACGACCAGCCGCAGCAGGGTCAAGGTCAGGGGCAGGGCCAGGGTAACTTTCAGGACTTCTTCAATAAATTTTTCGGCGGCCAGATGCCCGACCAGGAAGGCGGCGACGACGGACAGGTCCGCGAGTCGCTCGGTTCCGGCTTCATTGTCGACGCCAAGGGCTACATCATCACCAACAATCACGTGATCGACAAGGCCGACAAGATTTACGTCAAGCTTTCGACGGACCCCGATAGCCAGGACCTTGGCCGTCCGGCGCATGTTGTGGGTTTTGACAAGGCTACCGATCTGGCGGTGATCAAGATCGACACCAGCTCGGCCCTGCCGACGGTCAAGCTGGGCAATTCCGATTCGGCGCAGGTGGGGGACTGGGTTGAGGCGATTGGCAGCCCCTTCAGCTATTCGCAGACGGTAACGGCGGGCATCATCTCTGCCAAGAATCGCACCGTGGAAAAGGGCGCGGGCGGTCAGTTCCAGCATTTCATTCAGACGGATGCGGCGATCAATCCCGGCAACTCCGGCGGCCCGTTGTTGAATATGAACGGCGAAGTCATTGGCGTGAATACGGCCATCATCACGGAGTCCGGCGGCTACCAGGGCATTGGTTTCGCCATGCCGTCGAACGTGGTGGTCTCGGTCTACAACGACCTGATCAGCGCCAGCCACAAGGTGACGCGCGGGTCGATCGGCATTCGATTTAACCAGGGCCTGCCGGGAGCTGTGGGCCGCGTCTACGGATTCAAGAACGGGGTTCTGGTGCAGCAGGTGGTTCGCGGCGGGCCGTCGGACAAGGCTGGACTGAAGGGCGGCGACATCATTACCACGGTTGACGGCCGTGCCATCAAGGACGGCGACGATCTGGTCAACGAGATTACCAGCCGCAGGCCGGGATCTTCGATCCGTGTGGGTTACCAGCGGGACGGCAAGCCAATGGAAGCAAGTGTGACGATTGGCGACCTGGACAAGGTATTCACCGAGCAACCCAACCAGGAAGCCGAAACGGGTCCGGATAACGGGGGCGACGCGGGCGAAGCCAAGCTGGGACTGATTGTGCGGCAGGAGTCCGATTCAACATTAACCAAGCTGCATATTGCCGGCGTGGTGATCCAGTCGGTCCGTTCCGGCTCATTTGCGGACCTGCGCGGGCTTGAGCCTGGCCTGGTGATCACGCGCATCAACAAGCAACCCACGGGGACCAAGGATCAGTACGATGCCGTGGTAAACAGGCTGAAGAGCGGCGACGATGTGGTGTTCGAGGTGATCGACCCACGCCACCCGGACAACGGTATCAGCTACCTGGGCGGGACCCTGGAGTAGGGAAAAGCGAGCGCCGATTGCGGATTTCCCCAATCGGCGCTCGTACCACTTTCGTTTCCCATTTTGTTTCCGGATCGATTTTTGTATTGTTGCATTGCGGGATAAAGCGTTAAAATAAGAGCTAAATCGTAAGCAAATCTTGTTTTCATGAGGTGGATCAGCGTGTCTTTTTTTGGAACGAGACTGGTCGTCATGCTTTTCGTTGCGCTGATAGCTTTACCGGCTTTTGCCACACGCACACACCGTGCATCGAGCACGAGCCGTTCGCGCGCGTCGCATAAGGCAGTCGTACCCAAGTCACATCGTCTTCACGGGCAGCAATCCATTGAACCGGCGCGCGTCACTGAGATCCAGCAGGCGCTTATTCGTGAGCACTATCTGACGGGCGATGCGAACGGTAATTGGGATGCCACAACCCAGGCAGCGATGCAGAAATACCAGGCCGACCAGGGCTGGCAGACGAAGCTGATGCCGGACTCTCGCGCGATCAAGAAGCTTGGCCTCGGTCCGGATTATTCGAACGCCATCAACGCGAAGACCGGGACATTTGCCGATCCGCCTCCCGCCAGCACCATTCCGGCGGATCAGGCCGCGGGTTTTGCGCAGGCTGCCAGGATCAACCGCTGATCTGAATCGCGATTCCACCGTGCACCTCTTATTCACTCAATCCCGCACGGCGCGACAACACCGTTCACGACCAATCGCCACAATCGCTCTGTTCGCAGTTTCACGTCGCAGTTTCACCCGGGATGAAAAAATGAAGCGCCTCGCATGGATACTTCTACTCGTAGCTGCGGTTCCCACCTTGTTGTCGGCCAATACAAGAAAAATGACTGTAGGCGAATTGCAGGATGTGCTCACAGGCCTGCATAACGCTCAGAAGACCGACGAGCAGATCGCCAACGAGCTGAAACAGATCGAGCTGACTGAAGAGCTGACCTCCGCCGCGATGAACAGCATGGTCAACCTCGTCAATGGGCCGCTCTCCACCGAGCAGATGTACGTGCTTGAGGCGCGAAGCTCCATGCTGGCCCCGCCTGACGCCGACCTGCCTAAAGCTGCTCCTCCCGAGGCCGCTGCGCAGCAGGCCCTGCTTGCCAAGGCCCAGGACTACGCCGCCAAAACCTACCCTCAGTTACCTCGACTCACCGTCACTCGTCTCGCCGCCCGCTTCCAGGATGGCGTCGAGACCATTCAGTCCTTTACTGGCGCCGCCGCCCATACCGTCAATGACACCGACCCTCTCTGGCAGCAGCAGGTCCACCAGTACGTCCGCCTCATGAACACCCACACTGACACGGTCGAGATGGACAACGGTATCGAGAAAACGGGCGGCAAGGATACCACTGCCTGGGGACGCAACGGTTTCGTCAACTCCATGCTCCCATTCCTTCCGCTCAATCTCTTGACCAGTGAAGCCGTCTCCTCCGGCAATCCCAAATTTCTCCGCTGGGAAACCATCAACGGCCACCAGACCGCCGTCTTCGCCTTCGCCGTCGATAAGAAAAAGTCCCACTACGGCGTTAACTATTGCTGCTTCCCCGCTACTTCCAACGTCGGCAACGTCCTCTACAGCGGCGGTTTATCGCACCCGGTTGACAACGGCAACCTTTCCACCGTTTCCGACTGGAAGCCATTTAACGCCAAGTCCGGTTACCACGGCGAGCTATTCCTCGATCCTGATTCCGGCGTCGTCCTCCGCACCATTGTCGAGGCCGAGTTCAAGCCTTCGGACTTCGTCCACTACGAGGACATCCGTATCGACTACGCCCCCATGCCAATCGGCGGCAGCAACCTCTTCGTCCCCGTGCGTTCCGTCATAATCGCCGAGGTCGTCCCCAACGGCGACTCCTTCGCGAGCCATTACGCCGTTCGCCTTCAGTTGATCACCCAGGACTACAAAGACTTCCAGGCAGCCGGCGCCGCCCAGTAGCAGAATAGAAAACCGCTCTCGGAACCTCCATCTGTCGCGGCATAATCCGCTTGCTCCCCCGCAGCCATCGTCATCGCCGTCCGCGGTGACCCGCGCAAATTGCCAATGCACAGTCTATAAACCAAACGCTATAATCCCTCCGATCGCAGTTTGACCCAGGATGACAATATGAAACGCTTCGGATGGATCCTTCTACTCGTAGCAATGGCTCCAGCGCTGTTGTCGGCCGCTCCCAAGAAAATGACTGTGGCTGAATTGCAGGATGTGCTTACAAGCCTGCACAACTCTCAGAAAACCGACGAACAGATCGCCAACGAGTTGAAACAGATCGAGCTGACTGAAGAGCTGACGTCCGGCGCCATGGATCGCATGGTCAACCTTGTCGATGGACCGCTCTCCACCGAGCAGATTTACGTGCTTGAGGCGCGCAGCTCCATGCTGGCCCCGCCTGAGACCGATCTTCCTAAAGCCGATCCTCCCGACGCCGATGCCCAGCGGGCCCTGCTTGCCAGAGCCCATGACTATGTTGCCAATACCTACTCTCAGTTACCTCGATTCACCGCCGCTCGTCTCGTCGCCCGCTTCCAAGACGGCGTCGAGACCATCGATACCTATAGTGGCACCAGGTCCAAAATCATCAAGGACAGCGACCCAATCTTTCAGCAGCTCCGCCAGTACGTCCGCCTCGCGAACACCCACACCGATACGGTCGAGAGCGACAACGGTATCGAAAAAACGAGCGGCAAAGACACCACTCCCTGGGGAAGCAACGGTTTCGTAAACTCCATGCTCCCATTCCTTCCGCTCAATCTGCTGACAAGTGAAGCCGTCTCCGCCGGCAATCCCAAATTCCTTCGCTGGGAAACCATCAACGACCACCAGGCCGCGGTCTTCGCCTTCACCGTCGAGAAGCAACAATCCCACTACGCCATCAACTATTGCTGCTTCCCCGCTACCGCGAGCGCGGGAAACGTTCTTTACGGCGGCAACGGTAAGGGAGGTGGCGCCGTGCAACCGAATGCCAGCACCGGCCTTAGCGCCAACCCCCTCTCGTCCCCGGGAGGTGGAAGAGGCAACCTTACCAATGTGTCCGAGTGGAAGCCCTTCAACGCCAAGTCAGGCTACCACGGCGAGCTATTTCTCGATCCCGATTCCGGCACCATTCTGCGCACTATCGTCGAGGCCGAGTTCAAGCCTTCGGACTTCGTCCACTACGAGAAAATCCGCATCGACTACGCCCCCATGCCCATCGGCGGCAGCAACCTCTACGTTCCCGTGCGTTCGTTCACCATCGCGGAGGTCGTCCCCAACGCCGACTCGTTCGCCAGCTACTACGCCGTTCGCCATCAGTTCGTCACCCAGGACTTCAAGGACTTCCAGGCAGCCGACGCTATTGACAACCAGTAGCACGGAACAGAAAACCACTGTCGCGGCGGAATCCGCATCCGCCGCGACAAATCCAGCCGTGGCAGTCTCTTCCCGAATTAGAAGCGGGAGGGCGGCATTCCCCTGAGCAGGAACTCATACCTGGGGCGTAGTGTGTCCGGGCCTGAGGTGATGGTGCTGTCGAGGTGAATCAGCGAGTCATCCTTGTCGTATTTGGGCCAGACGGGCAGCCCGGGACCGTTCGGATCGCCGGTTCTTGCGAAGTTGGTCCAGTAGCTCATGAACTGATCGCTCAGGGTGCGGTCTTCGGGACGTACGGTCTGGCCGGGCCGGGTATCGAGGGTTCCAAAGACGTATTCGATGTCGTCGGAGTGGAAGGCGAAAGTGCCGGGGTGGAATTTGCTGGGTAGCGCCCGCAGCTCGAAGTGATAGCGGTATACTGGCGAATCACCCGTCTTGCGGTGCGCTTCGAGCCACTTCCAGGTGCCGAAGGCGATGAAGGAGTCCCCCCCGTACGCGCCTGCCGAGTCGACGGCCTGCTCATCGGTGTCCCCGGGATAGAGTTTGAGGAACTCCGGCGCGCGGTCCTGGAACAGCCGAGCCGCCGTGGCCTTCCATTTTTCAGCAGTCATGCCGTTGCCCAGGAAGCTGCCCTCGTCGCGGTTCCAGCCGGCCAGCAGGGGCACATGCGCCTGTCTCCCTGCCGCATAGGTGGCAGGTATTGGCTCGGTCAGGAACTTGCCGTCGATATCCGGCGGAAAGCCACCCTTTTTGGCCTTTGCAGCAGCCAGAATCTTGTCTGTCGGAACCGCCCGGAGTTCGGCAAGGGAGTTGACGCTTAGCGTTGCGACCCAATCATCGTCCTTTTTCAGGCGGGACTGCAAATCGTCGGTCGGGAGCACATCGCTGAAGGCCCCACCGCTTTCGCCAATGCCCTTTGCGAAAAGCCCACGCGCGGGCTGCGCCGCCATCAGTGTGCTGACGGCGAAGGAGCCGGCGCTCTCACCGAAGATGGTCACATTCTCCGGGTCGCCCCCAAACTTCTTGATGTTTTCCTTGACCCACTGAAGCGCAGCCACCATGTCCATGAGGGCATAATTCCCTGCCGAGCCGCCCGCTTCCTTGGCTAGGTCGGAGGTGGCAAGAAAGCCGAAGACGCCGAGGCGGTAATTGATAGTGACCAGCACAACGCCTTTGGTGGGAAGAAAATCGCCATTATGGCGTGGCTCGTTGCTGGCGCCGCCGGAGTAGCCGCCGCCGTGAATCCAGAACATGACCGGAAGCTTGCTCTTGCCGGTCGCGTCGGCGGGCGTATAGACGTTCAGAAACAGGCAATCCTCGCTCTCGCCGTTGTCCTGGAAGATCATATCGTCGAACACGCGGCCCTGCGCGCAGTGTGCGCCGAACTTGGTGGCGTCGCGCTCGCCCTTCCACTTGGGCGACGGCTGGGGAGCTTTCCAGCGCAGGTCGCCGAGCGGGGGCGCGGCATAGGGCAATCCAAGGAATGCGTTTACTTTACCATTGTTGATGGCCTTGCCTTGCACCTTGCCTTGCTCAGTCTTGACCGAAAGAGAATCGGCATAGCCGGCTGAGGAAAGTCCTAATACCAACCCTGCAAATGCCAGGGCACACGTCATTTTCAGACCCACTTGCATCACAAAAATCCTCCGCGGAATACGTTATCAGGACGGGCCGGAGGTTGGGGGAGTTTCATGAATCGCGGGTTCGGGACCAAGTGACTGCAGCCTGCTCAACAAGGAACCAATCGCCGAGAATATGTAGCGCGTCGAAGGTTCTCCTATGCCCGGCGCAGAACCAGAACGGCTCGCTCTGTGTCCTTCAGGAATTCCGCGATCCGAATTGCCTGATCCCGAATCAGCTTTTCGGCGACCCAAGTCGGGTAGTCGCAGCCACGAAGCCAAATGACTTTGGGAGGAATTCCACGCGTTGTTGCCAGCTCATAAAAATCCGCATCCGCAGTTACGATTGCAAACCCTTTAGTTCTTGCGTGTTCCCAAATATGCGAATCGGGTAATTGGAGAAGGCCCTCGGTCTCAACATGCGAAGAATCCGGAAACAGATCGGCAATTCGCGCGACCAGCCGACGGGAGAGATTCTCGTCCAACAGCAGCTTCAAAACGCTACGCGACGGCCTACACGCGATGCATATTCAAAGACTGCTTGAAAATCGGCGGGCTCCAATTCAGGATAGTCCGCCAGAATCTCCTCTTCTTTTGCCCCGGCAGCCAGCCATCCCAAAACATCCCACACGGTAATTCGGAGTCCGCGAATGCAAGGCTGACCCGACCGCTTTCCGGGCTCAATTGTGATTCGCTCCTGCATGGTTCCCTCACCGAAAATGATATCGCTTCCAATGGGAAAAGTCTTCCCGGAAGTTCAGATGCTCTCCGGCCCCAGTAGATCGGCCATTGTTTCTCTGCGGCGGATCACGCGAGCCTTTGCGCCTTCAACCAGCACCTCGGCCGCGCGGGGGCGGGTGTTGTAGTTTGAGCTCTGGGCCATGCCGTAGGCGCCAGCGTCAAGCAGAGCTACCAGGTCGCCGGGCTGCACTGGGGCAAGCTTCCGGTCGCGCGCGAAAAAGTCGCCGGTTTCGCACACGGGGCCTACTACATCGACGGTGCGCGGCCTTCCGGCGCGAGGGCGCACCGGCACAATTTCGTGATGTGCCTGGTAAAGAGCGGGGCGGATCAGGTCGTTCATGGCGGCGTCGGTAATCACGAAGGTTTTTTTGCCGTTGCGCTTGACTTGTAGGACGCGCGCCACCAGGGCTCCGGCCTGCGCGACAATGAAGCGTCCAGGCTCCAGCAGCAGACGGCCTTCGAAGCCCTTGAGTGCGTGCTCGATTGCCGCGGTGTACTCGGCTACTTTGGCTGCAGCATCAAAAACTCCGCCGTGATAATCGATTCCCAGGCCGCCGCCGGCATCGATGGCTTTGAGTTGAATGCCTTCCCTTCGCAACTGCGTAACAAGCCTGTAGACTCGCGCAATTGCCGCTCCAAATGGAGCTGCGGAGCGGATCTGCGAGCCGATGTGCACGCTGACTCCGTGCGGTTCGAGCCAGCGGTTTGCGGTCACGGATTTGTAGATGCGCTTGGCCTGGCGGATGTCGATGCCGAATTTGTGTTCGCGGAGGCCGGTGGAGATGTACGGATGCGTGTCGGCGAAGACGTCGGGATTTACGCGCAGGGCAAAACGTGCGTTGCATTTCAGCTTGGCGGCGCGCGCGGATAGCAGAGCCAGTTCGGCTTCGCTCTCAACGTTAAATTCGAGAATGCCAACTTTTAAAGCGAGGTCGATCTCCGCAGCCGTCTTGCCCACGCCGGAAAACACGACGCGCTCGGCAGCCCCAGGCGCAACGGCGAGCACCCGTTCAAGTTCGCCGCCGGAGACGATATCGAAGCCGGCGCCGCGGTCCGCAAGCAGCTTTAGAATTGCCAGGGCCGAGTTGGCTTTTACCGCGTAGCAGACCAGGTGATCCCTGCCCTTGAGTGCTTGTTGGAACATGTCCAAGCGCTTCACAATCTGGTCCGCGGAGTAGACGTAAAGAGGCGTGCCAAATTTCCTTGCAAGAGATTCGAGCGACACCTTATCACAGTGCAATGCGCTGCCCGGCTTTGGGTGATGAAAAGGGCGAGAAGATGGATTCGATATCAAGAGGGTCTTCCGAAGTTGAAGTGTCCTCTTGAGCCTACAGCACCGCATCGAAATCATCCAGCTAGTGAATCGGGGTTACAAACTCCGTTCCGGTCCCCTATGATTGTCTTCGTTCAATGCACGCGATCGGGCAGGAGTTGACGACCTACAAATGAAATCCTCCGCAAAGACAAAAGCCGTTCTCACCGACAGTCACTTCCTTGTCCCAGCGCTTGTGTTTTGCATTGGGCTCGCGCTTCTCATCACGCTTCACTAAAGCGCTTCTTATACGACGAGGAAACATTGCGGATGAGCGCGACGAAGAATGCTAGTGCGAGTTTTCGATCGGTGCACGGGCTGGGCGTGGCTTGCGCGCTGGCTGCTGGAGTTTGGCTGGGCGGGGCGGAAGCCCCTACCAAGCTGGTCAACTCAGGACTATCTCCATTCGCAATTTCGTTGTGCATGGTGGCGGGCGTATTCACCGCGCGATGGACTGTGCCCACATTGCTCAAAGGAACACGCTATGTCTTCGCAGACCTCAAGCAGAATCGGCACCTGTTGCTCAACGCGATTCTCGCGGGCATGCTTTGGGCGGTGGCAAATACGCTTACTGTTTTCGCGATTCGCGATGTGGGCTTGACGATCGCGTTTCCGCTCTGGAATACCAATTCGCTGGTCGGCATTTTCTGGGGATGGCTGCTGTTTGGAGAACTGAAAGGAGCCAGCGGCAAAAACGTCGCCAAGGTCGTGCTGGGCGCGCTGGCTATTGTTGTGGCGGCGATCATGCTCGGCTTCAGCACGATTCATGGCGGCGGACCTCATGCTTCGCATGCGGTTGGCGGCATTCTCGCTGCGGCGGGAGCGAGCTTGATGTGGGGAACCATGTATATTCCCTATCGCAAGGCCTATATCAGCGGGATGAATCCGCTTTCGTTTGTCACCGTATTCACCATCGGCGAGTTGGTCACATGCTTCGCGCTTGTGCTCGCGCTCGATGGTGGGACCAAAGCGGCAATCTTCCATTCACCGGAGACAAAGCACCTGATCTTCTGGCTTTTTCTGGGTGGATTTGTCTGGGTGATCGGCGATCTCTTTCAACAATTCGCGACGAAGTACCTTGGGATTGGGCGAGCCATTCCGCTTTCGAATACAAACCAGTTGTGGGGGCTCGCCTGGGGCGCATTGGTCTTTGGAGAGCTGGCACATGCCGACTGGACGCACCGGCTGCTGGTTGTGGCTGGGTCGCTGGTGATGATTCTGGGAGCGCTGGCCGTGAGCACTGCCATTGCGACTGAGCGCGAGAATACATCGACAAACATGGCACTGCTGCGCGAATGCTGTCGGTACAACCTGGATTACGATCGTGTTCTGCTGGCTTACAGGGGATCGGCGGCTGATAATGGCGGCGAGATTAACGACCGGCGGTCGTGGTGGGATTATGCAATTGTCGCGGCGGCTGTGGGGGTGTTTGTTTACTTCGGGGTGAATGCTAGAGTGCCCTCGCTGGAGATGGATTTCAACTGGCTCGCGATGTTGGTTGTGGTGCTTGTGGCTAGTGCGCTGCTGGCGGGTTGGGGGCTTTGGAAGGCTACGCGGTTCTCCTAGCGTTTGCTCTCCAATGTCCGGATCGAAATGGACCTGTCATCCTGAGCGGAGCGTACTTCAGCGAAGTCGAAGGACCTGCTTTTCGATTTGCACGAGACTTCCCAGCCCTTATCGCTATAGGCTCGCAATTCGATTCGCCGCGCCACGCCGCTTTACAATGGCTGAATGGCATTGGCGCAAAAGGTTGACCTGGTGGGCGTGGGCCTCAATGCCACTGACACGCTGATTCCTCTTACAACTTATCCTGCGCGCGGGTCCAAGGTGGAGTACCGCAATGCATCCGTCCTGCCGGGCGGCCAGGCGGCTACAACTGTGGTTGCCTGCCAGACCTGGGGGCTGAGCACACGTTACGTTGGCAAGCTGGGTGAAGACGACGCGTCTCGGCTGCATCGCGATGCGTTCGCACGCGCCGGCGTTGAGGCGCAACTCACTATCGTTCCTGGCGGGGTGAGCCCGCAGTCTCTGATCCTGGTGGACGAGGGCGGCGAGCGAACTGTGCTTTGCCGCCGTGATGAACGGCTGCTGCTGCAACCAGCCGACCTGCGCCGCGAGTGGATTGTGAATGCCCGGGCGCTGCACGTGGATGGCTACGAGACGGCCGCGGCAACTGTGGCGGCGGGGTGGGCGCGCGAGGTCGGAATCCCAGTGATCGCCGATCTCGACGAGCTTTATCGGGGTGTGGAAGAGCTCATTGAAAACATCGACTACCTGATCGTGAGCAGGGATTTCCCTTGCCGGCTGATGGACGATTCAAATCTCGAAAGCGCGCTGCGGCGTATGCAATTGCGATTTGGATGCCGGTTGACCGCGGCGACGCTTGGTGAAGATGGAGTACTGGCGTGGGATGGAAGGCAGTTTCATCATCGCGCTGCGTATCGAGTGCCTGTGGTCGATACAACAGGAGCAGGCGATATCTTCCATGCTGGATTCATCTATGGATTGCTGCAGGGATGGGGGCTGGATCGGCAACTGGATTTCTCGTGTGCGGCCGCGGCCATGAATTGCATGGCCAGCGGGGCACGGGGCGGGATTCAGTCTGTGCAGGCGGTTGAAGAGTTGATGGCCTCGACACCGCGATACCAAAACTTGTGCGATGTGCCGGCGGCAGATTGAAGACTCAGTTCAGGCTTCCGGTTGCTTCAGCCATTCGGCAAGCAAAGCGGCGACTTTTTGCGGCTGCTCATAGGCGGCAAAGTGACCGGCATCGGGCAATAGGTGCAACTCGCATCCGCCCGGTGCATCATTGAATGCCTCCATCTCAGCGGGTGAAACGGCAAGGTCTTCGCCGCCGGCAATGGCAAGGACCGGTGCGTCTATTGTGAGGACCGTCGGCAGCGAGTCAGGCCTGACAGCGAGCCCGGCTTGCACGGCTACGACCGCCTCCTGTGTCAGTGTCATTTGCGCCCGCAACTCGGCCACGATTTCTGGACGGCGCACTTTCGCGGTGGCGCCGATCGAGCTTTGCGCCATCCCATCGAAAAGGGCGGTGGAACCCTCCGCGCGAGCCTGGGTGATATTGGCGGAACGCTTGGCAAGGTTGGCTTCCGCATCGGGTTGAGGCTTGGAACAGACAAAGACCAATCCCTGGATGCGCTCGGGAATCCTGCGCCACAACTCCAGCAGCACATAGCCGCCGATGGAGCATCCGGCAAACACGGCCGATTGCAATTGGAGATGATCGAGGAGAGCAATTACATCGGTGGCCAGTTGCGCCATGGTCAGAACGGGGGCATCCGGGACCCGCGCGAAGGCGCCTACTGGAAGATTCGAGCCCAACTCCGATTCTCCGTGCCCGCGCAGGTCGGGAACAATGGCGCGAATGCCGCCCAGGTTCTCGATGAGTGGGCGCCAATACTCACGATCGAGCGGAGTTGGGTGCAGGAAGACGACGGGCTGACCCGACCCTGTATCGCGAAAACTCAGCGCTGTGCCGTTCGACTGATACGAACCATTCATAGGTTACTAGGAGGATACGCGGTCGGGAGGCCGATTGGCTCCTCGGGGATTCCAATCCAGCAGGCGAGGTAAGCAATGGCAACGATTCCGCCGGAGAAGAAGAACCCGACGACCGTCGCAATGCGAACCAAAGCGACATCCCAGCCATAGGCTTGCGCGAGGCCCACGCAGACGCCGGCAATCGCTCTGCCATAGTGCGGGCGCATCAGCGGCCTGCCGGGCATCGGGGGCGCTGCTGCGATTGTGGCGCCGCAGTTTGAACAGAATCGAGCGCTGTGCGGTAACCCGGTTCCACACCGATTGCAAAATACGGCCATAGTCGAGCCCTCCCAGAATGTCTTCAATCATTGTGTACATACGGAGAAAATTCTGCAACAGTTCCATTGAGCCCGATCGACGTGATCTCGGTCAATGGCTTTCGTGCACTCCCATGTCTCAAACGCGAGCCATGGGGCACCCACATTTGCAAATGATCGCGCGGCTAGACATCATTGCTTCATTTTCCTGTATAGGGGTTGCGCAGGAACTTTCTTGCCGTGTCGGCGCGGGATGTGTTGGGGCCGCTGTCGATGGCGGCCTGGTAGTCCTTCACGGCCAACGGACGCTCGCCATTCAAGTCACGGCATTCGCCGGCAGACAGCAGCGAACGGATTTTCAGTTCCGGTCCCACATT
>Ga0182016_10002340_pt1 | contig 22389 bp, 16 predicted proteins | sample 712S2MmetaG_FD_120491 | JGI IMG/M metagenome (GOLD analysis project Ga0182016, IMG submission 120491) | Permafrost microbial communities from Stordalen Mire, Sweden - 712S2M metaG | ecosystem: Environmental > Terrestrial > Soil > Wetlands > Permafrost | place: Sweden: Stordalen | collected... | reverse complement strand
CGCCGTTGAGGAAATTGGCGGTGTACATCTGCACGCCCGGCTCCGTCGTCAGGCACTCCAAGGTGCGGCCGCTGACAGGGTCCAAGGCCCGGACGGCCAGTTGCGGCTGAGCGGCGTCGCCCGTCTTGTTGAGCACCCAGTTGTGATCATAGCCCCGCGCCTGGATCAGTTGCGGTTCGTCAACGCGTAGGCGCGCGCCGATCGCCGTCGGCTTGCGGAAATCAAACGGCGTGCCTTCGACCTTGGCGTTCTCTCCGAGCGGGATCGAGTTCGCGTCCGTCGGCGTGTAGGCGTCGGCGTTGATCGTCAGCAACTGCGCGAACACGCCGTTCTGGGATCCGGCGCCGGCGAGGTTGAAGTAATTGTGATTGGTCAGGTTGACCACCGTGGGCCTGTCGGTGACGGCGTCGTATTGGACGGTGAACACGCCGTCCGCCGAAAGCGAGTACGTAGCAGAGACATGCAACGCGCCTGGGTATCCTTGATCGCCGTCCGGACTGACGAACCTCAACCGGGCCGAGACAGCGGCCCCGGACGTGACCAAAGGCGCGATCTCCCAGACCTGCTTGTCGAAGCCTCTCTCACCACCGTGCAACGCATTCGGCGGGCTATTGATCGCCAGCCTGACTTCGCGCCCATCAAGCGTGAAACGGCCTTTGGCGATGCGATTGGCGTAACGTCCGACCAACGCGCCGAAATACATCCCGCCCGCGCCGCATTTGACCTCGTATTCCTTCAAGGTGGCGAACCCCAGCACGATGTTTGCGGGGTGGGCGTTGCGATCCGGTGTGACGATCTCGATGATCGTGCCGCCGTAGCTCATGAATTTCACGATGACGCCGCGTCCGCTGGTCATGGTGACCAACGTCACCGACTTGCCGTCGGCCGTCCTCCCGAAGGCCGTCGTCGTCAACGTCGCAGCGCCGACCGCGGCGGGTCGCGGAGCGGCGGCTTGGTTCTCAATGGCATGCGCCATTGTCAGCAATTTCCCGTTCTGGAGGCGTCGACGGCCGTGGTCGCATTTGCGTTGCGATGCGCGGCCTCCGCGGCGATCCGTATGACGCCTGCTTACGAACGTTCCGGCTTGGCGCCGCGCGGCTCGAAGCGCCACCCTCGGAAAATACCGACATCCGATATTGCGCGGGTCCAGGGCGGCCAGAGCCGCGATCGTCGTGAGTACATTCCGAGTCTTAAGGTTTGGACGCCGGGTCAATAGGTTTTGCGGAGCGCACGCCAGAATTGCGCGTCGCGCGGCATGAGGGAGCAACGCGATGAGCATCGTCAACGTCAAGCTGCAGGCGCGCCCAGCCTCGCCTCCGGCCGCAATCGCCGGGCGCCCGGCTCTACAGAAGCGGTTCCGCACGGAGTTCGGACACGAGTCCGGTCTCTATCGCGCGCCCGGGCGCGCGAACCTCATCGGGGAGCATACCGACTACAACGACGGCTTCGTGCTTCCCGCGGCGCTCGAGCTCTCCACCTGGGTCGCCGCGGCGCCCCGCAAGGACCGGATTTTGCGTTTCAAGTCGCTGCTCGGCGGCGACGCGCTCGAGTTCAACTTGGACGATCCCGCGCCGAGCCCGCGCCACGATTGGAGCGACTATGTGCGCGGGGTCGCAGTGAAGCTGCAAGTCGCCGGCTTCCCTCTCGAGGGAGCGGACATGTTGATCGACAGCGACGTGCCGATCGGTTCGGGGCTGAGCTCCTCGGCTGCGCTCGAGGTTTCCGTCGGCTTCGCGCTCCTTGACATCCTCGGCGTCGCTGTCGACCGCGTAACGCTGGCGCAGGCCTGCCAGCGCGCCGAGAACGAATTCGTCGGCATGCATTGCGGCATCATGGATCAGTTCATTTCCTGCCTCGGCGCCGCGGGGCACGCGTTGCTGCTGGACTGCCGCAGTCTGGCCTATCGACAAGTGCCGATCGCCCCATCCGTTCGCCTGGTCGTCTGCAATTCGATGGTGCACCACAAGTTGGCCTCCGGCGAATACAACAAGCGACGAGCCGATTGCGAGCACGGCGTCGCTTTGCTGACCCCCCTGCTGCCCGGCATTCGCGCGCTCCGCGACGTCACGCTGGCCCAACTCGTCGCGCATCAAGCGGCGTTGCCGGAAGTCACGTTCCGCCGCTGCCGCCACGTCGTCACCGAAGACGAACGCGTCTTGAAGGGCGTCGCCGCGCTGGAAGCGGGGGACGTCGCGGAATTCGGGCGCCTGGTGAACGCCTCGCATCGCAGCTTGCGCGACGACTATCAGGTGAGTTGTCGCGAACTCGACATTTTGGCCGAACTCGCCTGGGGCATGGAAGGCGTGCTCGGCTCGCGCATGATGGGGGGCGGCTTCGGCGGTTGCACGCTGAGCATAGTGCGCACCGAAGCCGTCAAGCGTTTCACCTCCGACATGGCCAAAGGCTACACGGCGGCGACAAATCTGACGCCGGAGATCTTCGTCTGCTCGCCCGGCGACGGCGTCAGCGTCGTTGCGCCGTCGGAGAGTGCGGCATGACCAACGTTCTGGTGGTGGGCGGCGCCGGATATATCGGCAGCACCGTCACGGCTCATCTCGTAAAGGCCGGGCATACGGTGACCGTGTTCGACGATCTCAGTCATGGGCATCGCGCAGCGGTTCCCACGTCGATCGAACTGGTCGTGGGAAACGTCGGAGACTCGGCGGCGCTTGACGCCGTCTTCGGGCGACGCGCGTTCGAAGTCGTGATGCATTTCGCCGGGCTTATCGAGGCGGGAGAATCGATGAAAGTCCCCGAATGCTACTTCCGCATCAATTCGGCGGGTACGCTCTCGCTTCTGGAGGCGATGCTGCGCCATGGCGTCGGGCGTCTGGTGTTTTCTTCGACCGCTGCGCTGTTCGGCAATCCCGAGCGCACGCCCGTCACGGAGGACGTGCGCATGCAACCCACCAACGCCTATGGCGCCTCCAAGCTGCTGATAGAGCAGATGCTCCCATGGATGAACTCGGCGCATGGCCTGCGCTTCGCCTGTCTGCGCTACTTCAACGCCGCTGGCGCTCGCGCCCCCGACAACGGCGAGGACCATCGCCCGGAGACGCACCTGATCCCGCTGGTGCTGAAAGTCGCCTCCGGCCAGCGCGAAAGCGTGTCGGTGTTCGGTGGAGACTATCCCACGCAGGACGGCTCCTGCGTGCGCGACTATGTCCATGTCGATGATCTCGCGCGGGCGCACCTGTTGGCGATGGACGCGCTCGGCGAGCGCCAGAGGCTTCACTACAATCTCGGCAACGGCGAGGGCTTTTCGGTGCGGCAAGTCGTTCAGGCCGCGCGCGAGGTTACCGGCCACCCCATTCCCTGCCTCGAGGCGGCGCGTCGGGCCGGCGATCCCGCCACGCTGGTGGCGTCGTCGGCCAGCATCCAGGCGGAGTTGGGTTGGCGACCGGAGATCCCAGCGCTCAAGGACATCATCGCCAGCGCCTGGGAATGGCATCGGCGCCATCCCCATGGTTACGACGGGACGGCGCGGCCGTGACTCCGTTCCCTGACGCCTCGCACTGACGCCTCAATCCGCTCACGGCGGAGCGGGTTCTGGTGCGCCGCACCGCGCGAAGCGCCCATGGCAGGTCGAGACCGAGACGCCGGCGCGGCCGAGCGGGCTCGCGCACGACCCCGAGTGCTATCTCTGCGCCGGCGTCCGGCGCGCGCACGGAGACGTCAACCCAACGACGTCAATACGTTTGTGTTCGACAACGACTACGCGGCCCTCCCGCCCGGCGGCGGCGACGCGATCAACAATAAATCGGGGCTCCTTGTCGCGCAGGCCGAGAGCGGCGTCTGCCGGGTCGTCTGCTTCACGCCGCGCCATGATCTGACCATGGCGCGTGTGACGAACCACGAGGTGGAACGCGTGGTCGAGGTGTGGATCGAGCAATATCGCGCGCTTGGCGACATTGAGACGATCGGCTCGGGCAGATCTTTCAAAACAGCGGCGAGATGATGGGCGCCAGCAATCCGCACCCACATTGTCAGATCTGGGCCAGCCGGAGCCTGCCGAACGAACCCGCGAAGGAGCTGGCCTCGCAGTCGGCCTATCTCGCGAGCCGCGGCTCGTGTCTGCTTTGCGATTACCTCCGTTTCGAACTCGACGACGGCGAGCGCATCGTCTGTCAGAATGAACATTTCGTCGCTCTGACCCCGTTCTGGGCGATTTGGCCGTTCGAAACACTATTGTTGCCGCGCCGACATTTGGGCGCAATGGACGCGCTGAGCGACGCGGAAGCGTCGGCGCTGGCCGACATCCTGCGCGCGCTGACCATTCGCTATGACAATCTCTTCGAGTCGCCGTTTCCCTATTCGATGGGCTTTCACGTGTCGCCCACCGACGGAACCGCGCATCCGGAGTGGCGTTTCCATGCGCATTTCTACCGGCCGCTGCTTCGCTCGGCCACGGTGCGCAGGTTCATGGTCGGCTTCGAATTGTTGGGAACCTCGCAGCGCGACATCACGGCGGAGAGCGCTGCGCAAAGACTGCGAGAGGCGCCTGCGACGCGTTACCTCGAGCGACTGGGAAAGACGGCGGACGCTATGCGATAGCTTCGGCGATTGTCAGCCGCGTCGGAAGTGGAGTTGCGTCCGTCGAAACCTTCCGACGAGCCGAATGCGTTCATGAAATATCGCACTTTGCGGGAATGACCTTGCTGGCGAGTGGGACCCGCCGCTGGCTGGAGGATTGACGACCGGTTTGGATCGGACGAGAGACACGGCTTGCAGCCGCTCAGCCCAAGAGCCGCTTCGCGGCCTTGCTTCGTGCGACGCCTGTCCTTGTCGCGCTGCCTTGCGGATGGCGGCAATCTTTGACCCGAAGCGCGACGTTGCGAAGCAACGCGCCCAGGAGCGAGGCCCGCTAGACCCCAACTCCGGGTCCCTCGATCCCCCGGACCTTCGCCAACCGGCGCATGTGCCGTTCGGCGCCGCTGAAGCGGGCGGACAGGAATGTCGTGACGAGCTCCAGAGCGAGGCCGCCGCCGATAACTCTGCCGCCCAGACAGAACACGTTCATGTCGTCGTCCTCGACGCCCTGACGCGCAGAAAAGACGTCGTGGATCAACCCCGCGCGAACGCCGGTGATCTTGTTCGCGACGACGCTCGCGCCGACGCCGCTGCCGCAGATCGCGATCCCGCGCTCGACATTGCCCGACGCAATCGATCTGGAGAGGGGGATTACGAAGTCGGGATAGTCGTCCGCCGGATTCAGCGAATGGGCGCCGAAGTCGACGACGTCATGCCCTGCCCTGCCCAATGTCGCGGCGATCTCCGCCTTCAGCGCGAATCCGCCGTGGTCGGAGGCGATCCCTATGCGCATCGCAGCCTTTCCCGGAATTGCCGTGATCGTAAGGACAGGGGCGGCGAAACGCCCACCTATTCGGCGGCGATTGTCGCGCCTTCCTGCGGCGCGCACGCCAGGATCGCTGCGAACTCCGCGCTCTTCAGGCTAGCGCCGCCCACCAGGGCGCCGCCGACTTCAGGAAGCGCAAGGATCGCACGCGCGTTGGAGGGCTTGACGGAGCCGCCATAGAGAATGCGAACGTTCTTGCCCTCGGCGCCTAGATGTTCGACGAGACGACGGCGGATGTGGGCGTGCATTTGAACGATTTCTTGTGACGTCGGCATTTGTCCGGACCCGATCGCCCAAAGCGGCTCATAGCCGATCGCGAGCCCGAAGGCGCGCATGCCCAGCGGGACGCTTGCGACGATCTGGTCGCCGCAGATCGACAGCGCCGCGCCGCTAGCGTGTTGCTCTTGCGTCTCGCCGACGCAGATCACCGCAAGCAGACCCGCGCGCCTTGCGGCAAGGGCCTTGCTGAAGACGAGGGCGTCGGTCTCGCCGTGGTGTTGGCGTCGTTCCGAATGTCCAACGATGACGGCGCCCGCTCCGGCGTCCTTTAGCATCTCCGCGCTGATGTCCCCGGTATGCGCGCCCGACGCTTCGGGGGAGCAGTCCTGTCCGCCGACGGCGATCCTGTCTGCCGCTATGCGCGCCGCGGCAGCGAGCAGGGAGGCGGGCGGACAAATCAGAATATCGACATGCGGCTGGGTCCTCGCCGCCAAAGCTGCGATCGAGTCGATCTCGTGAAGATCGGCATTCAGGCCATGCATCTTCCAATTGCCGGCGATTAACGGTCGCACGTCTGTCTCCGCGTAAGGACGCTTCGGGTCTTGCCTGGTCGAGCTTCGATGGGCCGGCCAAGTCGAAGCGGGCGGAACCCGCACGCTCGGTCGCTCTGAAGAGAGAATACGTTGACGACGACACGCGCGGGCAGCCTCGGAATCTACGTATCGCTCCGCGAAGAGCGGCGACCGAGGGGGTCCTGCGCCTGAGGCGGCGTCTTTCGTAGGCCAAGTCGGATCGCGGTAGGTAGTTTCCGTCTCTATCGAATCGGCGCCGGCGCCCGCAGAGTGCCGTCGCGTTGGGCAGGCCCCTTAAGTCCATAGTCTGCGCGAAGTCGATGCCCGCACACGTCGGGGGAGCCCTGCATGAAAAACGAACTTCTCCAAGGCGTCGCCGCGCCGATATTGGTCCGGAAAGCGAGATGAGCGCCAAACGATCAATTCTGGTCCTCAACGCCGGCTCGTCAAGCCTGAAATTTGCGCTCTACGATGTCGCCGCTTCACTGACAGAAACGATTCGTGGCGAAATCGAGAATCTCGACTCCGCCCCTCATTTGCTCGCGCGCGACAAATCCGGCGCGACGCTGGCGGAACGACGTTGGTCATCGGGCGAGCCGACAGATTTCGACTCCGTGTTCGCTGTCATGCTGAAATTCATCGACGAACGCCTGCGCGGCGACAAGCTGATCGCCGTCGGCCATCGCATCGTTCATGGCGGCGCCGAACACGTCGCGCCGCAGATCGTCACCAAGGACCTGCTCGCAGCTCTGCAGGCCTTGACGTCGCTCGATCCGCTTCATCTGCCGCACAATCTCGCGCCGATCCGCGCCATCGCGGCCGCGCGCCATACGCTTCCGCAGGTCGCCTGCTTCGATACCGCGTTCCACCGCACGATGCCGCCCGAGGCGTCGCGCTTTGCTCTGCCGCGTGCGCTGACAGAGGCCGGCGTGCGGCGCTACGGCTTTCACGGTCTGTCCTACGAATTCATCGTGAAACAGCTTCGCACGAAGGCGCCGGCGCTCGCGCGCGGCAAAGTCATTGCGGCGCATTTGGGCGCCGGAGCGAGTCTTTGCGCGCTCCGAGGGGGCGCAAGCGTCGCAACGACCATGGGCTTCAGCGTGCTCGATGGCCTTGTCATGGCGACGCGATGCGGGACCTTGGACCCCGGCGCGATCCTTTACCTTGCGCGGCAAGGCAAGAGCTTCACCGACATTCAGGACCTGCTCTATCGCCAATCCGGGTTGCTGGGCGTCTCGGGAATCAGCGGCGACATGCGTGTGCTGATTGCAAGCGACGATCCTCGCGCCCGCGAGGCGATCGATCTCTTCACCTATCGCATCGCGACGGAGGCCGGCGGATTCGTGAGCGCGCTTGGCGGCCTCGACGGCCTCGTGTTCACCGCCGGGATCGGCGAGCGCGCGCCGATGATCCGCGCCGAGATCTGCAACCGGCTGTCTTGGCTCGGCGTCAGACTCGATGCCGCCGCCAACGCCGCCAATGCAGCCCGCATCAGTTCGACAGACAGCAAGGTCGAGGTCCGCGTCATCGCCACCGATGAGGAGGCGACAATCGCTCGTCACACCGAGGCGGCCGTGGCGCCGGATGCAGCCAAGACGCGCGTCAGGCCGGCGCCGCTGGCGTCGTCACTGCACCCCATCAACTGAACCATGGCGGCGTGAGGCGTCCCCTGTCTTCCGGGGCGCCTCGAGCCGAGTGCCCCACCTAGAGCTCGTTGCATTGATGTGGAATCATCTCCGACGTCGTTGCGAGCAAAGCGAAGCAATCCAGACTAGGGGATTGTGGCTGCCGCTTAATCTGGATTGCTTCGCTTTGCTCGTGGTGACAGTCGGAACGGCGTCAACCTAAAGACAACTCGCTCTAACAGAGGAAGCGGACGTGGTTGCCGTGCAACCGCGGTGCGGCCGTCGATCGGCTTGGCGAGCCGCCGCACGAGATTGAACACCCTCAGTGGCCTTCAGTCGACGGCCTAGCTTGGCGCACAAATGCGCGAAACGGGCGTCGCCCAGCCCATCGGGTCGCTCCCATTTGTGAGATCCCGATGAGATTGGGTCCCTTCGTCATGGCGTCGCGTAATGCCCGAGAATCCGGATATAATTCGCGCGCGAATAGGCGCTCCGGTCCCGACTGCGCAGCAGACTCATCATCCCGCGCATGTCGTCGAGCGAGGCGATTTCCCGTTCCTCCATCCACGCGCGCAGGCCGTCGACGAGCGTCGACATGTATCCGACGCCGTGGCGCAGCAACGCCGAAGTCGTCATGACCGCATCGGCGCCGGCCAAGAGATATTTCACGACGCCGGCGACGTCGGCTACGCCCGTCGAAGCGGCGAGCGACGCCTTGGTCCGTCCGGAGAGGATCGCGATCCACAGCATCGGCAATCGCATTTCTTCGGGTTGGCTCAGCTCCAACCGGTCGGTCAGTTTCATGACCGAGAGATCGATGTCCGGCTCGAGCAGGCGATTGAACAAAACGAGTCCGGCCGCTCCACGCCCGACGAGCTGGTCCGCGAAGTGACCAATCGAACTCAGATAGGGCGTCAACTTGACGGCGACCGGCAGCGCCACCGTTCGGCAAACCGCTTCGACAATCTCGGCATATCGGGCTTCGATGACTTGGCCGGACTCGAGCAGGTCCGTCGGCACATGATACATGTTCAGTTCCAGCGCCGACGCGCCGGCCTGTTCGATCAGCCGAGCGAAATCCGTCCAACCGGCGCGTGACGATCCGTTCAGACTGGCGATGACGGGAACGCCAACCGCGGCCCGCGCGCGGCGCACGAGGTCAAGGTAGCTGTCGGGGCCCATGCCATAGGGATTGGCGATCGCGCCGGAAAAATACGACTGCGCTTCCGGCGAACTCTCTGCGTAGGCGTCGATGCGGGCGGACACCTGGTCGGCTTCCGCCTCGATCTGCTCCTGAAACACCGAAGGCAGCACGATCGCGCCGACGCCGGCGTCCTCGAGTCGGCGGATGTTGTCCAGCCGGCTATTGAGGGGCGACGCCGATGCGACCAACGGGTTGTTCAGCGCGAGCCCGAGATAATTGGTGGTCAATGCCATGATGAACTCCCGCGATCCGCGTCATTCGCCGGGCGTCGGGATCGCGTCCCGATGGCGCGGAGTCCCCACCTCGGCCGCTGGCGGCGGCGCTCCGGCGCCCCACGCATCCGGATGGAACCGGCTGCCGTCCCGGCGCGCGAGCTCCTCATACTCCCGGTATTTTTCGGTGACGGCCGCCTGCGCCATCACGAGCAGCGCGTCAGCCTCCTCCGGTCGCGACCTCGCCAGCGAACTGTAGCGAAGCTCGTTGTAGGCGTAAGCCTTCAGCGGAATGCGCGGCCGCGGCGAGTCGAGGATAAAGGGGTTCTCGCCGACCGTGCGCAACACCGGGTTGAAGCGGAACAGCGGCCAATAGCCGCTGGCGGCCGCCAGGTTCTGCTGCCGCATGCCATACCGCATGTCGATCCCGTGCGCGATGCAGTGGCTGTAGGCCAGGATCAGCGACGGACCGGCGTATGCCTCCGCTTCGCGAAACGCTTGCAACGTCTGTTGCGGATTGGCGCCCATCGCCACTTGCGCCACGTAGACGTTGCCATAAGCGATCGCCTGCAACGCGAGGTCCTTGCGCGCGGTCCGCTTGCCCGAAGAGGCGAACTTCGCCACCGCCCCGAGCGGCGTCGCCTTGGAAGCCTGGCCGCCGGTGTTGGAATAGACCTCGGTGTCAAGCACCAGCACATTGACGTCGCGGGCGGTCGCCAGCACGTGATCGAGACCGCCGTAACCGATATCGTAGGCCCATCCGTCGCCGCCGACGATCCAGATGCTCCTGCGCACCAGATGATCGACGACCGACAGCAGGTCGAGCGCGTTCGGCTCCTTGATCGCCAGCAGCCGCGTCTTCAGCTGCGCGACTCTGATCCGCTGGGCGCGGATATCGGACTCCTTGATCTGCGGCGCCTTGGCGATCGCATCGGCGAGCTCTTGTCCCGCCTTGTCCGCGAGGCCCGCAAGCAGCGATAAAGCCAGGGCAAGATGTTTGTCGGCCGCGAGCCGAAAGCCGAGTCCGAACTCGGCATTGTCCTCGAACAGAGAATTCGACCATGCTGGCCCGCGCCCCTCGGCGTCTTTCGTCCAAGGCGTAACCGGCAGGTTGCCGCCGTAGATGGACGAGCAGCCGGTGGCGTTGGCGATCTGCGCGCGGTCGCCGAACAGCTGACTCAGCAGTTTGAGATACGGCGTCTCGCCGCAGCCGCCGCAGGCGCCGGGAAACTCGAACAGCGGCTGCAAGAACTGCACGCCGCGGACGTCGCCGAAATCCACCCTGGCGCGGTCGTTCACGGGCAGCGTCTCAAAAAAGGCGATCCCGGCGCGCTCCGCCGTCAACAGCGGCGCCTTGTCCGCCATGTTGATGGCTTTCACGTCCGCCTCGCGCGGGCTGGTCTCGGGGCACGCCTCGACGCAAAGTCCGCAGCCCGTGCAGTCCTCGACATAGAATTGCAGGGTGAAGCGGGCCTCCGGATAGCCTCGAGCATTGACGGGCGCCGACTTGAACCCCTCCGGCGCCCCGACCAGACGATCCTCGTGATAATATTTCGCCCGAATGACGCTGTGCGGACAGACAAAGCTGCATTGTCCGCACTGAACGCAAAGGTCTTCGCGCCAGACCGGGACCGTGTCGGAGAGGTTGCGCTTTTCGAACGCGGCGGTGCCCGACGGGAACGTGCCGTCGACGGGTATCGCACTGACTGGAATCTGGTCGCCCAGTCCGGCGAAAAGCCGCGCAGTCACGGTGCGAACGAAATCCGGCGCATTCGCCGGCGCCAGGGCCGGCATGGCGAGCTGGCTGGTGACGTTTGCCGGAACCGGCGCCTCGCTCAGTCGCGCCAAGGTTCCGTCGACCGCTGCGAAGTTCTTATCGACGATCGACTGCCCCTTCCGCGCGTATGTCTTGCGGATCGACTCCTTGATGTAGCCGATGGCTTTCTCGCGTGGCAGAACCCCGGAGATGGCGAAGAAACAGGTTTGCAGAATCGTGTTGGTCCGCGAACCCAGGCCGACCTCGCGCGCGACGGCCGAGGCGTCGATGACGAACAGACGCAATTTCTTGTCGATGAACGTCTGCTGCACCGGCCGCGGCAGCCGGTCCCAGATCTCGGCGGCCGAATAGGGCGCATTCAGCAGCACCGTCGCGCCCGGGGCGGCGACGCGCAGCAGATCCTGGCGCTGCAACGCCACGAACTGATGGCACGCCACAAACCCCGCCTGGGCGATCAGGTACGGCGCCTCGATCGGCTCGGGGCCAAAGCGAAGATGCGAGATCGTCTGCGCCCCCGATTTGTGCGAATCGTAGACAAAATAGCCCTGGGCGTAGAGACCGGCGTCCTCGGCAATGATCTTGACGCTGTTCTTGTTGGCGCCCACGGTTCCGTCGGCGCCGAGCCCGTAGAACACCGCTCGGGTGACCGTGTCCTTCTCGGTCTGGAAGCTTTCGTCGATCGTCAGGCTGGTATGGCTCACGTCGTCGTTGATCCCCAGGGTGAAGTCCGCCCTCGGCTTTTCTGCCTTCAGTTCGTCGAACGTGGCCTTGGCCATCGCCGGCGTGAATTCCTTCGACGACAGACCGTAACGCCCGCCGATGACATGGGGCATCGTCGCGCGCTCGCCGCGGGCGACGGCGCCGGCGAGGCTGGTCACAATGTCCTGGAACAAAGGCTCGCCCGCGCCGCCCGGCTCCTTGGTGCGGTCCAAAACCGCAATCCGGCGCACGGACTCGGGCAACGCGGCCAGCAGATGCGCAACCGAGAACGGCCGGAACAGGCGCACCTGAAGCACGCCCACCTTTTCGCCGGCGGCCCGCAGAGCGGCCGCCGCCGCGCATGCTGTTTCGCTCCCCGAGCCCATGAGGATCAAAACCCGGTCAGCGTCCGGGGCGCCCTCATACTCGAACAGTCGATACTGTCTGCCGGTCCGCACGGCGAACCGCTGCATGGCGGTTTCGGTGATCTCGGGGACGCGCGCGTGGTACGGATTGACCGCCTCGCGCGCCTGGAAGAACGTGTCCGGGTTCTGCGCCGTGCCGCGGATGAAGGGATGCTCTGGGCTCAGCCCGCGCGCCCGGTGAGCGCGCACCAGATCGTCGTCGATCATCGAGCGGATGTCGGCGTCGCTGAGCAAATCCAGCGTGTTCAACTCGTGCGAGGTGCGGAAGCCGTCGAAGAAATGCAGGAATGGCACGCGCGACGCCAACGTCGCCATCTGCGCGATCAGCGCGCAATCGTGCGCCTCCTGCACCGACGCGGAACACAGCAGCGCAAATCCGGTGGGCCGAGCGGTCATCACATCCGCATGGTCGCCGAAGATCGACAGCGCCGACGTCGCCAACGAACGCGAGGCGACATGAAAGACGGTCGCGTTCAACTCTCCGGCGATCTTGAACATGTTTGGCAGCATCAGCATCAGGCCTTGCGACGCGGTGAACGTCGTGGTCAGCGCGCCGGACTGCAAGGCGCCGTGGAGCGCGCCGGCTGCGCCGCCTTCGGCCTGCATTTCCTGGACGACCGGCACATTGCCCCAGATGTTCTGAACCCCGGCGGACGCCCATTCGTCGGCGACGTCGGCCATCGGCGAAGAGGGCGTGATCGGGAAGATCGCGCACACTTCGTTCACCCGATAGGCGACATGCGCGACGGCGGTGTTGCCGTCCATCGTGGTGCGCGTGCTCATCGGACGGCTCCTTCGGCGCGCGGCGTCGCAGCGTGGGAAATGGGGCGCGCGACATCGGCGACCATCTCCAACGCGTGGCATGGGCACTGTTCGACGCACACGGCGCATCCGGTGCACAGATCCATGTCGACGCGGTATCCGTGAGTCGGACCGAGCCGGACGATCGCCGTTTCGGGGCACGCGGCGAAACAATTGTCGCATTCGAAGCAATTTCCGCAGGACAGGCATCGTTGCGCTTCGTAGCGCGCCGCCGCCGCGTCGAGTCCGCTCACGACCTCGTCGAATCCGGCGATCCGTTTCGCAGCCTCGTACGTCCGCTGCGGACTGGGGTCGGCGTCGCTGTAGACCGGCGGACGCAACATCTCGAACGACACAATCGGCGCCTTCGGCGACGCCTGGTAGCGCGCGCCGCGCAACCAGGCGTCGATATTCCGCGCCGCGCGTTTGCCGTGGCCGACGGCGATAGTTACCGACCGTTCGCCGGCGATCGCGTCGCCGCCGGCGAACAATCCGGGATGGCCGGTCATCATGTCGAGGTCGACGACAAGTGTGCCGTCGGCGCCGAACGTGAGCCCAGGCACATTGCGCAGAAAGCCGCTTTCGGTGGTCTGGCCGAGCGCCAACACCACGGCGTCGGCCGACAGCGTTTCGAACTGTCCCGTCGGCTGCGGATGGCCGTCGGCGTCGAGCGTCGTCGTCTCGACGGTGAGTGCGGGCCCGACGATCTCCTTGATGGTCGTGAGCCACTTGATTTTGATGCCTTCCTCGACAGCCTCGTCGGCCTCGAAGGCGTGCGCGGGCATGTGGGATCGGTCACGGCGGTAGACGATCAGGGCCTCGTCAGCGCCGAGACGCCGCGCTGTCCGCGCCGCGTCCATCGCCGTGTTGCCGCCGCCATAGACGACCACGCGGCGGCCGAGGAGCGGGGGCTCGCTGGCGCCGACGTCGTGCAGCAGCGAAACCGCGTCGAGCACCCGCACGGCGTCGCGCGCCGGAATCTCGACATGCTTACCCACATCCGCGCCGATGGCGAGGAAGGCGGCGTCGAACCGCCCTGCCGCGACTTCGGCCAGGACGTCTTCAACTTTGTGATTGAGGACGATCTTCACTCCGGCGGCCTCGATCCGCCGAATTTCGCGCTCGAGATCCTCTCTCGGCAACCGGTAGGCCGGAATGCCAAACTGCATCATGCCGCCGGCTATCGAGGCGGCTTCGTGGATTTCGACGGCGTGGCCCATTCGAGCGAGATGATAGGCGGCCGACAATCCGCCCGGCCCGCCGCCGACCACCAGGACCCGCCGGCCGCTTGGCGCCGCCCCGGCCTTGAACGTCCAGCCTTCCTGCGCAGCAAGATCGCCGAGAAAGCGCTCGACCGCATGGACGCCGACCGGCGAGTCGAGCGCGCCGCGATTGCAGGCGCTTTCGCACGGATGGTAGCAGACCCTGCCGTGCACCGCCGGCATCGGGTTGTCGCGCACCAGCGTCTCCCACGCCTCGCGATATTTCCCCGCTTGGGCGAGCCCCAGCCACGCCTGGATGTCCTCGCCTGCGGGGCAGGCGTTGTTGCAGGGGGGCAGCAGATCGACATAGACGGGATGGGCGGTGCGCGTCGGCCCGATTTCGCGCCCGTCGGTCATGTCGACCAGCGGGCTCATATCGCGGATGCGGTCGTTCATGCCGGCGCCTTTGCAGTTCGGATCGGCGGCGCCGCGGCGCGGCTCGCCCAGCCGGTCTCCCGCAGGAAGCAAGCCGGCGCGATCCCCGCGACGCCAGGCAGGCAGAAACCCCAGGGGACGACGAATCCGATTTGTCCCGGTCGCTTGGACGACGCCCGCACGGCGACTGTCGGCATGAGCTGGTTCCCCGTGCTGCCGCTGATGCGCAGATGACGGCGCCGAGGATAGCGAGCCGACGACTGCCGTGGGGAGCCTCGGAAACTACTCAGGAGCGATCGGGATGCGTCGGCAAAGATCCGCTGACCGCCGCATGTCGCCGCGCCGCTGACCGTCGTGCGATCTCACATCGAGGACTGCTCGGAAAGAGTTCGCCCCAGGCGAACGAGGGCGTAACCCTTCAGGGCGGTCGGCTCGCGCCGTTCGCCGCGACTTTCCCCTATTGCGCCGACCCTGCGATGAAGCCGCCGCCAAGCACGCGCGCATTGGCGTCGCACGAGTCGTAGAAGACGCAGGCCTGGCCGGGAGAGACGCCGGATTCCGGCTCGTCGAACTCGACGGCGCCGCCTGGCAGCAGATGCGCCGGCGTCGGCGGGCGGGTCGAGCGCACCCGCGCCGCGATCGCCAGGCCGTCCGCCGGGAAATCGGCGAACTCGCCGTCGCCGATCCAGTTGACCTCGCGCAGGCGGATGCGGTGGGTTTCGAGCGCCTGACGCGGGCCGACGATGACCCGCGCGTTGCGGGCGTCGAGCGCGACGACGTAGAGCGGCTCGGCGGCGGCGACGCCTAAGCCGCGGCGCTGGCCGATCGTATAGTGCAGGACGCCGGCATGGCGGCCGAGGACGCGTCCGTCGACATGGACGATGTCGCCGGCTTCCGCGGCGCCCGGCAGAAGCCTCTCGATCACGTCGCTGTAATGTCCGGCGGGGACGAAGCAGATGTCCTGGCTGTCGGCCTTGTCGGCGACTGTCAGGCCGAATTCGCCGGCGAGCGCCCGCACCTGCGGCTTCGGCATCGCGCCGAGCGGGAAGCGCAGCATCTTGAGTTGCTCGCGGGTGGTGGCGAAGAGGAAATAACTCTGGTCGCGATCGGGGTCGGCGGCGCGGTAGAGCAAGCGCCCGCCCTGGCCGTCGTCCGCCGACACGACATAGTGGCCGGTGGCCAGAATGTCGGCGCCGAGGTCCTTGGCCGCCTCGAACAGGTCGGCGAACTTCATCTGCTGGTTGCAGGCGACGCAGGGGACCGGCGTCTCGCCCGAGACATAGGCGCGGGCGAAGGGCTCGATCACCTTCTGGCGGAACTGCGTCTCGTAGTCGAGTACGTAATGGGGGATTGCCAGCCGGGCGGCGACGTCGCGCGCATCGTGGATGTCCTGGCCGGCGCAGCAGGCGCCCTTGCGATGGGTCGCCGCGCCGTGGTCGTAAAGCTGCATCGTCACGCCGACGACGTCGTAGCCCTCGCGCGCCAACAGCGCCGCGACCACGCTCGAATCGACGCCGCCAGACATGGCGACGACGACGCGCGTGTCCGCGGCGGCCTTGGCCAGGCCAAGGCTGTTGAAGGGACGCGTCGCCGCATCCCGGGAAAGCGGCGGGGCCAACATCGGACGGTTCAAAGCCAGTTCGGATCTCGCGGCCTTATAGCATCCGGGAGCCCGCGCGGCCCAGAAAAAGTCTCCCCCGCCGCCCGCGGCGGCCGACCAGGCCGGAAAACCCCGCAAATTGAAACGCTTTGTAAAGAACTTGCTCGCGATGGGCTTAGCCAAATCTTAAGTCACGACCGTTAGATTTCAGTGCGTAAGGACTTGCGTTCGAGTGTGAGAGTGAAATGAGCGAAGTGCTTCGACCGAGGGTGAAATACGTCATCGGTCCGGACGGAAGCCCGCTGACGATCGCCGATCTTCCGCCGACGTCGACCAAGCGCTGGGTGATCCGGCGCAAGGCCGAAGTGGTCGCCGCTGTGCGCGGCGGCCTGATCTCGCTCGAAGAAGCGTGCTCGCGCTACACGCTCACAGTCGACGAATTCCTCTCCTGGCAGGCCTCGATCGACCAGCACGGCCTGGCCGGACTGCGCACGACCCGCATCCAGCAATATCGTCACTGAGCGAAGACGCCCTCCCTCTCCCCGAATTCGACCCGACGCCGCGCCCCGCCAGGACGCGGCGTCTGCGCGTCGGGGGGCGCCACTGACGCAACGGGGCTTCGAGAGGCCGCCGGCGCGCCGCGTTGCGCGGCCGCCGCCGCGCGGCTATCTCTCTGACGCGCGCCGCGCCGCCGTTCGATTCGTCTGGAAAGGTCGATGACTCGCCCAACCGTCCATGTCGTCGGCGCGGGCATTGCGGGCTTGAGCGCGGCGGTCGCTCTTGCGGGGACCGGCGAGGCCCATGTCGTCGTCCATGAAGGCGCGGCGTTCGCCGGCGGGCGGCGCCGGCCGCTGTTCGACGAGGCGACGCAGGCCGCGTTCGAAGGCGGCGCCGATTTCATCCTGTCGAGCTGGACGAGCGCGCTGGCGCTGATCGAGGCGGTCGGCGCGGGCAGCCAATGGCGTCCGGCGGCGCCGGAAGGCGTCGTCTTCGCCGATCTGGCGACCGGCGAGCGTTGGCGACTGCAGATCGGCCGCAAACGCCGGCCGTGGAGTTGGCTCGATCCGCGCCGTCGCCCGCCCGGCGTGGCGCTCAGCGACCTTTGGCCGGCGACCCGGCTCGCCCGCGCGCCCATCGCAGCCGGACTTTCCGCCTATACGCCGCGCTTCGGGACCGCCGCAGAGCGCCTGTGGCGACCGCTGGCGCTCGTCGCGCTCAACGTCGAACTCGAGCGCGCGTCGGCGCGGCTTGCCGGCGCGGCGCTCGGCGCGGCGGCGTGGGGCGGCGCGGCGCTGCTCACGCCGACCCGCGGCCTGGCGCGCGGACTGATCGAGCCCGCGCTGAAGACGCTGGCGCGGCGCGGCGCGGCGACGCGCTTCGAACGCAGGCTCACCGGCGTCGAGGTCGACGACGGCCGGATCGCGGCGCTCGACTTCGTTCACGACCGCGTCGATCTCGCGCCGGGCGACGCCGTCGTCCTGGCGACGCCGCCCCACGAAACGGCGGCGCTCGCGCCGAACGTCGCCGCGCCGCAGGAATTCGCGTCGGCGCTGCATATCCACTTCGCCGCCTTGGCGCGGCGCGACGCGCCGCCGCTGCTCGGCGTCCTCAACGGTACGATCCACTGGCTGCTGCGCGGCGAGGACAGCCTGACCGCGGTCGTGCGCGACGCCGGACGCCTGATCGATCGCCCGCGCGACCAGCTCGCCGCCGACGCCTGGCGCGACGTCGCGGCGCTGACCGGCCAGTCCGACGCGATGCCGGCCTGGCGCGTCATCCGCCGCAAGCGCGCGGCCTTCGCCGGAACGCCCGAGCAGGACGGCTTGCGACCAGGATGCGCCACCGCCTGGCCGAACCTGTTCCTCGCCGGCGCCTATGTGCAGACAGGCTTGCCCGACTGCCTCGAAGGCTCGGCGCGCTCGGGCGCGATGGCCGCCGAGCGCGTCCGCGCCTGGATCGCGTCGCGCTGAACCGGCGCGGAATTCTCTTGTAGACGCGGCCGCTGGCCGCGTCCGAGCGCGGCCGACGGCCGCGCCTACAAGGCCTAAGCCGCCTCGAGCAGCAGCCGCAGCGGGCTGCGGAAGGTGGCGGAGGGCATCCACGGCGGGTTGACGTCGACGCGGCCATAGTCGGGGACGACCTTGTGGAATTCGTCCATTGCGATCACGGTCGCAAGGCGGGCGATGGTCGCGCCGAGGCAGGCGTGCGTCGAGCCGCCGAAGCCGAGATGGCCGCGCGGCTTGCGCGCCAGGTCGTAGATCTCGGCGTTGGGATATTGCCGGTCGTCGCGGTTTCCCGACCCGTAGGCGAGGCAGACGAGGTCGCCGGCGCGCATGGGCTGGCCGTGCAATTCGACGTCCTGGGTCAGGCAGCGGCGGAAGCGCTGCGCCGAGGTGTTGTAGCGCAGCGATTCTTCCATCGCGTCGGGCAGCCGCGACGGATCGGAGCTCACCGCGCGGCGGACGTCAGGGAAATCGGCGAGGTTGAGCGCGAACATCGACAGGAAGCCGCACAGCGACTCGACGCCGGCCATGATCAGCGTCGTCGTCGTCATCAGCAGCTCGCGCTCGCTGAGCCTGTCGCCTTCGATTTCGGCCCGCGCGAAGTGCGAGATGAGGTCGTCGCGCGGATGCGCCCGCCGCTCGGCGATCACCTCCGCCGCATAGGCCTTCATCCATTCGAACGCGGCGACGTGTTGCGGCCCCTTGGCGCGGACGGCCGGATCGGTCTGCGCCATCATGAGCGCGTTCCGGCGCAATGTCTCTTCGTCGCCGGTCGGCAGGCCGAGCGCGCAGGACAGCACCCTGACGGTGAAATCGCCGCAGAAGTCGCCGACGAAGTCGAATCGTTTTCGTCCGCGCAGCGCCTCGGCCGCCTCGCGCGCCATGTCGCGAATCGGCCCGGTCAGCGAATCGAGGTTGCGTTTGACGAAGGCGTATTGGATGAGCGCGCGCAACTGGTCGTGGCGCGGCGGATCGGTGGTGCCGAGCGTCCCTCCGGCGCGGTTCGGCAGTTCGGCGACGTTGTTGCCCTTGGTCGACGAGTAGCGCGGCCAGTCGTTGAGGGCGACGACGATGTCGGCGAAGCGCGAGAGGATCCACGCATTGGCCTCCTCGCTCCAGAAGCAGGGAAACTCGTCGCGCAAGCGCCGATAGGCGGGAAACGGATCGGCGTCGATCTCCGGGGAAAACGGGTCAAAGCGGAACATCGCAACCTCTATCGGGGGCGGCGTCGGGTCGCTCTGCGGCGCGCCGTCCCCATCTCCGGCTTTCCATCGACGCGCCGTTCCGGCCGCCCATCCGACGAGCGCGATCGCCGCGCCGGCGCATTCTCGACGCCGCCGTTGAAGTCTCTAGCAAAAAAACGAACGGCGGCGCGGCGAGCGACGATTTGACGCGCGGTGGAAGGGGCCTACGCCGGCTCGAGCTCGAGCCGCATCGGGCTGCGGAAGGTCGACGACGGCATCCACGGCAGGCTCGCTTCGACGCGATGGTAGTCGGGGACGACCTTGTGGAACTCGTCCATCGCGATTGTCAGCGACAGCCTGGCGATGGTGGCGCCGAGGCAGGCGTGCACCGAGCCGCCGAAGCCCAGATGGCCGCGCGGCTTGCGCGCCAGGTCGTAGACGTCGGCGTTGGGGTATTGCCGCTCGTCGCGATTGCCCGAACCATAGGCGAGGCAGACGAAGTCGCCCGCGCGCATGCGCTGGCCATGCATCTCCACGTCCTCGGTCAGGCAGCGGCGGAAGCGCTGCGCCGAGGTGTTGTAGCGCAGCGACTCCTCCATCGCGTCGGGCAGCAGCGCCGGATTGGCGACGACCGCGCGGCGCGCCTCGGGAAAATCGGCGAGGTTGAGGCCGAACATCGACATGAAGCCGCCGAGCGACTCGACGCCAGCCATGATCAGCGTCGTCGTCGTCAGCAGCACTTCGCGCTCGTCGAGCCTGTCGCCGTCGATCTCGGCCAGCGAGAAATGCGAGATGAGATCGTTCAGCGGCTTGGCTCGCCGCTCGGCGATCACCTTCGCCGCGTAGGCCTGCATCCATTCATAGGCGGCGATGTGCTCCGGCCCCTTGGCGCGGGTGGCCGGGTCGGACTGCACCATCTGCACCGCCTTCTCGCGCACCGTCGCCTCGTCGCCGAGCGGCAGGCCGAGGGCGGCGAACAGGACCCTGACGGTGAACCTGGAGCTGAAGTCGCCGATGAAGTCGAAGCGCTGGCGGCCGCGCAGGGCTTCGGCCGCTTCGCGCGCGATGTCGCGGATCGCCCCGGTCAGCGATTCGAGGTTGCGCTTGACGAAAGCGTGTTGGACGAGCGCGCGCAAGCGGTCGTGGCGCGGCGGATCGGTCGTGCCAAGCGTCGCGCCGGCGCGGTTGGGCAGCTCGGTCATCATGTTGCCGTTGGCCGACGAGTAGCGCCGCCAGTCGTTGAGCGCGGCGGCGATGTCGGCGAAGCGCGAGAGGATCCACATGTTGGCCTCCTCGCTCCAGAAGCAGGGGAACTCGTCGCGCAGCCGCCGATAAGCGGGAAACGGGTTGGCGTCGATCTCGGCGGAGAACGGGTCGAAACGGAACATCGCAACCTCCCTGTCGGCGGCCTTGGCTTCGCGTCGGGTCGGCGCGCGCGGCTGCCTTGTCGCCGTCACCTTGGCGCGCCGGACGAGGCGGGGCATTGGACGAAGGCGGTCGAATTCTGTACTTTTCCGGCAATCGAGGGGCGGACGACGGTCCGGATTGCCATGGAAATACCCATAAAAAAGCACGGTCGCGGCGCGGCGGGCGGCGACGGGACGCGCGCTGCGCCTGCATTTTCCCTCTATGGCGAAACCCCAGCCTCGCATGACGACGACTTCGTCCATATCGAGGAGATCGCCGCGCGCTCGCAGCGCTACGATTGGGAAATCGGCCGCCATGTCCATCACGGCCTATGCCAGATCCTCATGCTCGCGGCGGGCGAAGTCGCCTATCGGCTCGACGAGGACGCGGGGTCGAGCGCAGGCCCGTGCGCGCTGGTCGTGCCGCCGGCGACCGTACACGCTTTCCGCTTCACCCCCGGCGCCGTCGGCCATGTGCTGACCTTCGCCGAGAGCCGGTTCGTCCACGGCGCGCCGGAACGCCGCGCTTTGGTCGAAGCGACGTTCGAGCGACCGGCGGCCTTGTCGCTCAGTTCGGCTGACCCGGCCGCGGCGCGGTTGGCCTCCCTGATCGCAGAGATCGCCGTCGAGTTTCGTCAGCGCGGGGCGGGTTGGACGACCGCGGTGGAAGGGTTGACCGCCGCCGCTGTGGCGCTGACCGCGCGGCTGCTCGCCGCCGGGCTCAGCGAAGCGGGGCGAAGCCGCGAAATCATGCTCTACGGTCGCTTCCGGGCGCTGCTGGAGACGACGTACGCCGAACACCGAACGATCGGCTGGTACGCTTCGGCGCTCGGCGTTTCGGAGAGCCGACTCGACCGCGCCGCGCGCGCCGTCGCCGGCAAGTCGGCCTATGCGGCGGCCCAGGAGCGGCTGATGCTCGAGGCGCGTCGCCGCCTCGCCTACGTCGCCGCGCCGGCGACCAAGATCGCCTACGAGCTCGGCTTTGCCGACGCGGCCTACTTCTGGCGCTTCTTCCGCCGCCGCGCCGGCGTCACCCCCGCCGATTTCCGTCGCGCCGCGAGACGGCGGGCGATCGAGGGGAGCGGCGCGGCGCGGGCTTAGAGCACGTTGCGGTCGAGTCGAACCACCTCGATCATCATCGCGAGCAAAGCGACGCGATCCAGACTTGGGGATTGCGGCTGCGGCTTGGTCTGGATCGCTTCGCTGTCGCTCGCGATGACAGTCGGAATTGCGTCAACCTAAGGACAACTTGCACTAGGCGGAACTGTCGGACGCGCGCAGCTCCCTCAGCGATTGCGAGAGATCGCCGTTGAGATGTTTCAGCGACTCGACGAGGGCGCGACGCTGCTCGCCGCTCCAGCTTTCCAGCAGCGTCTCGATGCGCTTCACCCGCATTGCGCTCGTCGCCGCGCACAAGACCTCGCCCTTCGCCGTTGCCGCGACGAGATAGCTTCTGCCGTCGTCCGGGTCGGGCTTTCGTCGCGCCAGGCCGAGCTTCTCCAGCGCGCTCACCTGCCGGGCGATCGTCGAATGATCGAGCAGGAGGACGTCGGCGAGATCGCTGCTGCGGCGAGGGCCTTCGCTCAAGGTCCTGAGCAGGAGGTGGTGCGATCGCTCCAGCGGATAGCGGCGCAGGCGGTAGATCGCCTCCATCGAGCGCACCAGCAGG
>Ga0182016_10002339_pt1 | contig 22390 bp, 21 predicted proteins | sample 712S2MmetaG_FD_120491 | JGI IMG/M metagenome (GOLD analysis project Ga0182016, IMG submission 120491) | Permafrost microbial communities from Stordalen Mire, Sweden - 712S2M metaG | ecosystem: Environmental > Terrestrial > Soil > Wetlands > Permafrost | place: Sweden: Stordalen | collected... | reverse complement strand
TTTCAAACACACCAAGACTATCTGCTCATGATCGTCTTATGCAACTTTGTCGTCAAACCCCTATAGAAATGATGACTCCTCCTAAAATACTCAAAGGTCGTGGCCAGACAAGAAATTCTAAGGCTAAGAAGAAAAGAATATCAATTCGTTCTGCTCCAGTCGCGACACCTACTAAAAAACCAGAAGGAAAGTTCTATAATCTAGCTGAAGTCGCTAAATTTCTAGGAGTTCTGCCTGCTACTGTAACTAGAAAGGTCAGAGAGCGTAAACTCGCAGGTTTTCGTGAAGGAAATGACTGGAAATTCAAAACTGAAGATGTGCATAGTCACGCTGCTGATAAGAATGCTCCATTTGTAGTAAAGCATCCAGTCTATCAAAGTAACATAGAAGCTGGGATTTCTCATCCAGAAGCAATAAAAGCTGCTCATCTTCACATTTTTTCTGATCATCCTGTTTTTCAAACTCATGTAGCCAAAGGAGCTACTCCTGAACAAGCGGCTAAGGAAGCTGATAAGGCTATGATGCACGATGCCAGAACATGGCAATCATGGTATAAGCCTCAAAATTTTCAGCCTACAGAAGTGCGTAGTGATCCTTCATGGGAAGTAGAGAATCTACCTCCAGGGATGAAGATGGATAATGACTCTTTATCTGGTGAACAACCAAGTTGGCCACAAGAACTAAAAACTACAGAATCCCACAATCAAATAAGACCTCAAGGAAGACTTGATTTTTTCAATAGAAAGGCTGCCATAGTCTCTCCTGATAACCAGCTTTATGACGTTGGGCAGTTAGGTAGTACAGCCATCCATAATGACATAGTGTTCCATAGTCCGCATCTATTTGGAGATGCCGGAAGTCTGAGGGATGCCTTAGAACATGGAACTATACGGGTCGTAGAACCTATGTCAATGCTGGGTACTCCTACGGGTCAGATCTCTTACTTAAACTTCCATGATCAAGCTAGAAGTCCGAAAGATATAGTAGATCTTATAGATAATGGGATCTTGCCTAATTCTAAGAAATATGTCTTAGACATGGATAGACATACTTTTGGTCGGTTTGACGATATTCCACAAGAAAAATTGAGAAGTATCCAAGATTGGGAAGAACTTCACGGTAAGCCTAGAAAGAATACTAAAGGGCGGATAGATGAAGAGATTACTCCTATGCTGGTCAAGTTACCTAGTGGAATGATTGCCCCAGAAGCAGATTATCCTACTATTATTTCTAGCTTCCATAAAGCCAGCAAAAAAGCAGCGGGATACAGCAACTTGACTCCTGGAAGTAGGATTGGTTATACGAATATTGCCAGACGGAGGGGTGAAGTTATTGGCAAAAGGATGGTAGATCCTAATGACGGTGTGGCGTGTGCGAACGAAGAAGACGATCCAATGCAACGTGCCCTAGAACGGGGCAAAATCCACGTAGAGCAAAGATACGAACCTGAACCACTAGATGGAGAGCACTGGCTTGATGAGAATGGTCAGGCTATGTACGCAGATGGTGATATCGGTGACATGAATCACGAAGGCTACGCTCAAGATCAAGCTATTAGAGATGTAGCAAGTGCTTTTGGTGTTGATGCCGGGGATGAATATGCTGACATAGAAGACGTTCACAACAAAATTGTTGATAAACATCCGGATATGGAGCGGATATTTGAAGAAGATGACATGCCAGCTCTCCAAGCCAAATTAGAGAAATTGGGCTTGCCAGAAGAAACATGGCACGTTGCTCATGGGGCTGGAGATTCTCGACTGTGGGCAGCAAAGCAGCATGGCTGGACCCGGATGGCTGGGAATAGTTTGCAGACAGTAGGTATAGACAGTGACAAAATGAAGAACATCGCAAATGGAATTGCAGATGCTCACAGTCACCGGGATGACCTAGATGACCAAAAGTTTGACCTAGAAGTAGTACATCCGGATGCTGCTGGTGTTCACCAAAGTCAGGCATTTCAAAGCAGGCTCTATCAAGACGTTCCCATGTCTGTACTAGACAGCGGCGACATGAACCAGCTTCGTAAGTACGATAGTAACTATCAAGAAGAAGCAGATGAAGAAAGAGCACGTTCTGGTGCTGCTGCTTATCCTGAAGTGATCAGGTATTGGCGTAATAAAGGTAGAGGCACAAGTAACCTTCCACCGGGGATGAACGGGTTACAACTAGATGATGAAGAAGACCCTAGTCTGCACTATGAAGGAGATGAAGATTTACCAGACATAGAAATCACCGATGATCCTACGTACCGCCACATTGATCCCAATGGTGAACCATTAGAATTAGAGCCAGAAGATGCTCCTATAGCCTCGTTCAATAGATTTGATCTACAGTTACCAAGAGCAGCAGTAGAAGACATATCTCGTCCAGGACCTGCTGACGAAGCTGTAGATCGTTGGGCACCTAATATTCCACGATCTAAGCATATCACACCAGAAAAATTAGCGGCTGAACTCAAAGACTACGGTGCTTGGGAACCGGAAGAGTTAGCAGATGACGAAGCCAATTGGCAGAGAATTATCTGGCAAGCTGCCCTAGAAATTAGAGATCAAGAACGTAAAAGAGAAGAAGATGAGGATGACGAAGAGGATGAGGATGGCGATGATGGGGGAGGAGATGAACCTCCTACACCACTTCCTCCAAGCAGTCCTCAAGGGTTGGCTAGATCACTCTATTCGGTAGCTGCTTCTAATGAAACTGATCCCCTTGCTGACGTGCAGAAATATCAGCAGATTCTGAAGAACGCCTTGGCTTACGGAGATAGGAATGGCTATCACACGTTCCATGACAAGGATGAAGAAGCAGCAGTTCTATCTAGCACTGCTTCTTACCTTTCCGACTTAGCGGAAGACAAAGTAGGTCATCACCATGCTTCTGTCATTCACTCATTGGCTCATAGAGCCTTGAGGGATTTAGCAAGCAAGTACGCTGATGAGTCGGATGGAGCAGACTACTACGATAAACTGTACAACGTCTATGATAATCTGGCTAATGCCCATGAGAATGCTAGCGATTATCATAGAGAACAGATGGGAGAAGAGCCATTAGGGGCGGATAATGAGTACAAGGATCATCCAAAGATCAAAGAAGTCAATAACCTACTCAAACGAGGATCTACTTATCTAGGAGCGTCTAAAGCAACAGGAGTTCCTACTAAGACCATCATGCAATGGTCGGATATGGGACTGGTTGGAGATACCGAGGAAGAGCCTACTCATTCTGAAGTAATGGCTCTCAGTGAAGCTAGACCTAGTATTGATCTGGATAGTGTGAATGGTCTAGCTGACAAACTCTATGAGCATCGTAAGCGGCGGTATCAAGAAGCCAAAGAGGCAGGCATTCCACCAGAAGATCTTAGCAAGATTCTTAAGACAATGAAATCTGGCCACGCTAAGATCATCGATGAGTATAATAAAATCCTGACTAACCCAGCAGAATGCCGAAAAGACCAACTTAGAAAGAGAGGATTTTCTGAAGGATTGATAGCTCAAGTTGGTGATACCGCTGGTTATGAAGACGCAGCTATGTTCAGTAGTCTACCTCCAGGAATGGAGTTATTTCCCGATAGACCAGCAGAAGATACTCCTAGATCTAAACAACCAGCGAAGGCTCTAGACGCGGTAGATCCTCATAAAGCTGAGCTTCCTCCAGGAATGATAGCTAGGAGGGAATAGCTTTACTTTTCAAATGGGTGTAAACTAGCCGCTAGGAGATTCTATCATGCCGATTGGGACTAAAGTAGAAAGAACATATCGAGCCCTACGTAGAGAAGGTATGGATAAGGGTAAGGCAGCAAGAATTGCTCAATCTCAGACTGGAAAATCGTTAGCTACAGGTAAGAAACCAAAACATCCGATCAAAGCAGCTAATGAAGATGAGTCAGAAGTAGAAGTCAGCCCAGCAAGGCCGATGACTAGTGAAGAACGGGCTATTGCAGATGTTTTAAAGAGTGTTCGTAAGGGTAACTCGGGAATTGCTATTGGTTATGAAAAGCTCCTAACTCCAGACGGAAAAGAAAAAGAATTTATTTCCGGCGGTGAGGGCGGTCTACTAGTAAAGGCTCGTCAGCCAGTAGATCCTAGTAAGCCTCCACGAGCTTCCGGTGGTCCTAGAGCTGAGCGAGAGAATCCTTACGAGCAAATTGCAGGAGAACATCCTGCATTACTTCGTAAGAAAGATACCGGAGAGCTCTACATCCAAACGATCGCACACCCAAATCTTCCTAAAGAAACAAACATTTATACGCATGGAGTAGGTGGACCAGACCTGACGCCTAAAGAAGTTGAAGAACTTTTAACCCACTTTCGTTCTGGAAAGTCTGGATATACTGTTACTAAGCCACACCTAAACTCACAAGGAAAACCAACTCCAACAACTGAGCGGTACCCAAAAGGGATTCATCATCTATCACGTGGATTTTATCGAATCGGTTATGATCCTGAACATCTGATGGATGATGTAGGTCACCGTTTGATCAAAGTAAGTCGCGTTCATGCTATTGCTCCCTATAACTATAAAAATGTCAAAGATCCTTCTACTATTCCATGGGTGGAAATCAAACCTACTAAAGCTAACAAACTCAGCACAAGCAACGAACCTTTCAATGGTAAAAACATGAAGAAAACAGTACATCAGAGAATTATGGATCTCTGTCATGCCCCGGTTAAATCTACCGAATTAAGCAACAAAGAAGTTGCTCTTGGCAATAGAATCCGAGCATGGAGAAATTACAGTTATCGTAAGCTCGGACTACCAAAGTTTGGATTGGCTAATGAGGAAGATGAATCAGACGACAATGAAGATCTGAAGGAACGATTCCTTCCTCACTCTATCGCTGATGATGCCTTGGATACGGACGATTATAGTGAATCTCTACAGAAACTCAAGGCAGCAGGTGAACTCGCAAACCAGTTATTAGAAATTGGGATGGCTGGAGATTGTGATGAAGAAGGAGTAGGGATGGCAGATGGAGCTCCTAAACCTCCGAGTGTCACATCAGAACCTAAACTTCCCTCAATTTCGGGAAGGATCGGAACAAATGTAGGTTCTCAGGCTGTTCAGTCTGGAGCTGGATATGTTGGTAAACAAGCGAAACAGAATCTCGGAGCTATGGGAATCAACTTCAGCAATGACATTGCTTTGTCTAATATTCCAAGCAGCCAGAGAATTACTCGTAGTCCAGGCAACCAAATCTTGTTTGAGCTACGGCAGAGAAAGAGTAAGTAGACATGGCTAAAGTAAGAAGACGATATAAAGCAGTTGGTTCTCCTGTTCCCACTAAAAGTAGCACTTTCAGTGAAAGAGTTAAGCACGCTGTCGTCGCTGGTATTGCAGCTAGGTATATCACTCCTGTTATTGCTCACGTTGCTAGCCTACCTAGCAGATTGGGAGTGGGGATGGATGATACTCCATTGGATTCTTCAAGTAAGCTAGAGCCTATTAAGGCAAAGGGGATTCCAGTGGCCAAGAGACTTCCATTACCTCCACCTCCTCCCACTAGACTTCCTAAGGTTAAGGTTGTTCAGCCGAAAACTATGCCTTCGGTACAAGAATTAAGAAGCACTACTCTTCCGAGTATGGTCAAGAAGCCTCCTGTTCCTGTAAAAACTCCTAAGCAGACGTTGGGTCAGCATCTTGCAGGAGGTCTTAAGAGCTTTCGTAATAAAGCAGGAACTCTTGCTAAGACATTAGCAAAAAATGCTTTAGAAGGTCTTAAAGGTGACCCCTATGAGATTGCTCGTAATAAGGTAAATAAGAAAGGCAAAATAAGACAGCGTACCGAGCCTATTATGGAAGAGCTTGGGCTTGATCCAGACGCAGATTACAAATTTGCAGATGAAGGCTATCAGATGTCTAATAGGGAGATGATCACTCCTAGCAGCCAACGAGCTACTAAGAAGCTTAGTCCTGGGAGATTAGTGATGGCGAACATAAGAGTGGCTAGGGGTCGGATAGTCCTTTCTAATGAAAAGATTCCAGCACAAAAACAGCCGGAACATCCCTCCAAAACTGAAGAAGGCAAGGCATTTAGGAACGCAGCCCTTGAAGCTCTGAAGAGAGCGAACAGAGGGGATACTAGTGCTCTTGCTACGGCTCTAGGTATTGCCAATTTAGAAGAACCGCAAAAACAACTTCAAGCGATGGGTCAAGCTAACGGAGTACCTAATCCTATACGAGGTCGAGTAGACCACGGCACTAGGCATGAAAGGAACAAAGTCATGAAACTAGGTAAGTTTATAGACAATCTAAAGGGAATGACCCCACAGAATCCTATTGGTATGGATGCTGAGGAGGAGTTTGCTTTAACTCCTAGTCCTGCACGTAAGACTCCAGTGGCTTTAAGTCCCGGACAACTGATTCTAAAGAACTTCAGGGACCGTAATGCTCTTGCAGATCGCATGAAACGAGCTCAAAGTCCAATGCCGGAAGGAATGGGCATGGCGAATGTTAATATACAAGTCAGTGAATTGGAATTGGACCCTAAAGTTTCTAAGAAGAAAAGGAAATCTTCTAAACCAGTAAGGGCTTCCAATAATTCCAAATGCTCTGTCTGTAAGTGTGATCCTTGTGAGTGTCTTGAGTTGTGTGGACCTTCTTCGGATCGAGCTAATCAAGTCAAGAAGGAACTTCGCGAGAGTAAGATAGTCAAACAAAAGCGAGAGAAAGTGATTCAACCTATGCCAGTTCCCGATACTCGCCAGGATAATATCTAGAGGAGAAGATCTATGCCAGAGAAAAATAATAGATACGACAGATCAGCTAAGGAAATAGCTAAATTAGTTGATTGTCATCCTACGACAATCTTAAGAGCCACTAAGCAAGGCCAGATTCCTGCTCTTAAAGTAGGGAGTCGGTTTAAGTACAACGAAGAGGAAGTACGCTTGGCTTTATCTAATCAAAAGAGCCCTAAGTAATTTTTGCACACTTATGGGCACTCACGGGTAGTTTCAGTACATTTTTAACTTGCACTAAAACCAAACCATAGGTAAGCTACAAAAACCATGACAGCTCTCAATCTCAAACACGGGATGGTTCTTGCTCTAGACAACCCACGTAAGACTACGCGGAAGAACGGAGCTACACCCGATGGCAAGCAATTAAAACCGATCCGGTTTGATAATGGTGAGCCAGTCTATAGGTTTCGTGTCCAAGCTATTCCGGGTGGAAAGTTTCTGACTGCGGATGGTGCCCCCTTTGAAGTAACCAATAAGACTCTGAATCACTGGCAGAACACTTTCAAAGCGTTTGCCAACCGAGGAATTCCAGTTCCAGTTCTTACCGGAACGCACCTTGAACCTACAGCAGAACATGCCGTTGGTCAAGTTGTTGGTGTAGATGTTAAGAACGGATCGTTGTGGTGTACTTGTGAATTGGTTGGCAAGGATGTTCCGCGACTAGCGGCAACCAACAGTGTGAGCATCTATGCTGAACCATCTTGGACTGACGCCAAGGGAAACTCTTACGAATGGCCATTACGTCATTTGCTGATGACGCCTGATCCACGTATTCCTGGCCTCCAAGGTTTCGTTCCTCTCGCTGCAAGTAATGGAAAGATATTCAATGTCCCGGTTCTTAGGTATTTGAGACTTGCTAATCTCGAAGACCGAGAACGCTTTGAAAAAGAAGCTACTGTTCCAGTCGCAAAATTCAAGCGGAACTTAGACCGCCAAACAGGAAAAGAGCCGATGGCTACAAAATCTAGACTACCTCATATTGCTCTTGATGAGCTTGGCACACAAAACGAAGACGGTTTAGGAACACCTGGGGTTGGTGACGGTGGAATGCTTCCTGGTGGTCCTGGTGACCAAGGTTCTACGGCTGGTGACATCAATGCCGGTCCTGAGGCGGGCAAAGAGGGCCTCAAGCAGCAAATCAAGAACCACTTTATTGATCATGCTCATACGGTTCTTGATGATGACCAGATGGAACACACGGAAAAGCTGGAAGCCATGAAAGAGCTCCTGTCTGAGTGTGAAAAGATCTTGGAAGCCTTTACCGATGAAGAGGATCAAGAGACTGAGAATCAAGACGAAGAAGTTGCTGACGATCACGATCAGGGGGAAGAACCTGAGTATGAAGAAGGTTCGCGTGGTGCAGCGATGGCCAACGAAGATGGTGAGCCTGAAATGTCTGGTTCCGGTCCGTATAAGGACGGAGGCAAGAAGCGTGGTTCAGAGGCAGAAAAAGAAGATAAGTTTCTTATGAGCAATGACGATGAACCGGGTACGGATGAAGGAGTTAGTTCTGCTATGAAGGTAGGTAAAGCAGTTCTTCCGGTTATTACAGCTTGCTTGAATAACATGCCTCAAATGCGGCAGACTCTTGGTCCTAAGGATGCTCAGCTTGCTCAGCTCACTAGCCGTTTGCGTCGGCAAGAGATTCAGGCTTTGTGGCTCAGTGGTAAGATTACCCCAGCTCAGAAGAAGCAGTTGGAAAAGGATTTTCTTGCTCCTCAGCACGTTGCTCTTAGCTTGAGTAATGCTACATTCGGTAATAGCTTTGACCAAGCTATTTCGCTTCTAGCTAGCAACGAAGCCTATGGGGAGCAGACTGGTCCTCAGGGTGGCCTTGCTTTGACCAATGAGTACAATCGTACTCAAGCAGAAGCTGACCAAGCAGAAAAAGATGAGAAGGAATACATCAAGCCTTCTGCTCAACGTGTTTCCAAGAACGGCAAAAAATAACCAATCAACCACAAATTAACTTTCCTACCTAGGAGTTTTTAACATGGCTTTTTATCAAGGAATTGCCCCCGGCATGTCGGGTCTTGGTTACACGACTTATTCTCGTGGCCGAATGATTTGGGCAGGTTTGGCCGGGATTCAGTATCTGCCGACGGGTGCTATCATCGCTTCTGCCCTTTCTAGGGATCCGGCTAACGTAGAAACAGCCGGTAACGAAACTGAGCCGGAAACTCCTCAGACTAGCACGACTGTGTCCAACAATATTCCATTGCTGCCCAGCGCTTTGACTAGTTATCCTGGAGTACTCCGTGCTGGATTGCTCATGGGCAGGATTGGTAATCAGGGTGGTACAGTGAACTCTGCCAACTCTGGTGGAACCACTGTTAGCGGATTCTATCGTCCGAGCATCATCGGTGTTCTTCAGGCTGCCGCCGTTAGTAATGCATCTTCGATCACTGTTACTGCTGCTACAGCGACTGAGTTGCTTCGGTTGTATGCCCTCGGTATTACGACAGCTAACTTGATCGGTTATGATAGTGGTAACAGCACGTTCCGTTCTGCTGCTATTACTAGTATCACCGGAGGTTACGGCGGAAGTGGTAATGCCACGACCATCACTTGCACAGTAGCGACTATCGGTAGCATGTCCATGCTTCCGGGTACTTTCATCGTACCTAACGATGGTAGCCAGTATCCAGTGACGTTTGTTGACGAGCAGTTTGGTCTGAACGTAATTGATAACTACGGAAACACGGTCGCTGCTGGAAACTCAAGCGGAAACAATGCGTTGTATGCCGCTCCGTTCCCACGAGTTCCGCTCGCTGGTGGTATCGTCAACGTTCTGAACATCGTCAACTACCCATCTACTGCCTTGAACAGTCTGTACGGTACGGCTAACTACACGACTGCTCAATTGCTGACCTTGAGTGCTTGGATTAAATCCAACCTGAACAGCGGTGGTGGAGTAACCACAGTGGCCTCCGCAACAGGAAATGTAAACTACGGCGGCAAGTTCAACTTTACCGACGACTACGGGCTGTAATTATCAAATCAACCCAAAATTATCATTAACACCTAGTATAAGGAACAAAGGCTCATGGCCGACACACTCCAAGACATTCTTGCTAGTCGTAATCTTATCGGCCGTGTTGTCGATATTGTTAACGGCGTACCGGAGAAAATCCTTCCGCCAGGATTCGTTACCGCCAATAGGACTACAGAAGGTAATCGTGGTGAGTATCTGCGTGTAGCTGGTACTCGTCAGGTTGCTACTGTAGCTCGGTATGGTAGCCCTGCTATGAACGTGGCCCTTCCGGGTATCGGTAGTACCCCGATCACTCTGCTTCATAGCTTTGAGAGTGCCTACCATGATCCCACTACCTTGATGCTCTTGATTGAGGAAACTGGCACTGGCTTGATGCGTCAGCAAATGGCCAAAGAAACGATCAATCGCCAGTTGGATGTCTTCGGCCAACGGTTTAAGAACCTCCGTGTTAGCTCAGTCTTTTCGGCTTTGGCTACTGGTGGTATTGCCTTTGATTCTAGGGGTAATTTGTTGCCTCCTGATACCACTTCCTTTCTGATCAATAGTACAGCAGCGTATGCTGTCAACTACGGTATTCCTTTGACTAACTGTGGAAATCCACAGCCGTTTGGAACTCCCTTGTTGAAGAACTGGGTTTACAACCCGAACACCAACCCGACACCCGATATTCTCAACCAGCTTCTAGCTTTGAAAGAAGCAGCTATTGAGTTGACCGGCTTCCCGTTGACCCATGCCTTCTACGGTAAAAACATTCCTCGGTATATTGCCAATGATCCGGTGATGCAGTCTATCATTCGTGGTAGCAGCAAGGTTGCTGAACAATCCCTCAGTTCTACGATTCCGGAAGCAGTCGGTGAGTTGAAATGGATTCAGTCCAACTACGCTCACTACTATGACCAGAACGGTACGATGCAACGCTGGATTGGTCCCAACCAGATTGTATTCACCCCTGATCCTAGCGAAGAGTGGTACGAACTGATCGAAGGAACGTATCCGGTTCCGCGTAGCGTTCAGCTCGCTAGCGACATGCAGGCTGTCTTGGGCAACATTCAGCAAGTGGCTGGACCGTTCAGCTACGCTCAAATTACGACCAACCCAGTTGGTATCCAGCACTTTGCTGGTGATACGTTCTTGCCGATTGTCAAAAACCCGTTGGTAGTCTTCATCGTCACCGTGCCGACAAGCTGATAAAGATGGCTCACCTATCAGCTAACGCATGGGCTGAAAAACTGACAGAGAGTCTGGATAAAACACTCAAAAAGAAGACTGATCGCGACAGACTCAACGACAATATGAAAATTCGACTAAAGGAACAGCACACCGAAATAGTAACAGCATTCACCAACATAGTTAGACAGATTCAATCTGAAACTACAAATGACGTTTGGAGTGCTGCGGCTGAGGTGGCTGGTGCGATCTTAGGATAAACAATAACCTGACCATTAGGAGTATCATTATGAAGACTAAACGATTTCTCGCTCTTTTCTGTGTAGGATTTTCACTCCTACTCTGTGTTGGATTCATTGGACTGTTCTTGCATCAGCCTGCTCAGGGTAACGGTACGTTGCCTCAGATGCTGAGCCAGATGGCTGTTGGAAACATCGCCAATGGACAGCCGGTATTCGGCAACACTTCTGCTGTCCTGTCTGTGACAGGTACGGGAGCTTCCTCAGGAACAGGAATCTTTCAGCTTGGTACTGGTACACTCTCGTTAGGTGGTTCCAATAGTGCTTCTACCTTCACACTCGCGGGTGGAACAGGTAATATCCCTTGCTACAATGCCTGTCTAACCTTGGCAGGAACTGGTGCGACTAACGTGCTGATTGGATCTACGAGTAGCTCTTGCACCTATCCGATTTACCTTACCCCGACTTCCGGTACTGTGGGTGTACAGTACGTCTCTCTACCTCAGATTACGAACATCAACCAGGTTTTCGTTAAACTGACTGGCAGCAGTAGTGCGGCAGCGACAGCAGATGTGGAACTACTCTATAATCAGTAGTCATTCCAGATACTTGGCCAGTAATTCCTCCTCTGTAGAGACCCGGCCCTGGCATGAAGTCGGGACCGGGTCTTTTTGTTGGTAAAATCTAATGTCCACTATCCTAAATTTAAATTCAACTGCAAGTTCAGATCCTTTCACCCAGATTCTAGGGGGTCTATGGGATATGATGGATAGTTCGGTTACGGTCAACGCCCTAGTGGCCCCTGCTAACCGAATCAAGTTCATAGATGGTCAGTGCGTCGACGCCAACAGCAACACTCAGAACATAATTAGGCAGGAACCAGTCAAAGAACATGCTACAGATAGTGATCGACCAGAGCTTACTATAGAACCAGCTTATGGATTCGGTTCTGTGGAACAAATGACTTCTACAGAACTTTGGCGATGGCGATGGGATATCTCAGTTGCCAGTGGCAAGCAACAACTGGATAGGGTAGGCTACGCCATGCTAGGAGCTAGCCTATTTCCAGTGTACTGGGCAGTCTACCAAGCCTTAATCGGCACGATGCAGTCACTCAAGCTATTACAAATCGATGGATACAATTTTGTTCATGCAGTAAGACCAGGAAGTATTGAGATCAGCAGGGATAACTCTAGACTCCTTCATGGTCTTATGGGATGGTCAGGAACATGGCCGTTCTATACAGACGTGAATATAGACGTGATTAGAACCATGTCAGCAACAATATAGTGAGGTAGATCATGCCATTAGTCGTACGCCCGATCAGCGGGCAAGCAGGAAACATTCAAGTTACACTTCCTGACTCTGGACTGGCTGTTACTATCCAAGTTCGTAACTGGCGTATTGAACAAACCTTTGATACACCAGACGTCACTACTACTGGTTCAGGTGGATGGGGTCAGAATAAGACTGTATTGAATCGTTGGAGAGGGGCTTGTGACCTACCATTTGACCTGAATAGAGCTACTTACTATCAGGGAGTCACGACTCCTTATCCTGGGTTTTACGTGACTAAGGGACTGACTAACTGGGTAGCTGCCGCAGGATTCTTTCAAATTGGAGCAGCAGGTACTCCCCTAGAACCAGGAACTTCTGCTCTTCAGTACCAGGGAGCTATTAGGTTGACTGTCTATGAAACTGTCAATCCAGCTACTAGCGTCGTAGAAACTCGTGTATCATTCTTAGGTAATGGTCCCTTGATTGGTCCTGTGATTGGCCAACTTTCAAACGCATTAATACCGAACGCTCTTTAATCAGAGGAGATCAACATGCCGGGAACAGTATTTAACATCTACACCCGTTTCAGTTCTGGAAACGGCGGGGCGTATTCAGGAGGCATTGTTGTCAATCCTCCTCCGGGCGGTAACAACCCTCAGTCTATTGACCAGTACGTTGATAAGACTATCTACGGTCCTACGGCACCTGGGTATACTAGCACTGACCAACGTATTGCTGGACCTGGACAAGTTGTAAAAACTGCCTCTGCTTCCAGTGTTGGAACTGGATATGTAACCAATGATATAGTCATTCTGACAGGCGGCAACGACGGTAGTGTTGTTACAGCTACAGCGACAGCTACAGTTTCCAGCGGTGTGGTTACTGCTGTTACCCTTAACTCGGCTGGTTCTGGTTATACTATTCCGCCTACTGTCATCCTTTACGGTGGCGGCGGAACAGGAGCAGTAGTCACAGCCACGCTTTCCGGTGGTGGAGTGTCTAGCACGTTCACTATTAACAATGGCGGATCAGGTTATACTTCTGCTCCTACTGTAGTGTTCGCTACAGGAAATAATATTCCGGCTCAAGCGACTGTGACTGCATCTGCTGGTGTTGTCAGTGCTCTTACTCTTACAAATCAGGGTAGCGGTTATCAGTCTGTACCGACCGGATTCGTTAAGCTGACTGGTGCTGGAACTTCGGTAACTGGAGGCACCTATACCATCGGTGGGGGTGCTTGGCTCCCTAGCTCTAATCTAGGTCAGGGTCTTACTAACAACAATGCTGGTGGTGGATTTGGACTTGCTTCCAATTTAATAACTGCCGGTTCTGCTGTTGGATACAACCTTACAATCAAGTTCATCAACGCTATCGGCGGAACAACAATTAAGACTTACACTTTGACTGATCAATCTTCAGTTGTAGCTAGAGATGCTATTGGAGTCAATAATGACTTTCCGTCTTGCACTATCTCTGAAATTGACGTGACTCCAGATCCTAACGGGGCAATCGTTGAAGTTTTAGGTCTTTTGAATCTGAACAGCTAGTATGACAACCAGGGAGACTTTAAATGCCTACGCTTCCAGGTGGTCAGATTATAGGAGGAGTTGGCGGTAGAATCTGGACTGGAAACTATCCTACTACATATCTACAGCTTCAGAACATTCTCAGTAGTCCTAGTCTTAGTCAGGGAAATAATAACGGTCTAGACGTCTCAGAGTGGCGTCTAAATATCCGTACAAATTTAGCCCAGTGTCCCCATACAGGGACATTCGGAGCTAATTGCCGTCGTATAGTCTTAGACGACTGGTCTTTTTCTGGTTCTGTTCCTCTCGACCAATCTAACTTCCCAGATCTAACTCTTACATCTTCTCCAGGAGACTTCGATAGTACTACGCATGGACAGAATATCTCTCTAGTCTTCATGCTCGGTAACGTATCTATCAACCCAGAAGCTATCTACATGGGGATGAAGACCCAGAAGTATTACTATGCTCCATCGGCATATCTTCAGACAGCTAATCCTGTTCTTAATGCGGCTGGTGACGTCATACGTATGTCCTTTTCAGGAGAAGGTTGTGGACATATCTTTTTGCTACCAACAGAAAACAGTTGGTGTACTCTCTATCTAAACTACCTGACTAACATGAAATGGATAGGCTATGTCTCATGTTTTACCGGGTGGGAAGATCATCAGTGGGATTGGTGGACGGATATGGGTTTCTAGTATTCCGCCCGGTGCATTAGCTCCAACGAGAGCAGCGTTTAGTGGATTAGGCGGCTTTAATCCTTTAGCTTCAGGTAGTCTCTTCCCTCCTGCTATTAATGGAGTACCCAATGAAAACTATGGAAAAGCCCCATTCTTAGATATTCAACAATGGTCTATTTCTAAGACTACCATCCTAGCAAGAGTTCCTCATTCTGGGTGTGTCGGAGGAATCACCAGTAGAATTATAGGAACAACTTGGAGATGGTCTGCTAGTCTACCCTTAGATCAAAGTAACTTTCCAGAATCTTTGTTAATTCAAGACAAATTTGCTTTAGCTTTTTATCTAGGTGATGTAGTTATTAATCCAGAAGCAGTTTACATGGGTATGACTCAGTCATACTACTTTTCACCTAGAGTTTGTATCAACTATACCAACCCAGTTTTAAATGCCTCGGGAGATGTTATTAGAGTTACAATAGGAGGGGAAGAAAGCTGTAGGTTATTCTTGATTCCTACAGAGGGTGAGTTGTGTGACGAGTACGTTACCTATCTTAATCTCCATAGAGGCTGGTTATGAGTTTTATAGAACTGGAAGTAGACGGAGAGTTAAAAAAGGTTGAAGTCAGACAACTTACTAAGAGTCAAGCTTCTAGTCTAAAATCGATCATCGGTGAGGTCTACAAAACTAAGTTCAGTCCTTTTTCTAAGTTTACTAATCTTCTGTCCGCGATCCCTATTTCTCCAGCACTTCACACGGCGATTACTAGAATCTTTGTTCGTGTCTTGTCTGAAACAGTAAATCTTGATTCCATTCGCCAAGATTTAATGGAACAGACAACTTATGATTTAAACGTGGTCAAAAAAGTTTGTATACTAGTCACCGGACAAGACTTAGTTACTGAAAAGAATAAGCTAGATGCTATGAAAGCACTGATGCCTTTTCTAAAACCAGAGGAAGGAATTGAAATGACTATGGAGGAGGCCAATGCGTTCAGAGCAAAGCTAGGTAAGCCTCCGATTGGAGTCAAGGAGAAAAAGAATGGCTAAATGGCTCCCAATGCTAACTGGAGCTCTAAAAGAAGGGGCTCAAAAATTACTATCTGTTTTTACGAAATCTAAAGAATCCACAGACTCACTAGGATTACCTAAAGACGTAGCCAAGTCTATAGATGAACAACCTGACTTATCTGCACCACTTCCAAAGGAGTATCCTTACTCTAATCATAAATCTGAAGAAACTAGATCTTCTCCGAGAGCAACCCCACCAGAGCGACCTTCAGCCTCACAATCTGAAACAGCAGATCAAGGACCTACAGAAGATACTGTAACGTCCCCTAGTCCACAAGAAGTCCCAACAGAACTACCAAAAGGTGAAGGTAGACCAGAAGCAGAATCAATACAGCAGGCTGCTCAGTCTGCAGAACTCCCAGAACTTCCAGAGTGGCCTAAGACAGTAATGGAGGCCAGTGGAATATCTTCTGGTTCCCAGTTTACCTCTTCTGGAGCCATCACAACTCCATCACAACAAGAAGTTCAACAGCCTAGAGCTCCAGAACCTCAATCAGCTCCGCAAACAACAACACAGGAAGCTCCCGAACAGCAAGTAGTTTCAGGGTATAGCAGAACAGAAAGACTATTAGAAATGATACTGTTTAGAGGCATTCCAGTTCATAAGCCACCTAGAGGACCGTGATGTGCCTAATGCTTGGAAGTTTATTAGTAAGCTAGAAATTCATGACAGACAAGTGCATGTTTCTCCAGATGATACTAATATCATCAATACATATTACGTAGAACCTGCTAGTGCTGGATGCGTAGTAATCAGTGCTCTACTAGGAGCGGTTTTGTACGATTCCCCAGACGGTGGTTCTCCTTTAGATTCGAGCGGTAATCCAAGAAGTCCTACCAAGGGTCATAGAATCCTACCAGCTTCTGACTACCAGTACGATGATTGCTATTGTATGGATGCCTATGAGACTATGATCCATCCAGATCAAGCAATAGGAACTGCTTCCTTATTGGGTGATATCAACGTCATCGGTAGTACGAATGAATGGGAAGCCATTCGCACTATGCTGTTTCAGCCGATCGTCTTAAATGGGCCAGAAAGTCTTGTCAATAAGTTCACAGCTAACAGCACAAATCCTACACAAGGACCAAGACCAGGGGTCTATATCAGAGCGGTCTTCCGTCAATTAGTCACCAACTACAAGTACGACAACGCCACTGATACTTCCTATGATAGTCTAGACCAGGAAAGTTTTCCGTTTGACTACATTGATTTAAAGCTCATTCCACAGAGCAGGATTATTCCAGCTTCAAATGGTCTATATGCAGTTCCCAACACGGGACCAGGATTTGGTATAGCTGCTCAAGGTGCAGCAGAACTAGTAGACAGTTGGTTACAGATCACCATACGTAGGGTGATGTGTCCTAATATTCCACTTCAAACACTTGCTGCTTTGAAAAATAAAATTAATGGAGCTCCTTATCAACCTGCGTGTTTCGGAGTTCCAGGACTTAATCTGAATGTTCCCCAAACTACCGCTAATCCTGAATTTGGAGATGAACTGGTCATTACCGGCTTAAAGCCGTATCAACAGACGTTTCCTATTCAAACTCTCAGATTTGATGATGCTCTTTGGGAGAAGAAAGTAATACAGTCCTGTATAGATCAAGATAAATCTACTCCAACTAATATCGTTATCTTAACTGATGAAAACGGCCTTCCTACCACCCAACCTATGACTTGGTGGAATGGAACACTTCTATTTTCATGGAGAACTGTATTAGATAATTGGTATTCTGTTTCCTATGTCCCCGGTAATACTACTCCAATTCATCTAGCATCTTATGGATGGGTAGGTTGGAATTGTGATTGGCTTCCAGGTGGTATCGGGGTTACACTACAAGTAGCAGGAGGATTTAATCCTCTTCATAGGTATCCAAGTGGATGGTATGAACTAGCTTCTTGGCAAGGAATGGCGTTGCACGGTAATCTACAGCCCTATAACTTTTTTAATCTTGGAAATATCTACCTCCAACGCAAATATTGGAATGATACAGATATTAGATTAAGAGGAGGCAATGGGTCTGGAACATATAATGGCGGATGGAGTAACCCAGGAACTGTTAGTCTAAATGCGGATCAACTTCTATTATTACAGACTCTGTCTGGTCCTTCCAATACAGTTGATGGAGCTAATAAATGTCTACCTATGGACCTTCTTTTTAGGAATGATGCCCAGTGAGCCAATACGTAGAAAGCCTATTATCTGCTCATTTAGCTAATGCCCAACGAGGGTTCCGTGCCGCTAATGCCGTTAGTTCTGACGGAAATGGTACTAGTGGTAGACAGCTTTCTATTCAAAGGCATACTGATGGTATTCCAGAGCATAAAAGAGGAAAGCTGTTAACCCCCCTCTATGGTTGTGGTATCGCTCAAGCTGTTCCACTTTCTGGTCTTAACGCCAATTTCGGTGCTGCTAATACCACACTCTACTCAGACCCAGATAACTACACTCTATTTTTAGTCTATGATCCACTCAATAAGGTTAACGAGTGGGATCTAATGACTATTGCTGACGATAGTGGTGAGTTCTATTTACCAGCAGGAACCTGTTTTGATTGTCACTGGGCTGATGACTGTCAACGATGGGAGTATGAAAGGGCAGGATTGTGTTGTGAACAATCAGAAGTCAGCGAAGCTAGTGAAGAGTCAGAGGCTAGTGAAGAGTCAGAGGCTAGTGAAGAGTCAGAGGCTAGTGAAGAGTCAGAAGCTAGTGAAGAGAGCGAAGCTAGTCAGGCAAGTGGGAGTGAACTAAGCGGTAGTGAAAGTGCAAGCGAACTAAGTGGATCTATACAGTCCTCCGAAGCTTCTGAAGGTAGTGGTAAGACTGCTATCGTTCCCAGTATCTTATCTCCTACAGGGTACACAGCAGTCTTTATCGGGGAAGCCCCAGAAGTCAGATTCTATGACATTCTTAGGGCTACAACTTCTCAGCCTGAACTTCTAGTTCCTATTGATTCTAGGTTTATTGAAGTCTGCGAGCCACGTAGTATAGAAGTTTGTGGTCATTCCACTGATGAGCCAATACCAGTAGGACTAAAGATTATTGAAGAGGCTGTAAGAGTCCGCAGACAGAGCATAGACTTCGATGTTAGGCGAGGTGAAGTAACACCATTATCAGTAGTTATTCATCTTACAGGAATTCGTAAGGGCTTCACAGGAATCAGATTCCCCAATCGTACGAAAGACCAGTTTGAGGCTAACGAACGATTCTTGCGTAGTGCGTCGATGGCGACGTCTGGAAATTCTTTATTAGATTCTTCCCCAGGAAGTAAATCAGCTTGTCCATCTACTACTTCTGGTTGTGCGAATGTTAATGTCTCGTTCAATTCTGATTTTGGTACACAGACGGCTACGTTGACTCAGACTGGTACAGGAACCTGGGCAGGAATCACTACCCCAAGTTATATGCCTGTACAAGTATTCTGCGAAGCAGGTACAAGTGGAGGTCCGTTTGGTTGGATGGCTACAATAGAGTTTGGTTTACAAGGATATAGTACCTATCCTGGATTTGGATTTGGTTCTCCGTGTCCTACTGAGGCCCCTGGAAATTACCCTCTAACTCCTAACATTCCACCTGATACCTACGGTATTACATCTATCAACATCTCTTAATTAAGACGATGGACCTAGCCGCTCTTCAATTTTCTGATTTACCAGATCCTAGCTTTGTTCCTCCCACACCTAGTCCAGAGGAACAGCGTCGTGAAGGTATTTGCCGAGCATGTGACCAGTGGGATCCGGTTAAAGAAGGTTGTGCTTTTCTAAAACCTTGTGATCGTTACCGGCTTACTAGAGTCTATTGGAAACGCGGTAGTTGCCGATTAGGGAGGTGGCTTCAGCAACCCAGAGCCACGACGCAGAGCCCCCAGAAGAAGGGGGTAGAGCTTCCTATTCCTTCTCCAGATCCTAACAGGCAGCAATGTCCTTCTTGTGATATTCTGTTTCCTAGACCGGAAAATATCGCAGAGGTTTACACCATTGCAGAACAGATAGTTAACAGTAAACTAGAACCACCAAAGTTTGATCTAGAACGCTGCATAGTCACTAGTGGTGAAGGCAGATATGAACCAGGAATAGTCATTGGAATCAAGTTACTTAGAGACCACGTCAAGTGTCAGCTACCAGTTAAGATCTTTCACAACGGAGGATGGGAGACAGACTTAAAGAAATACGATGTAGAGCTTATCAATACTAGAAGTCTACAAGCTGCTCATCCAGCTAAAAGATATGGGGGTTGGGAAAGCAAGACCTATGCTGTCGTCCATGCTAATGCTAAGAAGGTTATGTTCTTAGATGCAGATGCTTATTTAGTGAATGATCCTACTCCTCTATTTGACCTTCTCAATGAGCATCGTTATATTCTTTGGTCTGATTATGGTCCAGGATGGGCTTGTGGTCCTAAGTTAGATAATCTAGTAGAACCACTTCATCATCAAAATGGTGGGGAATACCTAGTTAACCTAGAAACCTATTGGTCTGAAATGGTCGCTGCTAGGTGGTTAGATAACTGGGGAGAAGTCTGGTATAGTACGGGTAGGTTAGGTGACGAATGTACGACTCGTCTAATTAGATCTATCATTCAAGATAGCGGCGTGTTAGCGGCAGATTGGGTAGACCGTAAGAAAGGGGTAGGTATCTTATGCAGATATCCAAAATACGGTCCAGCTTACGTTGCTCATAGAATGCGTAAGGAGAGCAAGTTTTTCTTAGATAAGTATCCTAACTCTTGCAATTGGTGGCCCTATGAAAAGGAGGTCTTTAACTATTATAAAGAGATGCTTCCTAATGCTAAAAAACTGAAAATGCAGGCAGTCTACATGAAGAGCAGGGAAGGTAGAATGGAGGCAAGAAAAAAGTTAATCCAAGAAGTTAAGTCTAAGAAGAGTCTACAAAATGCTAGAGGAAAGTCATGAGATTTTTTACTAGTTCTTCTATCCCTTTAGATAGATGCAAACCGCCCATCTATTTAGAATCTTGCAGAGAGTTTGGTATTCCAGCAGTAAACTTAGCTTGGCCTCCTGACTGGGAAGGTTATCGTAATGTCCCAAGACTTCTTGAGTTACTTAGATCTCTTCCAGAAGACGAAATAATCTTGATTTCTGACGCCTGGGACATATTCTACACGACTGGGCCAGAAGCAGTAGAACAGGCGTTTCTTTCCTACAATAAACCGATCATCTTTGCGGCAGAACATAGAGAGCCAACAGGACGATGGTCTCCTAGAGTCTGTACTAGCAAGCCGTGGCCTCCGTCTCCTACTCGTTATTTCACTATCAATGGAGGATGCGTAGCTGCTTATTCTGGAGCGTTCTTAAATTTATGGACTTCTCCAGGTTTCTGGCCAAGCCCATTATTCAATGCTCAGGTGGCATACAATCATTGGTATATTGAACATCCAGACCAGATAGGGATAGATACTCACTGTCGGTTGTGTATGTGTCTGTATGGGGAAGATACAAGACCAGAAAGTATTTTTGAGCGAGGAAGAATCATAAATAAATATACAGGAGAATATCCGTGTCTAGTTCATGGAAATGCTTATAAGAGAGAAGTCTATAAGCTATGGGATATTCTAAAATCTCATCAGTCGTCTTTTACTTATCATTCTTCTAGTTCTCCACAAGATCGTCGTGACGCCCGTTGGCGACAAGTAGGTAAAAGGCAGAAAGCCTAAGGATGGCCCTAGCTTTGCGTATAAAGGCATGTAATGCGTGGCAGCCCTACTAGCCGCCTTACAGCCAAACAGGCAACAGGCGTAATCTCAGCCATGTCTGCGGGCATTTTAGCAAGTACACCCAAAGCCTAGCCGCAAGCACCTATAAAAAACCCTCCGGTAATACTGACTACGAGCCAGACTACCGGAGGGGTCAACCTTACTTGAGGAGCAGAGGTTGATTCTATGTATCACATTTTGGGCAGATCAGTATTCGAGTGTCATCAGATCCAATATTCTCATAGAGTGTCCAACCTTTTGGAAGTGGTCCATCCCCTTCTGGTGGCCAAGGTCGGGGAAATACTGCACCACAGTCAAAACAATATCCTTCAACAATGTGTTCTAGTTGGCGTAGAGTTATTGAGTTAATCAATTCTTCAATCTCTTGATCTACTCCAGCCACGTCACCAGCAAAAACTATCTTCTTTCCTGGGTAGTCTTTTTGAAGCTGCTTTACCAACTCTTCGGCAACTTCAAATGGTAAGTCATCTCTGTGAATGAGCCCCATAATCTTCCTTTCAGCTATCTAACCATGGATACTTCTGATTAACTTGCTTTACTGGTGGTGGAGTAGTAGGAGTCGGTGGTTTTACCCTAGTCTGTAGCTTCTCTAGAACCACCACTATCCGATCTAACGCATTAGCTCCCCTTCTGATGTTTAACCAGATCATAATAGGGGATAGTATGAGTAAGATCGGAAGTCCTACTGCAAGAATCAGATACAGTATTATAGCTATTCCACCTAACGGTGCCAGAATATATTCCATGTTGATTCCTTTCAGTAGGGAATGGGTTGGGTAGGGTTAAAACAGTTTCGCAGTCGGGTTGAATTTCGACGGCCCATTGAGCAACAACACTTCCAGCTTCCTCGCGTTTGTCTGGTCACGGCCCTTCAACGGTCGATAGGTCCAATGCTCCACGGAGTACATTTTGCGAATCAGTGGCGTATCGTAAAAGCGGCAGACCACGCGGGCAACGCG
>Ga0182016_10002338_pt1 | contig 22392 bp, 21 predicted proteins | sample 712S2MmetaG_FD_120491 | JGI IMG/M metagenome (GOLD analysis project Ga0182016, IMG submission 120491) | Permafrost microbial communities from Stordalen Mire, Sweden - 712S2M metaG | ecosystem: Environmental > Terrestrial > Soil > Wetlands > Permafrost | place: Sweden: Stordalen | collected... | reverse complement strand
CGCCGCCCGCCCAGCGGCACGCCGTCCCGGAACTGCTGCTCCTGCTCGGGAGTCAGCAGCCCGTTGGCCTTCACCAGGTACGTTTTCGGAATGTGCGAGGCGGCCGAGGTGATGGCGTTGGCCAGTTCGCCATCGTTGGTCAGCAGCAGTAACCCCTCGCTGGCATAATCCAAACGGCCCACCGGGTATACGCGCTCTTTGATCCCGTGGACCAGGTCCATCACCGTGGGGCGGCCCTGCGGGTCGGACACCGTAGTCATCACGCTGTGCGGCTTATGGAGCGCGATGGTGATCAGGTGCTTGGGTGGGCGCAGCAGCTTGCCGTCCACCTTGATGTGATCGCGATCCAGATCCGCCTTGCTGCCGAGTTCCGTGATGGCCGCCCCGTTCACCGTAACGCGGCCTTCCTGGATGAGCAGCTCGGCCTTCCGGCGGGAAGCGATCCCCGCCCGCGATAGGATCTTCTGGAGCCTTTCCTCGGGCATCAGCTCTGCTCTTCCGGCGGCACTGGGTCCGGGACCAGCTCCGTCGCCGCCGCCGGCTGCGACGACGGCTCCGGCTCTGGCGCGTCTCCATCGATGGCCATGCGCCGGATCTCTTCGAATTCCTTCAGCGATGGCAGCTCGGTCAGGTCCTTCAGTCCGAACTGCACCAGGAAGTCCTTAGTGGTCTTGTACAGGATGGGCTTGCCGATGACGTTCTTGCGCCCCGCCGCGGCAATCAGCTTGCGGTCGAGCAGCGTCTTCAACACGCCGGCGCCCTGCACGCCGCGGATTTCCATGATCTCCGGCGCGGTCACCGGCTGCTTATAGGCGATAACGGCCAGCGTTTCCAGCGCCGGCAGCGATAGCTTCAGCGGCGGCTTCAGGCTCCTGACGAAACTGCGCACCATCTCATGGTGCTCCGGCTTGGTGGTCATCTTGTAGCCGCCGGCCACCTCACGCATGGTCACGCCATGTTCGGGCTTGTCATATTCCGCGACCAGTTCGTCAAGGAGCGTCTGCACCCGTTCGCGGGGCTGGTTCAGAGCCGTGGCAATCTGAGCCAGGGTGAGAGGCTCCTCGGTGACATACACCACGGCCTCCAGCAGAGCCTTCAACTGCGAGTCTTCCGAAGAAGCCGCGCTAGGCGCCTCCACTCCGGCCAGCAAATCGTCGGTGGCGATGGACTCGACACTTTCGCCCTCCGGACTATCCGCGCCTCCGCGTGCCCGCGTCTCCGCGTCCGCGCTCGCCCCCTCAGGCTCGACATCCGGCGTCACCTCCCCCGCCGGACTCTCCGCGTCGCCATGTCCCCGCGTCTCCGCGTCCGGGCTCGCCCCCTCAGCCCCGACATCCGGCGTCACTTCCCCCGCCGGGATCTCCGCGTCTCTCTCCAACTCCAACTCTTCCATCACTACCGGTATTCCCTCTCCATCGCAATCGCCGGCTCATCCGCCGCAAACACCGTGTCGAACATCCGGTGCCGCCGCAGCACGATTTCGCCGAACAAATCTGTTTGCGCCACCATCACCGCCTGCTGCTTCACCAGCTCCAGCACCGCCAGAAACAGCGTGATCATCGCCTTCCGGCTGCGCTGCTCCGCGAAAACCCGCATGATGTAGACCGGCTCATCCTCGCCCGCCTCCAGGAACAGCGACTTCAGGCGCAGGATCATCTGCCCCACGCTGACATCCTCCTCCGACACCTCGTAAACCGGCCGGTTCTTGGCCCGCTCCAGCAGATCGCCGAACGCCTTCACCAGGTCGAACAGCGTGATCGCCAGCCCTGGATCGTCGTCTTCGGAGGTAAACTGCGCAATCTGCGGATTCGACCAGACGTTCTCTTCGATCATCCGCTTCTGCTGCAGCATCTCCGCGGCATTCTTGAACTTCTCGTGCTCCAGCAGCTTTTCGACCAGTTCCTGGCGCGGGTCCTCTTCCGGATTGTCCTGGGCCAGCGCCGGATCGCGCGGCAGCAGCATGCGCGACTTGATGTGGATCAGCGTGGCCGCCATGTAGACGAACTCCGCGCCCAGATCGATATCCAATTCCCGGGCTTTGTCCATGTACTCCAGGTACTGCGAGGTGATCGTGGCGATCGGGATATCCTTGATCTCGATCTGCTGCTTCCGGATCAAATCCAGCAACAGATCGAGCGGTCCGTCATAGCGTTCCAGGTGGACGTTTAGGGGAGAAGACACCGTACTTCACGATATCACGGTTGGGGTCCCAGCCCGATTCCAGCGGGGCAGCCGCGCGCCTGCGTTTAAGCGCTGAACGGCAGATCGAGAGAGATCGATTGATACGGCACTTCAGGCCGGACCCGTCCGCGCTCGCCCCGATGAAGCCGTACGAATCCATAATGCTCCATCGTCTTCAGCGTCCGCGACAGATTGGAAGCCTTGCGGCCGGTGCGCCCCGCCAACTCCTGAAGCGAAGCCGGGTGTGTCGCCGCGATGGTCGCGAGCAGGGCGCGGTTCTTGTTCGACAAAACCTTCGCAAAACTCTCGGTCGAGGTAAACCACACTTTGGGATCTCCCGGTTTCGGCTTGAGCTCGCCCCGCGCGATCGCCATCGTTCGCATCTTCATGTCCTCGTAGGAAGCGATTCCGATCTTGAGCGTCTTCATGATGGCAATATTCCTTTCTCGCGGAGCACCGCGTCAACCGCCGACCAAAAGTCGGCGAGTAGGGTCGCCGCGTCTTTGTATTCGTACGGGCGCACCGTCTCCAACCGGTGCTTGTGATCGAACGTCGAAGTCTTTCTGCCCGGACCCGAGCCTCTCCTTACCGCATGCGCGTTGTCGAATCCCATCAAACGGGCGCCATCCGGACCATGCAGCGTCAGCGAGTAGTCGAGGCCATGCGGCTTCGCCTCGCTCGCCGGCACGCGGCGCACAGCGAACCGGACCCAGTGCCTCGACTCCGGGTCGACGACCAACACCTGCCCGTCCAGCTCGAGCAAGGCATCCAGGGATGGATCGCGCTCCACTGATTATCATTATCACACAATGATAAGGCTTCATCAAGAAGCCACGCGTGCCTCGCCAGCGCCGCGCGGCGTCGCCCCAGCGGCCCTCGGCACAGTACACTGTAAGTCTGATGGACCGCATCGGACGCTACAAAATCGTGCGCGAGCTGGGCCGCGGCGCCATGGGCGTCGTGTACCTGGCCACCGATCCCACCATCGGCCGTCCGGTCGCCATCAAGACCATCCGCCTCGGCGAAGTCTCGAACGCCGAGGAGCGCGACCGCCTGCGCGAGCGCCTGTTCCGTGAAGCGCGCTCGGCCGGCGTCCTTTCTCATCCGGGCATCGTCACCATCTACGATATGCAGGCGCAGGACGACATCGCCTATATCGCCATGGAGTACGTCAACGGCCCCACGCTCGACCAGCTTATCTCCGGCCAGCCGCTCCCCCCGGACCGCATGTTCGCCATCCTCGGCCAGACCGCCGTGGCCCTCGATTACGCCCACCAGAAGGGCATCGTGCACCGCGACATCAAGCCCGCCAACATCATGATCACCGAAGACGGTTCGGCCAAGATCACGGACTTCGGCATCGCCAAAATCAGCACCAACGAGCAGTTCACCATGACCGGCGCCATCGTCGGCACGCCGCATTACATGGCGCCCGAGCAGGTGCAGGGGCTGGCCGTGGACGGCCGCGCCGACCAGTTCTCGCTCGCCGTAATCACGTTCGAAATGCTCACCGGCGAGAAGCCTTTCACCGGCGAACAGCTTACCACCGTGGTCTACAAGATCGTGGCCGAGGAGCCTGCTCCGGCGCACCGGCTGAATTCCACGCTCAACCAGCAGATTACCAACGTGCTGCGCCGCGCGCTGGCCAAAAAGCCCGATGCGCGCTACCCCAATTGCCAGAAATTTGTGGATGCCCTGGAAGCGGCCTGCGCGGCGGCCAAAGGCTGGAAGGCGCTGCCTCGCGGCGGGAGCCTCGACCTACCCACCGCCGTCGAAGCGCGCCGTCCGGCCAACGTCTCTTTGTCCAGTTCCACCGCGGAGACCAAGCCCCGCTCGCGCCGTAAGACGGAAATCCTGCCGGTGCTTTTCGCCGTCCTGGTGGCAGCCGGTCTGGTGTCATTGATCGCCTGGCAGGCTGCGCCCTGGCTTACCCAGTCCAGTCCGAAGGCGCCGGTGATTGTTGCCCAGCCGCCCGCTCCGCAACCGGCAGCGCCTTCCGCGCCGGCGCCCGAGGAGAAGAAACCCAGCGCCATGCCGCCCCCTGAGCGCCCCCAGGGCACCACTCCCGAAGCCGCCGATCGGATCGAAGCCAAGGCCCAAACTGATAACGACGCCAAGACCGAAGCCGCCGGCGCCAGACCGCGCCAGCCATTGCCGGACTTGTCATCCAGCCCGTATCTCAAAGTTTCCGTGGCCACCATCCCTGCCGATGCCACGGCCATGTTAGACAACCGTCCCGACAGCGCCTGCACCACCCCCTGCGCACTGGACGCCACGCCTGGAGAGCACATCGTCAGCATCAGCCGCCAAGGCTACCAAACCGAGCATCGTCCCGTCACCGTCGCCAACACCGCGGTGGAACTCCCCACCGTCGCCTTGCGCGTGCCCGGCGGCGTCCTGATGCTCGCCAGCACCCCCGTCGGCGCGCGCATCTTCGTGAATGGCACGCCATCGGACCAAGTCACTCCGGCGAGACTGGTGCTGCGTCCCGGCAAATACGACATCGCAGTTGAAAAGGATGGCAAGCGGTCGTCCAAAGAGGTGGAGATTCAAAACGGAGCCACCCACTACGAGAAATTTCTCCTGGACCGCTGAGCCCCTTCCCATGACCATGGTATAATGACTAGTCATGAAGGCCAAAGTCACGCGTACCGAAATCCCGGCGGGCGAATTCAAAGCCAAATGCCTCAAACTGCTGGATGAGGTCCACCAGCACCGCTCTCAACTCGTGATCACGAAGCGCGGCAAACCGGTGGCCCGCCTCGTTCCTGTAACTGAGGACCTGCCGGACATCTTCGGACGAATGAAAGGAACCGGCGAAATTCTTGGCGACATCGTCGGCCCCACCGGCGAAATCTGGGACGCCGACAAGGACTCGGATGATTGACGGCGAAGGTCCAATCCTATTGGATACGCATTGTTGGGTATGGAGCCAGTTCGGGCACGACCACGAGTTCTCGGCGCTGGGTTTGTCGACATTCAGGCAGGCCGCGAGAGATGGCATGCTCCGCCTTTCCGTCATCTCGGTTTGGGAAGTGGCGCTGCTGGAATCGAAGCAGCGCCTCCACTTGCACATGGACTGCCTGGAATGGGTGCGCCGCGCGCTGGAGACGCCCGGCCTCTCGCTGGTGCCGCTCACCCCTGAAATCACGGTCGAGAGCACCCGCCTTCCCGGAAACATACATGCCGATCCGGCGGACCGCATCCTGGTGGCCACCGCGCGCAACCTCGGCGCACGCTTGATGACCCGCGACCAGGCCCTGCTCGACTACGGCCGCAAGCGTCACGCACGCGTCGTCGCCGCCTGACATTCTGTCTCCCGGCTCTTGGAGGCAGGGGATGACGCGTGCACCGCGTTCGCATCACGAGGACCCCATCGGATCCACGCTCAGTCTGAGCGCAACGCCTGCATGACGTCGACCCGTGCGGCACGCAACGCCGGCAGCAGGGACGCAAGCATGGCAGCAGCCAGCAGCACGGCCGCGGATCCGCCCACCACGACTGCGCCCGGTATCCGCACGGCCTCGAAGTAGCTGCCGGCGAGTCGCGCCAGCCCGAATCCGCACGCCGCGCCCGCCACGATGCCCGCCGCCGCGATCACTGCGCCTTCGGCGATCACCCCCGCGACCAGATGCCGCGGCTCGGCTCCGACCGCCAGCCGGATGCCGAATTCGCGCGTTCGCTGGCTCACCGAGAAGGCCAGCACGCCCGCCACGCCGACCACCGCGATGGCCAGCGCCACCGCCGCGAAGCACCCGAACACCAGGGTGTTCAGCCGATCGGGCGTCAGCACTTCGGTGCGGATGTCTTCGAGGGTGGCGGCACGCTCCACGGGTGTTTCCGGCGACATCGCGCGGATGATGCGTGTGACCGGCGTCACCAGCGCGTACAGATCCCCGTGAGCGTGGATGAACAGGCGCCCGCCCCAGATACCAAGCTGCTCGAAGGGATGATACACGGTGAGCGCCGGCCCGGGCACAACGTTCTCGTCATCGACATCGGCGACGACTCCCACGATGCGGCGGGGCCCCGGGGAGACGTCGATGAACTTCATCACCGGATCGGTCCACATGAAGTGGTGGTTGAGGGCGTCCTGATTGGGGAACATGCGCTGCGCCAGGCTTTGGCTGACGATGACCACCGGCTCGCTATCCCGCCGATCGGCTTCGTTGAAATCGCGGCCGGCCATGATGGGGATGCCAAGCGCGGCGAAAAAGCCCGGCGAGATGTTGCGCATCCGCCCGTGGGGATCTTCCTCGCCCGGCGCGCGCACGCGGCCCTCCACCGTGAACTCGAATCCGGGACCGAAGTTTCCCGCGTCCCGCCACGGAACCACCACGCCCATTGCGACGCGATCCACACCGGGCAACTCGGTGATGCGGCGTATGGCCTCCTTGTAGAAGTCCACGATTTGATCGGGCGTCTTTCTGTAAGCGCTCGCGGGCACGTTCAACGCGAGCACATGGCGGGTGTCGAAGCCGGTCTCGATGGCCTGGAGAGCCAATAGCGTTTTGAGCAGCATGCCGGCGCCGGCCAGCAGGACGAAACACGCGGCGATCTGGGTGATGGCGAAAACCCGCAATCGCCGGTTGGTGCTGCCGGTAACGCGCAGGCCGCCGCCCGACAACGCTCCGGGCGAGGGCAGGCGCGGGACGAACGCCAGCAGCAGCGCCGCAACTACGGCCAGCAGCGCGGCGACCCAGAGCATGCTGGAATCCACCGTGAGATCGAGAGCGCGGACGGAGAAGCGGGAAGCGTACCGGGCGAGGATGGCGGCCATGGGCCGCGCGCTCAGCACGCCGACCGCCGCGCCCGCAACGCCGAGTAGGAGACTCTCGGCCAGCAGCGTCCGGCGCAGCGCTCCAGTCCCAGCGCCGAGCGCCGCGCGGACCGCCAACTCGCCTTCGCGCCGCACCGTGCGCGCGAGAATGAGGTTAGCCACGTTGGAGCAGGCGATCACAAAGACGAGGCCCGCCGCGGCAAGCAGCACCAGCAGCACGGTCTTGGCGCGCGAGGTGATCTGCTCGCGCAACATCACGGCGTCGATGCGGAAATCCGCTTTCACAGGGTACGCTTCGGGATGGTCTCTCAGCATGGCGCCATGCACGGCGCGCAGCTCGGCGCGGGCGGAGTCCAGCGTGGCGCCGGGGGCGAGGCGCGCGAACAGTTCCGTCATGCGATGGACACGGCCGGTAACCATGGTGGCCGAGAGATGATGCGGGCTGGTGACCACGTTGGCGAAGAGCTGGGTTTCCGCCGGATAGGGCACCGACGGTTCCAGCACGCCCACTATGGTTGCGGTGCGAGTCCCAAGCCGGACGGTCTTGCCGAGCACGGTGGGATCGCTCTTGAGCACCGTTGTCCAGAAGCGGTAGGTCAGCACGGCGGCGCCGGCGGCGCTCGGACCATCGTCGCGCGGACCAAGCAGGCGCCCAAGCACGGGATGCAGCCCCATCACTGAGAAGTACGATCCGCCCACGACGCCCGCTTGAATCTCGCTGGGTTCACCGAGGCCCACCATGGTGAAGCCGATGGTGGAGAAGTCGCCGAAGGCGCTGAGGGATCTCACGTCGCGCAGATCCCGGATCTCCGGAACGGAGAAGGCGGCGTCTTCGGCGCCGAGGCCGCGCGCACTCTGGCGGATGTAGATCAGACGGTTCTCGTCGCGGTTGGCGAGCGGGCGCAGGAGTACGCCGCGCACCACGCTGAACATGGCCGAGTTGGCGCCGATACCGAGCGCCAGGGTGAGGACCACGGTAAGGGTAAGGCCTTTGGTGCGGGTGAGCGAGCGGGCCGCGATCTTCAGGTCGCGCCAGAAGGTGATAAAGATCTCGGTCATTGTTAGCTCCTTCGATTTCTCGATCTAACATTATGTCGAACCAGACCGTGCGAGATCGACAGGCGCAGGGGTTTTTTTAGTGGGTGGGCAACCCCATCACTTCCGCCACCTGCCGCACTTCGATGGTCGCCCGGCTCGAGGGCCCCAGAAAGCGTGTGGCGATTGCGATCGCCTCATCGCGGTCCTTGGCGTCGATCAAGGTGTAGCCGCCAACCTGCTCGCGCGTCTCGGCAAACGGGCCGTCGGTTACCAGAGGTTTGCCATCGCGCAGACGAACGGTCGCCGCCGCGGAAGCAGGATGCAACGGAGATCCACCCAGGAACTTACCGTTCGCAAGGAGCTGTTCCACATACGCCATAGGCTCTGCCATGGCTTGCTGGCGCTCAGCCTCACTCAGGCCGAGCCAGCCTTTTTCGTCAAGGTGCGTCAGTAACAGGTAGGTCATTTGAAAGCCTCCGCCGATAGGTCGAACGGCGAGTGCCTGGATCGACAAGCAAAGCCCTGACTTACTTCGGCGCACCAGTAGCCGGGTGCTTCTTGTGAGCCGGCGGCGCCTCTTTGAGTAATGCCTCGATCTGCTCCCTGAGGTGCTTTTCCTGGTCGTCACCAAAGAATTTGTCGTCCCCCGCATACTGCGCGCGGATGGTCCCCTGGCGATCGATGAAAACGACCTGGGGCATCAGGAGGCGGAGGATCACCGGGTGCTGCAGGTACTCCTGCACCGCGTTCTGATTGTTGAAACCCACCGGAAAGGGAGGCTGAAAACGGTTGATGAAATCCGGCACGTTCATGGCCGCCATATCTTCGATGGCGCTGGCCAGCACCTGAAAACCGCGTGGACCGTACTCCTTCTGCATGGTGGAAAGAAACCCGACGGTCTTCTGGCAATGCGGGCAGGTGGTGAGGATGAACGCCAGAGCGCACACCTTGCCCTTGTATTGACTCACCTGGATCTGTTGTCCGCCGACCATGTTGACGGCGAAATCCGGAGAAGGACGCGGCAGTTCGGCGGCGTTCGCTAGGGCCACGGCGTTTGTCATAGCCACGCAAACCACAAAGAGTGTGCGGAGCGCACCACGAGTCGACATATGCCCACAGTTTAGCGCATGGGCGCGACGGGGTTTTCAGCACCTTCGAGGCTGGTCACCAAGTTGCCGGTCAACTGCACCAGAAAGTGGCCGTCGTCGCCTACGCCGGAAAGCGTTGTAGCATTTTCGGATTCGATCACCAGGTGCTTCCACTTCTTTTCCAGCACCTGGTGGTACAGGCGGAAGTAGCGGGCGGCGGACGCCGCGTCGTCCCACTCGGCGGCATACAGCAAGACCACCCTCTCCGGCGAGTGGTGCTCCAGCAGCGCGTACGCGCCGCCGCGCCAATGGGGCGAGACCGCCTTGGACTCCTCGCGGCCGGCATACTGTTCCAGCAGGATGGCGTGATCCAGTTCGCCGACCGTGCCTTCCGCAATGCGCTTGTATCCGTGGGCATCCGGAAGCTGCGGCAATGCCGGAAGGGTAGGCTGCAAGCCGGAAAAATAGGTGTCCGGGTGCAGGATTTGTTGGGTAGACAGAGGCGGCCGGCGAAATACCTCCGCGAAGGCCTTCAGCTTCATGCGCTCGTACACCGCATTCTGAAAAAGCAAACCTTGGCTGTAGGGAAACACCAGGGTCTGGCGCAAATACAGCGGCTCGCTCCCGAAAACCGGATACTCGGTGGCGCCGGATTCGGTGGCGTGCGCCATGCTTTCGAGCAGGGCCGGCGAGGTGGCCAGCGATTGACCCGCCTTGCGCGCCAGGTACTCGGTCATCAGCCACTGGGCCTGTCCCTCCATGACGGCCAGGCGCGCCATCGACCCATCGTCGCTCTTGCGGCCCTGCTTGATGAATTTGTCCAGGTTGACGTTCTGATCCGCCAGCGCGTGGCCGAGTTCGTGCACCAGGGCGGGCTCGCGCGTGGCCGAAGGCGTCCAATCGGTGATGAACATGCGCTTGCGATGGAAATCGTAAAACGCCGCGGCCTGTTCGGTGAGCAAATCGACCGTGTTCTTGGCCAGGTCGAAATCCTGCGGCACCAAGCCGAATTTCTTGAGAGTCAGTTCCTCGACGCGGATTTCTTCGGGCGAAGTGGCCTCCTTCATGCGCTGTTGGAGAAACTCCTTCACCTTATCGCGGGTGATGATCTCGGCCGGCACGCGATGCTTGATGCGGTATCCGGTGATTTCATGCAGGTCCTGCAGGATGCCGCCGATCTCGCTGAAGATTTCGCGGGCCTGGGCAACGTCCACGCCGGATTGGGCGGCGGCGGGCGCCGCACCCAGGAGGAGCGCCAGTAGGAGGGCCTTCACACGAGTCGCCGGCATGCTAACTCACCTCCTGAAATACGTTCCACTTGGTCCTGAAAATGGCGGCGGCGGTCATGGCCAGCAAGCCGCCGGCCAGCACCGTGAGCCGAGCGCCATAGGCGTGCGCCAAGGCCCCGGCTGCCAGGCTGCCGAAGGGGCCCAGGCCGACCACTGCCATAGTGTAGAAGGCCATGGTGCGACCGCGGAATTCATCGGGAATCAAGGTCTGGATCAGAGTATTGGCCGAAGCCATTTGGCGCATCACACTATATCCGATCAGCGGCATAACCGCCAGGGAGAGATAGAAGACTTTGGACCACGCGAAGAAGCAGAAACCGGCGCCCAACAGGAGGGCACTCCAGGAGATCACGCTCGGCAAGGTGGATACGCGCGCCCGCCATGCCAGCGCCAGCGTGCCGGCCACGGCTCCGGTGCCCATGGCACCCATAAGAATGCCCATGCCGCGCGAGCCGCGGTGAAAAATAGCGTCGGCGAAAAACGGCATCAAGACCAGGGCGGGCATGCCCGCGATGGTGGTGGCGGCCATCATGCCGAGCAGCGTGCGCACGGCGCGGTGGCCGTGGACGTACTTGAAGCCTTCGACCAAGTGCGCCCAAGGAGAGTCCTGCGCAGGGCGGCTGAACTTGGGCAAGCGCATGGCCAGCAGACAGCCGATCACGGCCAGAAAACTGATACCGTTGAGCAGGAAGCAGACGCCTTCGCCGACGGCTGCCACGAGCAGTCCGGCGACGGCCGGCCCCACGACGCGGGCACCGTTGAAGATGGCTGAATTGAGCGAGATGGCGTTCAGCAGATCCTCTTTGCTGGTCATCTGGATGATGAGCGACTGGCGGCCCGGCATATCGAAGGCGTTGATGGTCCCCAGCGCCACGGCTAGCGCCAGGATGTGCCAGACCTGCACCTTGCCGCTGAGGGTGAGGGCCGCCAGCACCAGCGCCTGGCACATGGAAAGGATCTGGGTGACTACGACCAGGCGGTGCCGCGAGTAGCGGTCCGCCGCCAGTCCGCCCAAGGCGCCGAAGGCAAACACCGGAATTTGCGTGCAAAACCAGGCCGTGCCCAACAACAATTCCGAATGCGTGAGGCGGTAGACCAGCCAGGCTTGGGCCACATTCTGCATCCATGTGCCGACTAGGGAAACGATTTGCCCGGCGGCGAACAGCCGGAAATTCCGATGGCGCAGGGCGCGGAAGGCCTGTTGAAGGCCGTGCAACTCGCCCGCGGGCGGGACTTCGGCGGAAGCCGACAGGCTCGACTCTGTGGAAAGCTCCTGGAGTGCCAGCGACGGGGCTTGGCCCTCGCGCCCCGGGGTGGGAACCGGCATGGTTAGTTCCAGGATAACGCAGAAGGGGGAAGACGAAGAGGCAGAAGACAGAAGTCAGAAGACAGAAGTCAGAAGAAAAGAATGGCTGTGCGGCCGCGCTTGGAAGGGTGGCTGCCCTTCCGACTTCTGTCTTCTGACTTCTGTCTTCTGCCTTCTGTTTTTCTAGTTCGCGGCGGGTTGGATTTGCGCGAGCAGCGCGTCAACTTGCCGTACTATCCGGCCGCTGGGCGCGATGTGTATGCCGCACTCCTTCTCGGTATTCTGCTCCCACCACCAGCGGCCAGCGCGCTGATCTTCGCAATCGAAGGTGGCGCGAGTGCACGGACCACATCCAATGCTGGGGAAACCTTTGGCGTAGAGCGGATGGACTGGAACGTCGTGCCGCAGGATGTAGTCCTCTACATCCTGCGTGGTCCAGTCGGCCAGCGGGCTGATTTTCACGATACCGTCGCGGCTTTCGACCTTGGCGATGTCCGCGCGCGATTCGGTCTGCGAGCGGCGCAGCCCGACCACCCAGGCGCTGAGCGTCGCGAGTTTGCGCTCCAGGGGCCGCACTTTGCGGATGTGGCAGCAGAGCTTGCGCAGCGTCACTTCGCGGTAGAACAGGTTGGGGCCGTGGGTGGCGATCATGGATTCCACCTCGGACGCCTCAGGGAAGACAATCTCGACGGGGATGCCGTAGCGCTGACGGACGGTTTCCATCATCTGATGGGTTTCCTCGGGCAGGCGGCCGGTGTCGATGGTGAAGACGCGCACGTGGGGATGGATGCGGGTTGCGATGTCGATTACCACCATGCCTTCCTTCTGGAAGCTGGTGGAGATAGCGAGCGAATCACCGTAAGCGGAGAGTGCCCAGGAGAGGACCTCTTCGGCGGTAGCAGATTCGGGATTGGGCAAATATACCAATCTCTATCAAGATACAGTGGATCGCTGGAGAAGTCAAGTGGATGTGGCAAACGTTCTGCTGGTGGGCCCTGTAGGATTTGAACCTACGACCAACGGATTATGAGTCCGCTGCTCTAACCGCTGAGCTAAGGGCCCAGGATAACCTTTTTGATATTACCAGAGTGCAGCAGGAGCGACGGGCCGCGCAGTCGTGATCGTGACAATTCGGGCGCAGTAGGGTAGGATGACGAAAGGCTGATGACAGATCCGGCAGTACCTATTGACACACCCGAGATACCGGACAAGTTGTACTTCAGGATCGGCGAGGTGGCCAGTTTGCTGGCCGTCGAACCGTATGTGCTGCGCTATTGGGAGACCGAGTTTCGAAGTCTGGCGCCGAAGAAGTCCGGAACCGGGCATCGCTTATACCGGCGCAAGGATGTCGAACTGCTGCTCAAAATAAAGCAGTTATTGTACGAAAAGCGTTACACCATTGAGGGGGCAAGGCAGTCGCTTTACAACGAGTCTAAAGCGATCAAAACCAAAATGCCCGAGCGCAAGCAGGCCGACCTGTTCACGCCCGATCCTTGGGCGGGGATACGATCCGAGCTATCGTCGATATTAGAGATTCTAAAGTAGTTAGCTTGAGTCACCGACGATTGCCGTGTATATTCGATCCAGGTCCTCGGTGGAGTAATACTCGATTTCAATGCGGCCCTTCTGGCGGGCACGTTCGACGATTCGAACCTTGGTTCCGAGCACCCTTTCCAACTCCTTGATGGCTGCCTTCACATTGGGGTCGGATTGGACCTCGTCGACCGCTTTGGGCTTGCGGTCCTCCATCATCTTCTGAGTCAGCCGTTCGACTTGGCGGACCGACCAGCCTTGCGCTACCGACTTCTCGGCCACCTCTCTCTGGAGCTCGGCGGTGGGCAACGTAAGGAGACAGCGTGCGTGGCCGATTGACAGCCTGCGCTCGGCGATGAGTTGTTGAATATCCGGCGGGAGCTGCAGGAGGCGGATGAGGTTTGCGATGGTGGAACGGTCCTTGCCGGTCCGGCGGCCCACCTCTTCGTGGTTCAGTTGCAACTCGCGGCAGAGGCGGTCGAAGGCCTGCGCGGTTTCGATGGCGTTGAGATCCTCGCGCTGGATGTTTTCTATGAGGGTGATCTCCAGCAGCCTTTCATCGGGGATTTCTTGAATGACTACGGGCACGCGCGCGATGCCTGCGACCTTGGCGGCTCGCCAGCGGCGTTCACCCGCCACCAGTTGATACCGTTCCGCGCGGCGCCGGACGACGAGTGGTTGGATGATGCCGTTGGCGCGGATAGACTGCGCCAACTCCTCGATGCGATCATGCTGGAAGACGCGGCGGGGCTGCAGTGGATTGGGTTCGATGAGCTCGATTGGGAGCTGCGCGACCTCTTCCCCAAGATGAGTCGGTTCGACCGGAGGCTGCGCCGTGGGGCGGGTGGGCAGCAGGGCGCTCAGCCCCTTACCGAGCGCCCTACGCGGATTTTCCACGTTCTTGTTCATTCTCCAGAATCTCCTTGGCGAGGCGGATGTAGCTCTCGGCGCCGCGCGAGCGCACATCGTAGGCCAGGATGGTCTGTCCATGGCTGGGCGCTTCGGCCAGACGAATGCTGCGCGGGATAACGGTTTGGAAGATCAGCGCGCCGAAGAAGTCTCTGAGATCGTTGGCTACCTGGCGAGTCAGGTTAGTGCGGTCGTCGAACATGGTGAGCAGGATGCCTTCGATTTGAAGGGGGTGTTCGAACGAATCGCGAATACGCTGGATCGTATCCATCAGTTCGGATATGCCCTCTAGCGCGAAGAACTCGCACTGGATGGGAACGAGTACGGAATCGGCGGCGATGAGGGCGTTCAGCGTGAGGAGGTCCAGGGCCGGCGGGCAGTCGATGAGGATGAAGTCGTATTCAGGGCGGACCGCGCTTACCTTATCGTGGAGGCGGAATTCACGGCGCGGGGCGTCCACCAGCTCCAGGTTCGCGCCTATCAGGTTCTTGTCACCGGGGACTAGATCCAGTCCCTCGAATCCCGTGTGCAGGACCGCGTCGGCGATCTCGGCTGCGCCGAGGAGGACTTGGTATAAGCTGGGGCGGTCCGGGTCCTTCGCGGCACCCATTCCCGTTGTGGCGTTCCCCTGCGGGTCGGAGTCGATTACGAGAACGCGGAGGTCGTTGGCGGCCAAGGCGGCAGCCACGTTGATGGCGGTGGTTGTTTTCCCGACGCCGCCCTTCTGGTTGGTGATGGCGAGGATCTTGCCCAAGCGGTCATGCTACCACGATTGATCTGAGCGGGAATAGGACCCGATTGGGATAGGGCGCGAGTTTGTTTCACGTGAAACAGGCAGCAAGTCCGTTTCACGTGAAACGGACTGGATTTGTTCCGATCCACAGATATCGGCGGTCGCCCCAAGGAAGGCGGATCGGCTCCTGCCACGCGAATCCACTCAGGTCTTCAGTCCGCACTTCCCCAGTCAATAGTTCGGCATTTCGGCCTAGCTTCTTTAGTGCCCCGGCAATGTCCGAATACCGCACAGCGCGCGAAACTACCCAGTCGAAACGCTCCGCCACATCCTCCGCGCGTTTGGCAACCACACGCACATTGAGCAGGTCCCGCGACGCTTCCTTCAGAAAAGCCGCCTTCCGTTGGTGCGACTCAACCAGCACAACCGAACAGTCCGGCCGCACAATGGCGATAGGGATTCCGGGGAAGCCCGCCCCCGACCCGACGTCAGCGACCGATGCCGCACCTTCCGGCAAATGACGGGCGGTGAATACGGATTCGCAATAGTGCCGCTCGACCGTCTCCTCAAGCGTTCGCACACTCGTCAGGCTCAAGACCCGGTTCCAGCGCGTGAGCAGTTCGTAGTGCACCTTCAGCCGCGCGATTTGCGCTTCGGGCAACTCACAAATGCCCGCCATTTTGGAGCGGAGCAGTTCAGCGAACATGGCCCAAGCTCAGGTAAACATCGAGGATAGCGATGGCGGCCGGCGTGACGCCTGGAATGCGCGCGGCCTGGCCCAAGGTTTCCGGACGGACCCGCTCCAGTTTCTCGCGAATCTCGCGCGACAGGCCCGGGATGGCGCCAAAGCCGAAAGCGTCCGGAATGGGCCGCCGCTCGGCATCCTTGAGCCGCTCGATCTGGCGTTCCTGTTGTGCGATGTAACCGTTGTACTTGATCTCCGTTTCGATGGTAGTGAGCAACCCGCGCACCGGATCTTCGCCTAGGATCTCCCGCACCCAAGCGCCGAGTTCGCCAATCGACGCCTCCGGCCGTTTGAGCCACTGTCCGTGCCGATGTTGCCGCAACGCCGCGGTGAGGCGCTCCTTCTGGCGCTGCTTTCGCGAGAACACCTCCCACCGCTCATCGGTCACCAGTCCCGCGCGCCGGCCCATAGGAGTCAACCGCTCGTCGGCATTATCGATGCGCAGATGCAGCCGGAATTCCGCGCGCGAAGTGAACATGCGGTATGGCTCGTCAGCGCCTTTCGTGATGAGATCGTCCACCAGGATGCCAGTGTACCCCTCGGTACGCCCGATAATGACCGGCGGCATGCCCCGCAGCAAGCAGGCGGCGTTGATTCCTGCCACCAAACCCTGGCATCCTGCCTCCTCGTATCCGGATGTACCGTTGATCTGCCCGGCCAGATACAATCCCCGGATCGACTTCACCTCCAAGGTGTGGCTCAGTTCGCGCGGATCGATTGCATCGTATTCAATCGCGTAACCCGGCCTGATCATCTCGGCCCGCTCCAAGCCAGGCACTGAGGCGACCATGGCCACCTGGACGTCGATCGGCATGCTCGTAGACATCCCGTTGACATAGACCTCGTTGGTATCCAGGCCCTCCGGCTCCAGGAAGATCTGGTGGCGCAGCTTATCGGGGAACTTCACGACCTTGTCTTCGATCGAGGGGCAATAGCGCGGACCTACGCCCTCGATTTGACCGCTGTACAAAGGGGAGCGGGGGATGGCCTCGCGCAGAATGCGATGCGTCTCTTCGGTGGTGTAGGCGATGTGGCACTCAACCTGGGGCCGGTCGATCTTGTCGGTCAGAAACGAAAACGGCGTTGGCACCGGATCGCCCGCCTGCGGCTCGAAACGGCTCCAATCGATGGTGCGACCGTCCAGCCGTGGGGGCGTTCCCGTTTTCAAGCGGGTCCACTGCAAGCCCAACCTCCGCAACTGATCCCCAAGAAGCTGCGAAGGCGCTTCGCCATTGCGCCCACAGGTATATTGCATCTCGCCCACGTGGGCCAAGCCGTTCAAGAATGTACCCGTCGTGACGATGATCGCGCCGGCGCCAATGCTGCGGCCGTCGCGCAGCCGTACCCCGACCGCCCGCCGCTCGGCGCCCTCCGCGATCTCGAGCGCCGCAACCTCGGCCTGCTTGATGTGCAGGTTCGGCTCGCGTTCCAGCACCTCCTTCATGCGCACCCGGTACATCTTCTTATCGCACTGCGCGCGCGGCGACCACACCGCCGGCCCGCGGCTGGTGTTGAGAAGCCGAAACTGAATCCCCCCCGCGTCGGCGACCTCGCCCATGACTCCGCCGAGCGCGTCAATCTCGCGCACCAGGTGCCCCTTGGCGATTCCGCCTATGGCGGGGTTGCAGGACATCTGCGCGATCAGATCCAGATTCATGGTTACCATGGCGGTGCGCAGCCCCATCCGGGCGCAGGCCCGCGCCGCTTCGCAGCCTGCGTGTCCCGCTCCGATCACCACCACGTCGAACGTCTCCTGCATTGTTATCATTGTATCGGTATGAAGGTCTTGATCATTGGCGGCGGCGGACGCGAGCACGCCCTGGCGTGGCGTCTCGCACAGAGCCCGGAGGTTGACCGGGTCTTTGCCACGCCGGGCAATCCGGGCATCGCGCGCGTGGCGGCGTGTTTGCCCGCAGGCGACGCATCGCCAGGCGCCTACCTGGCAGTCGCGGAATCGGTCGACGCCGATCTGACCGTGGTGGGTCCCGAAGCGCCGCTGGTGGCTGGGGTGGTCGACGCGTTTCGTGCGCGGGGGCGCGCGATCTTCGGCCCCACTGCCGCAGCCGCGCGGCTCGAAGGCAGCAAGGTATTCGCAAAGTACTTTCTGCAACAAAGCAATATCCCTACCGCCGCCTTCGTGGCCGCTCCGGACGCCGCCGCGGCGCATCGCGCTCTGGATCGCTTCACTTACCCTGTGGTGATCAAAGCGGACGGCCTCGCAGCGGGCAAAGGCGTAGTCGTCGCGGAGGATCGCGCTATGGCGGAAGCCGCTTTGGCGTCGCTGAAGCCACCTTTCGTGGTCGAAGAGTTCCTGACCGGAGAAGAGGTCAGCTACATCGTCCTGAGCGACGGCCACAACGTGGTTCCGCTGGAACCGACCCAGGATCACAAAGCGGTCTTCGATGGCGACACGGGTCCCAACACGGGCGGCATGGGGGCGTACTGCGACTCGCGCATCCTTACCGCGGCAGAGAACCGCACGATCCTGGATACTGTCATCCGCCCCACCACCGAGGCTACCGGCTTCACCGGCTTCCTCTACGCCGGATTGATGATGACCAGCTGCGGCCCCAAAGTGCTGGAGTTCAACGTCCGCCTGGGCGACCCGGAAACTCAGCCCATCCTGCACCGCATGCGGAGCGATCTCGCGCCGCTGCTTTTGGCGGCGGCCCACGGCGCACTGCCCGCTACGCGCATGGAATGGAAGCCCGGCCCGTCAGTCTGCGTGGTGCTGGCATCCGGCGGTTATCCCGGGGCCTTTCCCACCGGGAAACCTATCGATGGAACCGAAGCCGCCGAGGCCACGGGAGCCACAGTTTTCCACGCGGGTACGCGCCAGGGTTCCGCGGGACTCGAAACCGCGGGTGGCCGCGTGCTCGGCGTCACCGCTTCCGGTCCCGACCTGGCCTCTGCCATCGACGGTGCCTATACTGCCGCGCGTTTGATCCATTTCGACGGAATGCACTACCGCACCGATATCGGCCGCAAAGGTCTGAAGCGCTACAATAAAGAAATTGCGGGCACGTAGCTCAGATGGATAGAGCGGTCGCCTCCTAAGCGACAGGTCGGCAGTTCGAATCTGCCCGTGCCTACCATCCCCCTGAGTTGCGCTACACTCGGAGTAACTCGGAGGCGATCCATGAAGCTGTCGGCTTTGGCCCTTGCCACGCTGTTCCCCGCGGCGTCCCCACTTCTTTGCGGCGATGTCACCTACAGTGCCGAGGTAGCACCCATCCTCTATAAACACTGCGCGACGTGCCACCACCCGGATGACATCGCCCCCATGGCGCTCCTGACGTACCAGCAGACGCGCCCCTGGGCAACCGCCATTCGGGAAGCGGTATTGACCCGGCAGATGCCGCCCTGGAAGGCCGATCCGCGCTATGGCAAGTGGTCCAACGACTGGAGCCTCACCGTCCAGGAAATCGCCACCATCAAGGCCTGGGTCGATCAAGGCGCCCAGGAGGGCGACCCACAGCGGTTGCCCGCGCGGCCAGTTTTCTCCACCGATTGGAGAATCGGCAAGCCGGACGTGGTCATCTCGATCCCGCCGCATTCCCTGACGGCCGATGGTCCCGACGAATACGAATACTTCACCGTGCCGACGAACTTCACCGAAGACAAGTGGGTCGTCGCGGCCGAGTTGCGTCCCGGCAACCGCAAGATCGTTCACCACGCGCATGTCTTCGTCAGCGCGCCCGCCAAGCCCAAACCCGCCAAGAAGGACGAGCCGGCGGATCCGCAGTCGGCCTACGCGGACTGGCTCAAGGTGCACGAAGGCAAGCTGTCCTGGATGCGCTACGAAGCGCCGGTGATCGATGACGGCTGCATCGTCGACGACAATTCCTACTGGCCCGGCGACAAACCGCGCGACGAAAACTTCGGCAGCGGCGGCCTGATCAGTTCCTACCTTCCCGGAAGAGGGCCGGACATCTATCCCCAGGGCACTGCACGCAAGATTCCCGCCGGCTCAAACATCGGCTTCCAGATCCACTACTCCAAGGCAACCAAGAAACCGGAGATCGACGTGACGTCCGTGGGCCTGATTTTTGCCAAGGAGCCGCCCCAGCAGGTCGCCAAGCGGGTGGACCTGTCGAACTACTTCTTCCGCATCCCCGCGGGCGATCCCAACGTGGAAGTTACCGAGTGCCACACCTTCAAACAGGACATGTACCTGACCAGCCTGACGCCCCACATGCACCTGCGCGGCAAGGACGCGCGGTTCGACGCGACCTATCCGGATGGCCGGAAGGAGACCCTCCTCCTGGTGCCGCACTACAATTTCAATTGGCAGATCACCTACCGGATGGAGGAGCCGAAATTCATCCCCAAGGGCACGCGCCTGGCAATCGTCTCGCACTTCGACAACTCGCCAAACAATCCGCTGAACCCCGATCCGGCGAAGGTGGTGCGCTGGGGTGAAGCCAGCGAAATGGAGATGATGGACGGCTGGATCGAATACCTGGACGCGCCCCGGGGCGGACCCGCTCAACCGCAGATGCACGCGGACTTGCGTTAGCGTGCCCCACGTCGGGTTTCCTTTATAATAGACCTGTGCATCCGAATTGGCCCCTGCGCTGGCCGGTAGAATGGCGCGACGCTGGCGCGCTGGACCTGCTGAAAGGCACGCCGCTCGATTGCGTGCTGCTCCCGTCCACCGATGGTTACCAGAGCGTCATCGAACGCGCGCGACAGCTTGATATCGCAATTTGCGATAGCGGCCATGCGCCGCCCGGGGTGGAGATCGTGAAGGGCGAGTGGCCGGGCATTCGCATGACGCCGGGCGAAGGCGATGCCGCCAGCGGGCCGACGGGGGCGCCCTGGATCGATTCCAACGGGTGGCTGGTGCGCCTGACGCGCGCGCGAAAGCCGGGCGCCGCCGTGTGGGTCGCAGCCGATCCGCCGAAGAGCAGCGAGATCGTGCCGCTCTCCCGGCACCTGGTAGCGGTGGCCGATGGCGCAGCGCACGGCGGGCGCTGGGTGATCACGCTGGATAAAGATCTGGCGGGAGGTTTGGCGGCGCGCAAACCTGTCTCCATGGACGGCTGGAAGAAGCTGATGGGCGCGATCGCCTTTTTTGAGGCGCACAGCGAATGGAGCGCCTGGCCGGTGGATGCGGTGCTTTCGGTGGTTTCGAGCTTCTCGGGAGACAATGAGTTCTTCAGCCATGAGTTGCTGAACCTGATGGCGCGCACCAACATCTCCTACGGCATCGTAGGGACCGCTGGCTTCCGCCCGGAGGCGCTCGCGGGATTGCGGGCGGCGCTTTATCCCGATACCCAGCCGCCACCGGCGGAAGTACGGCAAGCGCTGGTTGATTTTGTGGAGCGCGGCGGGTTGCTGATCGCGGGGCCGGCTTGGGGCACCGTGCCGGGCACGATGCCGGGCGCGGCTGCCGGGAGTCCTTCCGCCGAAGAGCCGCATCCCCGTTATGCGTGGCGGCGATTGGGCAAGGGCAGAATCGCGATGGCACACAAGCAGCCGGACGATCCCTACGAGATGGCGCAGGATGCGCAGATTTTGCTGAGCCATCGCTACGACCTGGTGCGCATCTTCAACGGCTTTCTGCTGGGCGCCTATTGCACGGCATCGCCCGATGGAAAACGGCGCCTGACGCACATCGTCAATTACGGCGGAGGCGCGGACGACGAAGATCCCGCTACGGCGCGCATCGCCGGCCGCTTCCGTTCGGCGAAACTGTGGTCGTTCGAAAGCGCGCAGCCGCGGCGGCTGGAAATGGTTGTGCAGAAGGACGGCATCGAAGTACCCCTGCCGGGATTGGCCGTGTACGGCGGCGTAGAATTGGAGGCGTAGACCATGCATAGCAATTGCACGCGCAGACAATGGCTGGCGGCCGCGGCCGGGGCGGCCCTCGCGCGGCCGTTCGCGGCATCGGCGGCGGCAACCGGCGGACCCACACCGCGGGTGGCCATCGCCAAGTGCCCTACCTATGGGCCCGAACTGCTGCCCGCCATGCAACGCATGTTCGACCAATTGGGCGGACTGGAACGGCTGGTGAAGGGCAAGACGGTGGCGATCAAGGTGAACATGACCGGCGACACCAGCTACCGACTGGGCCATCTGCCGGCGGAGGACACGCACTACACGCATCCGCGGGCGATCGCCGCCACGGTGCACCTGATGGGACGGGCGGGCGCGCGGCGGGTGCGGGTGCTGGAATCCTGCTGGTCGACTTCCGGTCCGTTCGAAGAGTTCATGCTGCAGGCCAATTGGGAGCCGCGCGACATATTGAATGCCGCGCCGCGCGTGGAGCTTGAGAACACCAATTATCTGGGCCGCGGGAGCAAGTATGCGCGCCTGACGACCCCCAAGGGGGGCCACATGTTCCGCGCTTTCGATCTGAACCATTCCTACCAGGACTGCGACGTTTTCGTGTCGCTGGCGAAAATGAAGGACCACCTGACGGCTGGCGTGACGCTTTCGATTAAGAATTGTTTCGGTATCCTGCCGGTGACGATCTATGGCGATGGAGCCGGCGTCGACGAACCCAGCATTGAACCGCACGGCGGACGTGGAATCATGCATGTGGGCAACCGCCCGCCTTCCAAATCGGCGCCATCGGAAAACGATCCCAAGACGCCGCGGGAAGACACCTACCGGATACCGCGCATCATCGCGGACATAGTCGCGGCGCGGCCCATCGATCTGGCGATTGTGGAAGGTGTGCGGACGATGGCGGGAGGCGAAGGCCCCTGGGCGAAGCCGTCGCGCGCCATCAGTCCCGGTGTGATCGTGGCGGGCACCAATTGCGTAGCCACGGATGCCGTGT
>Ga0182016_10002336_pt1 | contig 22406 bp, 25 predicted proteins | sample 712S2MmetaG_FD_120491 | JGI IMG/M metagenome (GOLD analysis project Ga0182016, IMG submission 120491) | Permafrost microbial communities from Stordalen Mire, Sweden - 712S2M metaG | ecosystem: Environmental > Terrestrial > Soil > Wetlands > Permafrost | place: Sweden: Stordalen | collected... | reverse complement strand
GGCTCGAACTTCAAAAACAATCCTAATCTCAAATTTACGACGAGATGATCCAAGCCGCACTGCTTTTAGCAGCGCGGCTTTTTTCTTCACTCAGTCCGTTATAAGCGACCGCAATGTGAGACAATCCGCAGAAGCGAATAACGCTTATCTACCCATTTCAACCGCGCGAAAGTTTTTCAAAAGTGGAACCTGACAACTATCACGACCATTACCTTCACGAAGCCGCTCAAGCCGTCCTTGAGCGATTACCTTTCGATGTCGATCAACTCGACTTCGAACACCGAAAAGAACAAGGCGCAACCAATACCCCTGATACAGCCCGAACCGTCACTATCGATCTCCCACTGTACGACTACTTAATCTACGCTGACCGAACTGCACTTCAGAAAAAGACGGACCATCCGGGCGACATGTCATTTTGGGCAGCCTGCCCTGCAACCACGGCGTGGGTTGCCTTAAAAACGGACAATTCGGTTACCGTGCTTGCTCGCGCATTCGCCGATTTTCCCCTAGAGAAATATCGCACCGATCGGACGCCATTAGCTTGGGAAAATCCAGCACCATGGTTTGCAATCGGAGAATACGTGACGCACAGTGGACAACCCGACTCAATTGGTCTCGTCATCGAAGCCACGCGTGGCGACGATTGGACATTGATTGAATTCCGAAATCCCGATCCCTTTTTGTCGGGAATTACCTGGTGCCTTGCAACCGACATCCACGTCGCACGTTCCACGCAACTAGAAGTGTTCCGGTGCGCATGCGAACATGCACAAGCCGAACGTGAAGATGCCAACGACAAACGAAAAAACCCGCCACTTGATGCCCAAAGCCAACGCCTTTTGGACAACCGGCTGAAATATCTGATGTACGAATTCGGCATACACAATGTGCTCAACTCGATGGCGTCGACTCTCGAATCTGATGCAGCTCGTACCGAAAACTATCCCGACATGCCTGATCTCCATCGCGACATTATCAACGTCGCTATTAACCACAGTGCGCGGCATACGCACATAGACGATGACGAGTGTCCTTTTTGACGCACGTCACCTCGACCTGAAACACAAAGGGCGCCCGTTGGGTGCCCTTTTCTCAATCCTCGACCCAACGCTCAAAAGCCGTAGATGTAATACACAATCACAAAAATCGCGAGTGATACCGCAATGAGTAACGAGATTACCGTCGGAAGTGTCCAATCACTGTTGCACTCCACGATGATTGGCGCAACACGTAAAGATTGATCAGTCGTTTTGCCCTCGACATATTCGCAAGCAAGACGATTAAGAATAACAAAACAGGCGCACGTCACGGCATCGATTTTTGGTGATCCCATTCGTTCTCCATATCGTTCCGGCATGACCCGTTGATTCCACCTCTTAATGGTAGACGCTTGACCGAAGATCACAATACTCTAAAGCGCATTGTTTATGAGCACAAAGTCCCTATCTTGTATCAGCTACCGATTAAACACACCGATGGTAACCACAGGGGTTTTAGCAATCTGAACGAATCGCCAAGTTTGCCGCAGGAATTGATGATCAGCGATGTGCCGACGATTGACGATGGCGCGACCGAGCCGCCGGCTTTAATACGTTTGCAAACTCCCATTTCCAGGAGATCAACTGCAATGGATACGATCGGTCGCGACGCTCTCGCACGTCGAAAACGATAAACGCTGCGAGCCGATGGGTCACGCTTCGTTTCGTCGTCTAAAAGAACACTAATCATTCGTAGCTCGTGCGACGATCTCGGATTCCCAATCGCACGTCGCATTCCCACACTTTGCGTACGACCCGATTCCTTTGCCTGTTGTCAAAATATCATTAACGACACGGATTTCCATCATATTGATCGAGAATGATCCACATTTCGGGCAACCCGCGCCGGGCGGTACCGGAATCGCACTAACCACCCGTGGCTCACCGACCACTTGGCCATGGCCATCGCCCGGGCGCTGAATCACCACCTGCGCTTTCATCTCCTGTTCCATCGACCCGAACTTTCGTCTACTGACGTGACCCGCCCTAGCAAGGCGGGAACCCGAACCACAACCCCATCAGCAATCGGTGAACTAGCACTCGTTCGGTTCCTTGACCTTTTCAATTGTTGGCACAACAAATCAACAATTGGGGCGATCGTCGCCAAGCCCAAATACAGTGCCGAGTTCACGCGTCCAAAGGGCGCCTCAATCACGGATTCGGCCAACGGCCAAGAGATAAAGAAGGCCGCCGTCGCCCAAGACGCCGGTGCCAGGGCGACATACGGAATACCCCAGCTCAAATACCACGAAAGATGGGCGGAGCTTAAAGACCCAAATGCCCAGGCCGCCGAAGCGCGCCAACGATTTCGCAATAGCGCGAACCCGATCGCCACCAACGCCACAACAATGGTGGCAGCGTGCGTGTACGTCAGGCGAATAACCGACGGGGCCAAGAAATTATGGAGGTTGACAACAGCGACATCATGCATCGCCTGAAAATATGCATGCCCTCCTAAAAACAGGCTCCCGACGTAAACCGCCGCGGCCGTGCTCCCGATCATCGCGATGCGTTGCCACAGACTTCCCCATCGGGCGAAAACCACCGCACCAGCAACAATGAAAATAATTTTGATCATCCCTGCAGCAACCACCAGCGCAAAGGCGAACGGCACCCAGCGCCTTGCCAAAACCACCACGGCTAAAAGACAACAAACCACCGCTAGTAAATCATTGTGCGCGCGCTCGATAAACTCATTAATCAAGGCTGGATTGAGCCCAACAACGGCCAAAAGTGCAGAAGATTTTGTCATCCCATACAACAACCATAGCAGCAATAAAAAAACACTGGCAGCGAACAGTTTGACGCGCAGTAACCCATCAGACATACTATGAGTTCCCGTCAGAATCGCCCGATCCGTCGCGAGCCACAACGGCCCATAGACACAAGCTACGAGCGGCGAAGGCCACCGATGATTCACTTCGGCAAATGCCGGCGCAAACAATTTGTCTGGCGGATGATACGCATCCTCAAAATGCTGCATCACCCCATAGCCGACATAGATGAACGCGTCATTGTCGTCGGGTTCAGTAAAAACAGCAAACCCCAACATCACGACGCACGACAACCCACCTGCCACAAAAAACGCTCGGCCCGGCTTATGCTTTTTCACATACCAGTACAGAAAACACAGAACCGCCGTTGCCATGATCGCAAGCGCAAATGATTCCAGAGACGCAACATGCTCCGATTCCCAGTGATGATGCAGTTCGGCATATACGCGCGCCCGATACGTCCGGCCTATCCAAACAAAAAGTATCGGCAGAGCACCAACCAACAGTATTCCAAAACCACGAACTACGCGCATATAATTCTGGTTTTTCCCAATCAGAAAAAAATCCCCACGCCTAACCGCCTTAAAAAATAGGGCCTTTGTCCTGTTTTGCAAGAAACTTCCGTTTAGTCGACCAGCACCTGTCACTATTTTGCCACCAATTCTGAGACCAAAAACAAACTCTCGAATCGTCCTGCCTCGGCGCGGTGGGAGTGCGTGGCCCCTCGGGACGTATCGTGCCGTGCCCGTCACAATGAACGCGAACGCGCGGTTTGGGAAAATCCCCTCCTCGCAGCCTTGGGGACCGGGGGAACTAAAAAGGCCTCGGCTACTGCGCCGGGGCCTTTTTTTGTCTCGCTCGAACCACTACTATCAACAAAAATCGACCTTTGGAAATCAAGCCGCTTCTTGTCCAACACGATAAGCATCGGTCGAACCCGAGCGCATGGTATCCAAGAGATCTTCAACCTTACGAAATCGCTCGTCCGAATTGAGGTAATACCAACGCTTCCCGTCGAGGAACATAACTACCAGCGGTACCGTGCCCTCTGGCATCTCTCCCATTTTACGAATTTCTGCCGCTACGCTCTTGCGGCCACCGACCTCGACACAAAGATGGGGCAGGCCCGCGCCGCGCGGCGCCATAGCTAAAAAATCACCGGCGATTCGATTCTCTAATACCGACTTTTTCGAGGAACGGCCAGATGCCGACGCTTTGATGGTTCGATAGCCATATTTCGCGAGGGTGGCGATAACAGCCGACACCCGATGATTGCCCTTCGCCCACGCGCCTTTTCCCTTACGAACTTTTTCCGGGTCAGCCACAACCGTCAGATCTCGATATTTTCTCTTATACATCTCGGTAAACTCCTATACGGCTGAATAATTGGATCGTTAATGCCAGCCTATAATATGTCTTCCGTGTAGTATACTACGCAACTTGCATAAAGAGGATACGCGCCGCTTTTTTGGTCGACTCGTTGGCGCTGCGCCATGACGAACGATACTTGTTTTAAAAACCTGCGGGAGGACCTACCGATGATGGAGCCCCAGGAAGAATGGAAGGCGGATTCTGATGAAGAACGCCAGAGTCTGCTCCAGGAGCAGCCGGTGGTGGTGTAGCTGTTGCTTCTTCGGGGGTACCAATGGTTGGCGTACCAACAACACCTTGACTGTTTGCAACAGGATAAGATGAAGTAGTAACGGTGCTTGCAGCGAGAGTTGCAGCGGCTGGCATTTCTGTTGATGTTGAATCATTCGTGAGTGCAACACCAACAGCAATGAATCGACCATTTTTGAGCATGACGCCACGAGAAGTGATTTGGGCTACCGTTGATTCTTGAAGACGATCGCCGACTCTTACTTCCGATGTTGTCCAGCCACTAACCTGTGCACTTGAATGAAGGCCGATAGCAACACCGACCACATACACAGCGGGTTTTGCGGATGCAAGCGAGATCGGTTTCTTAACCATAGCGACCGGAACAAAAACCGGCGTCGCAATGGTAGAAGGTTTGTAGGCAACGGCAGGAACCGGTGTAGCGATATCCATCATCGGTTGATATACGGCGACCACCGCAGGAGGAGCCGCGATTACTGGTGATGCTAAAACAGTGGTAACAACTTTCGTCGATGCGGGATGAGAGCTACAGCCCATAAGCGCAAAAGCAACGCCAAAACTTCCAATGGTACCAATTACTAATTTTATCATTTCGTATCTCCCAGCTTCCCGTAAACAACTATTGAACACTGCGCGCCGTTCCTTTCGGCGGAGCTGTTTGTGCCGTGATTAGTCCACTCGGGCAATCGACCGTATACAACATGTTACTTATCTTGAGCACAAGATTGACCGCAGGGCACACAGGAGCAGCTGCCGTGAATGAACTCGTAGCACCCGCAACAACCGTATTCCCGCGAGCCACAAACGTGATCTCTGAGGTTGCTGCTACTCCTGTTAGTGAAATGGTGTTTGGAAATATGGCAGACTTGCACGTTAGAAAAAGCGAAGGCAGCGGAGGAGGCGGGACGGTGGTAGGCGTTGGTAGCGAGTACATCGCACTCCCCGGAGCCCCAGGACAAGCCATAACCGTCTCTCTGCCATCACCCAAAGGTGTGACAATCACAGACTGTACGTTGTTCGGTTCATGCGAAGCCATAAGATGCGCGGCTGCAACGGTATTGACGATATATCGTGCTTGCGGACCGAGTGAGCCGGCTTGGCGCAAATGAATAAACCCGAACATCGCCGTAATCGCAATGGCAGCAATGAACATTTCCACGAGGGTATCCATCAAAAGAGTCCCGCGTTCGTCATCCTCAAGCGAAACAAAGGCCGCAAACCAAGATTTGATGATCGACATAAACGCGTGTTTCCCTTGCAGATGAACGAAATGGAAGACCCGACCAGGGTATCTTTACCCTAGACGCTTCTCGATCTATCCTTATCAATCCTCTATCTTACACCTTTCGACGAGTGAAGCCACCTCTCCTCGACCTCCCATTTCCTTTCAAGAAACCGCAACTTCCGAGGTCTCTACTTGGGGCAATAGCGAAAAAAGGGGGTGAGTTCTCAGCAATGGAGAAGCATTCCCCCAATAGGCGTTTGCCTCTTTTGGTAAGTGTGGAGATTGAGAACATGGGGAATTTCATCGGAGCGATTGTGACGCTCATTATCGGAGTCTTGATTGCCACCGCATGTCTGAGAAACGGCGTGACCGGAATACGATCATTGCAGAACCCTGCGTCCTTAGCTGGTGCCAATGCCGGACAAAACACCATAACCTACCTAAAGGCAATCGCCCAATACAATTCGAGTACAGGCGTAGCAATTGCCCCTGCGGTGGCAGCAGCAGGACAAATGACTCTTACGGACCCAGCCAAAACCCTGCTTCCGGCACCAACACCTTTTCCTAATGTTCAAGGCAAGCTCCAAGCCGCCGGGTACAGCACCGTCCAGCCAATCGCAGCCGAACAAAATGTTACTCCAGCCATTGTCTCTGGTAATCCCTCAGCAGCTACCGGTTCGGCCACTATTGGCATTCAGGTGCCAGTCGCCAACGGTGCAACCGCAACAATTCAAGCTACTATTGGCCAAGGAATAGGCGGCAACTAACATGCCCGTACCTGCTCTCGTTCTTATTTTCGCAATGGCAGTCATTTTCGCAATCAGCTCAGGCGTTCAGCAAGTCTCTGTTCGCACGATGGGTGCAAATGACCGCCAAATCTACCTCCAAAACGTGCTCCAAAATACAGAAGCCGACATGATTGGAAAAATGCGAGCAACGGCACAAGCTGGCGGCTCAATGCCATCGGTCATCGCGGCCGCTTCGGCACCAATCTCGCCTGGTTATGGCACCATCCAGATCATGCCGTACACCATCGCCCAGGCGGCATTGACATCACGCGGCGGCACTGCAACGACCTTCACCAACACAACAATGGTCGATCAAGCGAACCCTGACCCCGAAGTACAAGGTGCAACGGCCGCAATTGGCCCGATCGCGCCTCGCTATAATGTCCAGGTCGAAGTCAAAAACACCGCACCCGACGGAACGATCGATGATCTTATTGTCAACTGCCAAGTGAGAATTAACGGAACTCCGGTCTCTGGGAATAACCCTACAACCGGGCTCCCATACTCAGTCTCTCAAAACTACGCCGATATCGTTGCGTGCACACCCCGCAACGTCGATCCAACAGTCGGCTCGCAGGTAGCAACAGACAACGCCGATCAGATATATCCTGCCCCTGCCCCTAGTGCATCCCCAGCCGATACCACAGCTTATAAATACGACGTGTGCTCCTCGACAAGCGGCGGATGTGCTTGGCCAAACGCAATCCAGGTATCACCCGACGGCAACCACAGCCTTATCCCGAGAGCACGCACTGCAACCACACAATCATCAATCGTGAGCGGAGCGAAAACGTGGTAGCAGGAAAGAAGACATCAACCGATCAGACATAGCGTTTCCTAAACAAAGTATTTTCTCGGTATCCTTGCACTACAAGAACAGCGACGCTCACCACGTCGCTATTTTCGTGTTGTGAAATATCTATGGCCTGCGCTCGCGTCACATCACAAATTTGACGTATACTGATTCCATTATGAATCTTTACTCCCCCAGTTCAACCACGAAGCAGATCGGGAGTACGTCCCTCCTGATCGCCGCAGTCATCTCTCTCGCCGCGTGCGGCGGCGGCGGCGGCGGATCGTCGTCTGTCCCAGCCGGCCCAACCCCAACCCCGGTCGTTCACCCAACAACGGCACCAACAACGGCTCCGACCACCGCACCGACAACTGCCCCAACAACTGCAACCGTCACCGGTACGGTCGTTGACTTCGCTGCAAACACCCCGCTTGCCAACGTGAAGATCGCGATCGCCGCAAACACAAAGGGTGCAGGAGCAGCCCAGTTCGCAACAACCAAGGCTGACGGGACATTCTCGTTCTCGACAACCCCAGGCGCAAAATTCCTGGTTATCGGTTCCGATTCAGCAACCGATACGACGACCACCCTCCACCAGCAGATCACCCTCAAAGCCGGCGCAAACGCCCTCACCCTTCCTGTTCCACCAGCGCCCGCCAGCGTCACCCTCACGGCAGCGCAGCTTAGCGGAAACTTTCGTCTTACCGCACTTACCCCCACGGAACTCAACTGCGTCTCGGGCGCAGAGGTAGGCCGCACGAGCCTCGGCTTAGTCACAATGGTTCCTGATGAGTTCCTTACCGAGAACGCGGTAGCCACCGCGACAGAAGGCGCAGCACAAAACACCGATACACCGTCACCGATGAGTACATACGCGTTTTTCTCTGCAATTGGCGGCAATGCTTCCAGTATCAATAACGAATCCACGGCATCAAGTGTTCAAAATTGTAGCGATTGGTCGGGGACGAACTATTCTTACGTTAATGGAACTCCACCCTACCCCTTCGCGACAAACCCTGCAAATATCTACTATGGCGCAGACAGCGAAGGTGTAAACATCAACACCGTTAATATCCTCCCGATTAGTGTCCAGTTGTGGTCGACAGACCCGCGTACCTAAGTATTTTCCATCTCTTCTCAAAAGGCTCGATGCTTCGGTATCGGGCCTTTTTATACAGGTTACGGTGCTGGACAGGTCATAAAAAAGAGCCGAACCCCGAAAGGTCCAGCTCTTTTTTGTGTTTCGTTATTGCGAGGATCAGTACTGTCCGGCGTCCCAGCCAAGACCGTTCTTCACGACGCAAGCCTCAACGCCGGTGTTCCACTCGGGTTGTGATTCGTTTATTTTCACAGCGTAGGTGCCAATCACGAAATTGTTTTGGTAAAACGCATAAGACAGCGCGTAGATTTGCGACGTGAGCGGCAGCGTGTAGTAATACCCCGGCCACGCTGGGTTTCGTCCGTAATTTGCCACGATCGAGTTATAAGGGCCAAGTTCGCCCGTCGTGCCGTTAGCGCCATAGAGAACCCCTGTACCCGAGCGGGGCCCGCTCGTAATGACGTATATCTTCCATGCAGCCTGATAGGTCGAGTGTGTTCCCGCGTCATTACAAGCGGCGAGGATATTCGCCCACGGAATCTGACAGTAATTTTTCGCGTCGCGTACTTCTTGGACGCCGCCGACTACCGGGCAAGCGACGATCGGCGGGGTGTAAGAACAATTTGGTTCCCACACGCCAGACCAACCAGGACCTGTCGGGCAATGAACCGGGTCGGGGAAGGTGTTTGTGGAGGTGTTCCCAGTGCCGCCCATGCCGTCAGAAATAGTCACATAACACGTCGTGTTTAGTGTGGTAAGTGCGTTAAATGTAACTGCTGGGCCAGAGCCGGTAGCCCCTATAGGATTGGGTGAAATAGAGCAAGGCGAGGATGCTGTCAACGTCGCTGTCCAAGGAGCACCACTTGTTTGCGGACCGGTTGTTAACCATGTAGCAGTAAAAGGTACCCAAGCCGACGGAGTTCCCGCCGTGAGCCCTACGCTCGCTGGGTGAGACACGGAAACGGAGTGGCCGACGACAGAGAGAGTGAAGGGCCAATAATCTGTTCCAGACGCCGGTAAGGTATTACCAAGAATATCGCGACCAACAATATAGGACGTGCATTGAGTGTTTCCGTTTGTGGTGTAGGGAGTGTATGGTACCGAAGCACCAAAAGACGCAGGCGAAGTATACCAAGTGTTTGACGCATACACACCAGGAACACCCCACGAGCAGTTTCCACCAGTGACGACTGTCTCAACTGGATAGGGGTTACCGTCAGAACCGGTGTTAGTGAACACCGCAGGAGAGACGATTGTGCCAGATAGCCACGATGCTGAGTGTATACCACTCGACGAGTTTACCGTGTAGGTAATCGCCCTTACCTGGATATTGATGATCGCCGCAGCGACGCCAGGAGCACCAGAGATCGTCACTGTACAATTGGTTACATTGTTCCCACCGACTACCGTTACCGCGCCCGACGCGCTGTTAAGCGTAACCGTCGCTTTGCCTCCGGCGCAGCTATTGCTTGCGATAGCGAAACCGCTGGTCCAACCAGCTTGTGTGACGGTAATCGGAACGGTAAGGGATTCGGTCTGCCAAACCCACGCATTATAGGCGGCAGGGGAACCGTTGACGTTGACTGTGCCGTAGTTTGTCACGTAGACAAGGTTCGATTGAGCGGCATCCCCAGGAAGGATATTGGCATTAGGGATGCTTTTGGCGAATTGGCAGTTGCCGTAGCCGACTGCGTTGACACTGTACGATTCTTTCGCGAGACTAGACGGCCACGGCGAGTAACTGTATCCGGCGTAGACGACGTTAGCGATTGTAACACCAGTCGAAGTTGATTTACAGGCATACGTGCTCGTTGACGGAGCAAAGCTCGCCACCGGGGTTGTCGCGGGGTTTCCGATATTAAACGAGCCGTTGTATCGAGCGGCTACGGTGTTGCCGCCGAGTGTTGTTGGCGAGCCAGGGATAAAGGAGAAGGTGTTGCCGCCGGCATTGGGTTGAGTGCTGACGCTACGGCCACCGACTGGCGTAAAAATCGTAGAACCTTGAACACTCACCGATTGAGTTTGCGCATTCCCAAGCAGTGAAACTTCGCTGGCGAGATTGGCCGTCGCATATTGGACAATGAAAGTCCGATTCGACGCTAACACGCGAGGACCAGCAGTTGTCGCTAAAAGCGGTTTCTGATAGTCGGGAATGTTTGGGTTGCTCAACCGCGGGTTGAGGGCAGTAGCAACTTGTGACGCTGTAAGAGCTGAGACCCGGAAATAGGACGCATTTAGTAAAACCACTTGCGCCGGCGAAGTACAAGCCGCTCCGGCTAACGCACTTGCTACCGGACAACGATAGACCATATCGGTTGTCGGATTTGAGTAATACGAAATATATGATGGGCTTTGATCGGCACGTTGAGCGTAGAAACGAATCTCGTCACACGGGCCTGTCGCGTTGCAGGCACTACCTGAAACGGCGTTTGTCGGCAAGAAAATCGCTTGGGCAGTCGACGCATCCTGGCGCAAGTCAGCGTTCAGAGTCGCGATATTGACTTGTTCGGCTTGATGCGACTGAACATTGCTCGCGAGATTGAGACCAAAATGTAAGGTTGTTGCGCAAATCGCAATAACCGCAACAATGAGTGCTAGCGCGAGAATCGCCGCAATTGTCGAGACTCCCGATTCATCCCCATGCCGGTCGGCGGGACGAATTTCCTTCGTAACCATGGTCGATCCTCTCCTTGCCCTTGCGGAAAGATGGAGACAATCGCCTCCTTGTGTTGTTTCTTCGCTAGGGATACCCCCATCTCCCTTTATTTAAGAGTATCGGAATATGCGGAAACGTAAAAAATCTCCCTAGATTGGTTTAGCCAGGTACGTTATACGCCAACAATTCCCGTTTCTACCACATTCTCTTAAAACGAACTTCCCTTGGTACGCTCTTTCCTTATATGACAAGACCGGTAGAAACCCAAAAATATTGAACAACTGATCCGATCGCCGCAGCGCCCACAATCCAGGGCCCAGCCGCAAAATTTTGGGTGATTTTCCCCCGACGTAAAATTGACCAGACAATCATTCCAAGACACATCCCAAGGAGGGTAAAAAGCACAAGAGAAAATCCGCCGGCAGCACCAACCACGGCGAGGGCTTTGACGTCACCGCCCCCGATACTGGCGGAACGAATAAGGCGCAGCGCCGTGCCAGACAGCACGGCTGTCGCAATCCCAAGGAGCGCAAGACGTGCGTCGGCGTGCCAAACAACGGTTCCGATACAAGCCAAGCCCAGAGCTGGCAAGACAAGATTGTCGGGAAGACGACGTTCTCGAAGATCGATTTCTGCGCCAAGACAAAGAAACGGCAGCGCGAGCGAAAGTTCTGGGCAGAATGACCAAACCAGCGCAGCCAACAAGAACCCAATCGCTACCGCGATGGTTTTAGGATCCTTGATGAACGCAGTTAAGGCGATGGGCATATAAAAATCGTTCTTGTAACCAAAGAATCGTTAGAAAGACCTGGCTTCGTCTTTATCTGTAAGACTTTAGTCGGCGCAAGTCGATAAGGAGAATAACTCTTTCTCGAAAAATCTGTATTTCCCTATCTTCCCCTAGGGTATTCTAGGGAGAAAACCCGCTATTGCGTTCGCGTCATCCCTACCACGCACTTTGCTAAACCGGAAAATCTCTCCTAATTCCCGTTCGTGTGCTTCTCTCTCCAGCGTGCTATACTAATCTCACCTGGTGGTAAAAGGCGGCAAGGCTCTCCGAGAAGGATCGAGCCCGCCGAACTTTGTCTTGTTTCTATCTTGTCTATCTTGGCTTGAAACAGTCGTTCTGTTTCCGCTGTTGCTGCAATCACAACCAGGTTTCCCATTTTGCCGCTTTTGAGTTCGCCTCCCTAGGTTGAGATGTGTTACATTCCAATCACCATGAACCCATTTCAAAGAAATGCCCGGGGCACCCGACCGATCGATTTCTGGATGGAAAGCATCCGCGAACTCAACCCGTTCTACCTTAATGCGTGGGGCGATCGGCGAATCGATGCCTGGACGGACACTCTTACCAAATCGATAAAAACGATTTTTTCAGCATCAGCCGCTCCTGCTGGAGATAATAGCGAACGTGCGACTTATGCCGAAACTCAGCAACAATACGATTTTGTCAAGATGGATGCAGACAGCGATGGTCGCGAATGTGAGTTCTCGAAACCCGGCCGCGTGAAATACGCCCGACCACCAGAGGACCCTCCGTCAGAAAACCCTCCAAACAAATCCTCGATCTCGCCCACGACCGCTGCCCTTCTTGCCGCCGCCGCCCTGGCCGCAGCCACTTCAGGAGCCTCGGCCTCGACCCGACGTCCTCGAACGCCAACCGATGGTTCACCCCCAAATACGCCATTTGACCCACGAGCCCAGTTCCACACCCAGTTTGCTCCAGACGGTCCCGTAAACTCCCGGCTCCGTGAAGACTTCCTGGATTCACAAGGCCGTGGTGCCGAAGCGAGTGTTGAGCACACACTTCGCGACACAGCCGCATATAATGAGCGCCAAGAACGCGAACGCAGCGATCGTGAACATCGCGAGCGCCAAGAAGCGGACAAACAAGCCCGAGACGAAGCCAATCGACGCGACCAGGCCGCCCGCGATCGCCAAGACCAAGCGAACCGCGATCGTGAGGAAGCCAACCGCCGCCAAGAAGAAGACCGTCGCCGCCAAGACGAAGATCGCCGGCGACAAGAAGAAGAACGCCGCCGCAACAATTCTTCCGGCTGGTAGGTTTCTCTCTTTTCTGGATTTTCTCGACCGTTCTGCTTCATCGCGTTCCTAGCATAACGTCGGCCTATGCCAACAGGGTGTCACTGAAACAATTGTTTTGATGACCAAACACAAGAAAGAATTTGACATGAGCGATGTCCGAGCCGAACAAGATATCCGAGAGACGCTCACGGCATTTTACGATGCAGAAAATAAGCAACATGGAGAAACGCTCCATCCTGACCATCTTCTCATGTATTTTGGTATTGGACAAGAACATAAGGATCAGTGTGATGCCTGGATACACTTTATCGCAACGCAAGCAAATCGCCCCAATTTCCCATATATCATCGAACAATTCGGGTACGACCAGACCCTCCAAATCGTAAAAGAATGGGTCGCCGAACATCGCACTCCGCGCTCGCACGAAATCGCTCAAGACGCGAACTTTGATGAAAATTGGGCCGCCGGACTCTGGACGCTCCGTATGCCCCCCGAAATACTCTCCCGAGCTATCGATAAAGCAATCGACGATGCTGATGTACGCGGACCAGGTGCCCTGGAACGTCACCCGGCTGTCTTGACTCTCATTAACTGGTGGAACGCGAACGCGCCCAAAGAGCAACGAGCGGGAAGCGCAGCGATCCTAGTACGCCCCCGATCAACCGAATCAGAACTTCAGGATGGCGCCGGTGAAGCACCATCGATCGCCAACGTCGCACTGCTCAAAGAATTCCGCCACGCCATCGCTTTTGTTGCCCCGGCAACGCTCATTCTGTTTCTCGAACCACAAGACATCTCACGCGCACGACCGCCAAGTGCGCTACCAGGCGATCCGAACAGCACTGGCTGGCTACTCCGAAAAACAGTCAATGGAGACTACTGGGACGCAACCGGTCCCTACGTACACGATTATGCAGCCGGCGAATTCGACACCGCCTATGAAACACTGCGCGCGCTACGTCTGTATCCCAAACTCTTTCCTGTTGCGTATGCTGCCCTAAGCAAAAGTTCCCCAAATACAACGTACGGTGCTGATGCATGGAACCAACACCGCGTCTGATTTTGTTCCTTGTCGTTTCGTGGTATCCGCCGAACCATCGTCCCATCGTTTCATTGCCGTACTATCAGCCGTCGCGATTGGGGTCGACTCCCCGCAAACTACACCCGACTAAAGTCGCCTTCTATCAGGGGCGGCGCCTGCGCCTAAAGTCGTAATGCGCATGGCAACCGAGTGCTACGCTGAATTATCGGCCTTTTTCTCTCAAAGACGAGGAGTAAACCAAAATGAACCGCACTGCATTTGTCGGTTCTATTGCGGCGTTGTCGATCGCCGGAGTGTTGCCAGTTCGAGCAGACACGCCACTTCGAACAGACGAACTCGACATGACCGCATTCCATTGCGGGAATAGCCACGACTGCTGTAGCCATTGGTGCGACAAAGCGAAACTACACGGCTTTCGAACATCCCTATATTACGCCCCCGATGACGCGAGAGCCGCAAGATTCAATATCCCCAAATCGCTGATCAGCTGCCACACGGCAGTCGTCGGTGGTTATATTTTTGAAGGGCACATACCGTTCGATATAATCGACAGAATCCTCACAGAACGGCCAGCAATTCGCGGCGTTGCGATCCCGGGGTTTGCGCTCGGACTTCCCGGAATGGAAGGACGTTGGCCTGAGCCGATCGACGTCGTTATTTTAGACGATCCCAAAAAAGTGTACGCAACATTACCCCCTACCGGGTAGACGTCTCCCACGTTTTCCCGTCTCAAAACCACAGAAAAAGCAAACACAAAAATTGCCTCAGGCCTGAGCCTGGGGCAAAAAGTGCGGCAAAGAAGAACTTTGCCAAAATGGTGGAGCTGTCGGGGATCTGCCCCCCGAGTCCGAAATCGTAAACCCAAGACATCACAGGCTTCCTGAGATTTCGCCTTGCGGCACGCTCACCAGAATTGCGCTGCCAAACGTGTCTTTGGCTCGGATCCTTTTTGTCACTAGGATCAATGTGTCAGCGGGCTAACGTCCGCTGCTTGTCCCAATCGTGTGGTCGTCGAGTCACCGCTGGTATGGGCCTACCAGCAAGCCCGAGTTGATCAAGTCATCTCGTACCCGTTTTTCTCAGCTGTGACGCGTCGAAACCGACAGGGTGGCGGGTGTTTGAGTGCTTAGGCGGCCACCAGGTCCGACCCGATCCCCGAAGGGAACGAGGCGTTCATGATGTTCGCAAAGCGATCGTTTGTGTTTGCATTTACATGCTTGCAGTCGTTTTGAGAGGGCCTGCAGCTCTGCCTGTCCTTCTTGACCCTACTGACCCCGTCGAACCTATTCAGCCCCGTGGGATCAACCTGAGTTCGTACCCAAAGCACGGTTGTCTCAGAAAGATCGTACGCCAGTATACCGCACCCCTAGGGAAGAAGCAAGCATTTTCCTAATCAATTTTTTCTTGCCTTGCAAAATGAGCAGTTGTCCAGTTTGCCAAGGACATAAGGCCTCCAGAAAAAGGGCGTTTCGGATTATCGCTTTTTTCTCAGCAGGTCTAGGCTTGTACCATGCTGGCCATTCGTAACCGTGAACCCGAAGAAGTGGTCTCCGCCCCACAGTTGGTTGCCCTCCAGCCAATTCGGCTCTTTTTGATCGAGTCCCAACCTCTGGTCGCAACCGCCTTGGCACACTTTTTCGACGCAAACCTCAGTTTTAAAGTGGTTGGAACCGCCAAAGACATCCAGGCTCCCGAGTTACTATCGACCAGCCCCGACATTGTCGTCATTTTTCAAGAGCACGGTGGAACCAACGTTTCCGACATGGTTCGCCTCTGCCGCGGCACTCTTTCAACAGCGAAAATCTGTGTCATCGCCTGCCATGCCCATACCGAACTTGCCCAAATTGTCCTCAAAGCCGGTGCTACCGGCTACGCCGTCAACGATCAATCATCATCAGACATTGTTGACGCTCTCTTTGCCATCGATCGCGGCGGTGTCTCCATTGATCCTCGCGTGTCCGCCGAACTTTCCCCCATCGACGACGGCTCAGAACAAAAACATCAAACACTCCATCACCTAACGCTACGTGAGTCTCAAATCCTCAAACTTCTCGCCGATGGGGATTCGAATCAAGATATTAGCGTTCGGCTGCAACTCTCCACGGCTACCATCAAAAACCACCTCACCCGCATTTACGGAAAACTGAAGGTCACCACTCGAACACAAGCGGTCCTCCGCGCCTTCGATATCGGCATCGCCTAACTTTCCTGCCTGCTCCAAAAGCGATCCGACACCGCCGGCGCCAAAAGCACCGAGCGGCTTTTTCGTTGTAATTGCCGATAAAAAGAAAGACAAACGTGATGAGCGATGGATCCTTCGGATCGCTCAGCACGTGCCGAAAGAAGACCTCCTGTGAAAGAAGTCGACGCCCTCATCCTCAAGATCGAAACATCTCTGACAGACAACCGCCTCGACGATGCTAAACGCGCTATTGCCAAATACTGGCAGCGCCGAAGCCTCGGCGACGGCACCGATGCCACGGATGCCCGCATTCGCACGCTTGCTTCCCAAGTGTTCGAGCCGGCCCATTCCCTCATCGACGATATTCCCAAATCCGACGCAACTCTGACCAGTCTCTCTGGGGCAATCAACGACACCGTTCGATCCATGGGACTCCAATACCGTGGCACCTTCCAGCACATTATGCACTTTAGTAGCATCCGCGATCTGCCGAACAATCTGATCGACGTCACGCTCGACGCGATCGTCGACGTGCTTCTCTCATCAACCAACCCACTAATTCAAGAAGAAATGGCAACCGTCGAATCCGTCGCAATCCGCCGAGATGATTCAGAAATCGAATGAAACAACTGGGACTCGCCTTCGACGGCAAAGTGTATCGGAAATCGCCAGTCAAAGCGCCGGTAGCTCCAAAATGCTGGACCTGTCGAGTTACCCTCGATGAAAAAGAACGTATATTCGACGGCAACTGCTACTTTTGCGCGCCCGTCGAATTGCTTATCTCTCTTGGCGTCCTCCCCTCCGCCTAGCCTTCTCTCTTGAAAGACTTTCTCACATGATGCCTAACGCACTCGAACTCACCGGACCCGAATTCGTGGAGCTCCTAGCAAATCTCGAAAACCACGAATTCCTTTTGGTCTTACAGCAAATAGAAGAAGTTGCTAAGCAAATTGGAACAGAACTCCCATCGTGGCCGATCCTTGTAGCGCAGATCGACGCTGCACGCAAAGAAGACACGCGTCGACGCGCCGTCCATAGCTGCCCACACTGCGGACTCGAAGGCAACATCGGCCAGCACAAATATGGCTACGAATGTGGCCAACACGAAAACAACACAGCCTGTGTTGCCTTTCTTCAGTCACTCGGCATCGAATCGGAAATTATGTCGTCGACTACCCACGACCGTCTTCAAGAGCGATTCAGCACGGTCCGGCTCACCAAATTTCACTATCTCGGTTTTCTTCAATAACCAATCACCACAAAGAAACCACTGAAATGAACTCACCCCTGCGTATCGGAATTGATTGTGATGGTGTACTCTCTGACACGATGCCTGCTTGGGTTCGCTTCTTTAATCGCGCCGATCACCCACACGACAACATCAATGCGCTGATAAACTCCGACAAATGGGAAAGCCCTGAAGTCATCTGCCCAAATTGTTTTCAAGGTATACTCAATGACTACGACGCCACCTTGGATTGCGACGTTTTCCCGGACACTTCGCGCTATGTCCAATCTCTCGCCGCACTCGCCGATTTAGTATTCATCAGCCATCGACTCCCAAGCGTCGAACAAGCTACGCATGACTGGCTCGCCTTGCATCAGATAGACACCTGTTTTGATAAGTTTTTGTTCGGACATCAAAACAAAGCTGTCGCCGCATTTTTCGAATGTCTTTCCTATCACATTGATGATTCGCCGAACGTCGCTAAAGATTTTCACGAACTCGATATACACCTACGTACAAAAAAAGTCCCTGAAGACCGAATCCCTAAACTTTTACTCATCGATCGCCCATACAACCAGCACTCGTCCTGCTATATACGATTCCCGAATCTCGCCGGTCCCGGTGGTGCGGCGGAATTCCTCCTCGCAACATTAGCGGAAGCGGCAGCCTCTGCAACAAACATTGCCGACGCGGCATAAAACACAATCGTTCATTTCATGCCTACAAAAAATCTTTTGGTTTGCCCTTGCTATTTCTGAAGGCGTGTGGTAAATTAATCGTCCGGGCCGTCGTGATGGTCCGGGACGCAAGTCCGAAAACGCTAAGGCCAGACTTCCTTGAAAAAGGTTGTTCGGAGTGAAACTCGCTGAGTAACAAGGCGAGGAGTAGTAGCTGAACACAAAGTGCATGGTACGGTGCGATTACGACGATCGGGATGATAGCTCTCGTCTCCCCCGAAAACGTAGCCAGAGAGTCCCCTACCAACTGCACATTCATTTCTCGCTGCGAAAGCAGTGAGCGCACAAACGAAGCTCCCGAATGCTTCAAGTCGTGTGGGTCGATACGGCAATGTCCCGGAGTTCGTGGGATGTCGCAAACCTGATGACCCTGGCGCAAGCCGATAAGCGAAAAGGTAGGACACGGAACGTCTGCAATAGGTGTCAGAAGCCGCGAGAGTCGGCAGGTGCTTGATCAAAGGGAACGGCGAATAGATCAAGACTCTCAAAAACGGGCTATCGTAATGGTCCGGGGAAACCAAAAACGCTAAGGCCAGACTTCCTCGAAAAAGGTTGTTCGGAGTGAAACTCGCTGGGTAACAAAGGCGAGGAGTAGTAGCTGAACGTAAAGTGGATGGTACGGTGTGATTACGACGATCGGAATGGTGGCCTTCGCCTCCCCCGAAACGTAGCCAGAAGGCTCCCCAAGTACAGCATATTCATTACTTCGTCGAAAGAAGAAGCGCACAAAAGAGCCACCAGATGCTCTCGCGTGTTGGGATGGCGCGCTAGGTCCCGTAATCCGTGGGATGCGCAAGCCGAATGACATTGGTGAAAGCCAAAAAGCCGAAAAGTTGGGAGACGGATCATCTGCGATAGGCGTCAGAAGGTTTGAGAGTGACCACGTGCTCGATCAAAAGGCAAGGCGGATAGATCGAGACTCTCGCTAAAAGAAAACCCTCGCTGCAAAGCGAGGGTTTTTCTGTTTACGATGCCACCGTTGCGAAAGCGTTGATACTAAGCCGAGTCTCAGACCCGATGCTCCGAGTCTCGCCCTCGGGATACAAAAACCCAAACCTCTCATGCTCACAAAGACTCGATTCTCGAAGAAGGCGACTGCGACGTTCTGGCTTTCCGAGAAGTTGGCACACACGCGGATCAAACCAGGTCTCACTTCGCCAAAGCAATGTTATCGAAAATTCTGGCCAGTGGCAACGTGGCATTTTTGTGTTGACAGCACATACTAACACACAACAAGCAACACAAAACTGAACAGGCCACCCTATTTCCATTTCCTTCTCGCGAAAGCGGCCAGGATATCCCCACCACTTTCGGAACATCTCTAGCAGCCTCTCTTTCTCTTCTTAGAGGAAAGACAGTCACTTCACGCGATCGCGCGCTCCGAAGAATTATTTGAAAAGAAAACCGCTGATGATCGATCGACCGCTCCGCCCTGCCTCCCGCGCGTTCGCGTTCCCAACACAAGCACCACGACACGCGGTCATGATCATGAGCCTGTTTCTGATGGCGGGCACCATCGTTGGTTGCGGATCCGAATCCGGCAGCTACCTACCCAGCTCTGGAAAGTCCCTCGACCACACCACCCTCTCACGCCTCGTCGGAAACTCTGCCCAATCGTACAATGTGTCTCAAAAACTGATTTCGGCAGTCATCGCGAACGAATCTAGCGGAGACCCCGCGGCCGTCAGCCGCGCAGGTGCCCAAGGGATCATGCAGCTGATGCCGGCAACGTCCCTTGCCTACGGAGTCACAAACCCCTTCGATGCTGCTCAGAACATTGACGGTGGAACCCACTACATCCACGACCTCTTAAAACGATTCCACGGGAACACAAAACTCGCCGTGGCCGCCTACAACGCCGGACCGGGCGCAGTAGAGCACGCCCATGGCGTTCCTGCCTTTAGCGAGACACGAACTTATGTCGCCCGAGTCATGACCAGTCTGTCTACTCAATAGTCCTCCGACCAAGAACGCGAACACAAGCGCCGCTCATCCTTCGGGACCGAGCGGCTTTTTTTGTTTTTCTTCAAACGATAACACCCTTCGACTCCCGGCACGCGTCTGGTTTTCTTATCTTTTTAGAACGTCGGAAGCATTCGGGGTACGCGAAGGCACCGCTTCGCGGTGCATCTTGGAGGCAGTTTGTCCCGCCCTCGTGGTTTTATTCGTTGGCACGCTTTTGCGCGAGCGGGTGCGCACGCGGCTAAACCGAAAACTTTTTTCTTTCTCGGCGCATAATGCGATGCACATCCTGCCAGGCACAGGTGCCCAATATGTCGACTCCCCTGACCGATCGTGAAACCATTTCGACCATCATCACCCAGCTCTTAGCAGACGGGTGGGCCGGCGGCCCAGATTACGCGTGCTGCATGTCGTGCGCAAAATACGAACTTATACCGATCCATGAAGCGGGGACTTCCTGTATTTGGTTTACAGAAAGCGACTCGAACGAACTACGAGATGGCATGATCCTCGCATCTCGTTGCTTCCAAGTTTCTGTGCTGGGCGACATCCACGCCGTTGCCGATGTCTTTAGAGAAAATTTCGGCACACGCGTTGGCCGCATCCAACCGATGACCGATGAAACCATCGGATTTTTAGACATTTTCGCCCAAGGCGTCGACGAACACCAATATCTCGAAGCATTCTTCAATCCGCCAACAACACATCGCTGAGAAAGAAAAACTGCGCATTCGTTTGGAACGAAGCGCAGCCTCCCTAATCCGAACTCATCGAATATTCAAAAATTTTAGAAACCAGTATTATCCCGTTTTTTCAGAGGCAGATGCCGCAAGAGCCGCGGCGGCAACGGCCTGTTTACCCGATTCGATAAGTGCCTTTACTTTCTGGCCGCCCTTGATTCCGATCGCCTCGTAAAAAGCAGGGCCATAGCGATCACGCGTAGCTTCGCCGCCCTTTTTCCCGCCCTTTTTCCCGATCTGTTCGTAAAACGCGTGCCCGTGCGCCGCCTTCGTCGCCTGACCACCCTTGCGCCCAATCGCCTCGTAAAAATCAGGGCCATATTTCTTTTTGACGGTCTCACCGCCTTTTTGACCCGCTTCTCGAACTGTCATTCCACCGGATTTTTTCGGTGCATCCAGACCCGCCATCGACTTTCACCCTCTTCAAAAAACGTTCGAATATCTGATAAATCAAGCAGCCGAGTCGTTCTTCCGTTGCCTCGGCCGCCGCACCAGATAGGCGCAGGATAGCACAACTACTGGGCTGCCTCGCCGTCCTTTGCAATTACCTTACATTTACCGACCACTTGTCTCGGTGAGCGAACAAGAGATATCTATCACTTAAATGTTTCCCAAACACAGACAGGACCAACGCCACACGACAAATCTCTCCGCTTCCGATTAGACTAAAGAACATGACCGGAAAAACTTTTCCCAACCAATTGCGACAACAGATCCTCGACAAAACAGCTACAGACCCTAAGATGCGCCAGCTCCAAGACCAATTTGCTGCCGCATCCCTGCGCGCGCAATCGGTTCGAGGTGCCATTACCGCCCTCGACACCGCCTATCAGAATCGCAAAAAATTGCTCGACATGGAGTACCAGACCATTGCTGACCAGATGAGTCTCTTAATCGAACACATTGCTGATCGCCACGACGCGACCCCCGTCGATTCTCCGGCTATCCCTCGAACGAGACAACATCGGCACTTTCGATAATACAGATTCGGCAGGCAGGGCGGCCTATCGTCATGCGTGGAGAAGTGCGAATGCAAGATCGGCGAGAGCCACTTGCCGAGCCTGAAGCGGCAATTGTGATAAACCTCGGACTTCTCCACGAAAGAGAATACCACCAGGTGGGAAACCTACTGGTGGGAGGCAAGACTGCTCGGAATTTGACCACGCAGCAATGCGTGAATCTTTACCGGCTGAACCGAAACTTTTCAACGCTTCGTCGAAAGACACGATTGAGAAGCACCGTATCTGATATGTTTTTTTGGGGGCCGTGTCGAACGGTTTCCCACCCGCAAGGGAGCGGGTCGGTACATCCCCCTCGACCTGGGGCTTCGAGCCCGTCCTGAAGATAGATGACCGACCCGCAATTTCCTTCCCTTGGAGATCGTACCGTATATTAGGCCGCGTTTTCTTCGCAGAGCTTGCATTATCAGGTTGATCGACGAGGGAATGTTTTCCTGAGGAGGCGATGTGG
>Ga0182016_10002334_pt1 | contig 22424 bp, 18 predicted proteins | sample 712S2MmetaG_FD_120491 | JGI IMG/M metagenome (GOLD analysis project Ga0182016, IMG submission 120491) | Permafrost microbial communities from Stordalen Mire, Sweden - 712S2M metaG | ecosystem: Environmental > Terrestrial > Soil > Wetlands > Permafrost | place: Sweden: Stordalen | collected... | reverse complement strand
CCGTGTGGACTTGTACCCGCACGAGTTCTAAGGATCGCTATACTTCGTCTATGGCCCCCATTACGAAATGGATCCTTGCCGCCGCGCTTCTCATTCCCGCTTATGCCGCCGATCCGCGCAAGCCCACCCAGGAGGGACTGGTCTACGGCGAGGCCGACGGCCAGACGCTCACCATGGATTATTACGCCCCTGCAGGCCCCGGCGTTCATCCCATCGCCATCGTCATTCACGGCGGCGGCTATCAGAGGGGCGACAGCAAGAGCGGCAGCGAGGCCTATTGCGCCGACTTCCTCGCTCCGGCGGGCTACGCGGTCTTTTCCATTAATTACCGCCTCGCACCCAAGTACCCCTATCCGTACATGGTGTGGGACGTGGAACGCTCCATCCGCTACCTTCGTCATAACGCCCGAAACTGGGATGCCGACCCGGCGAAGATCGCGCTGGTCGGTGGTTCGGCGGGCGGATTTCTCAGCAACATGGTGGGGTTACTGGGCGCGCCGGCCGATCGGCACTCCCCGGATCCCGTGGAGCGCGAAAACGCCAAAGTCCAGGCCGTGGTCACTCTGTTTGCGCAAAGCAGCTTCGCCACGGTTCCCCTGAATGCCGACGTGCACGCGCTGCTCGATCCTTTGATCCGGCGCAAAGGCGAGCCGGCCGCGCTCAAGGAAGCCTCTCCCATCACCTACGTGACGAAGAATGCGCCGCCGTTTCTCCAAATCCTGGGAGACAAAGATGAGTACATTCCTTTCACCGAAGCCACCAATCTGCAAACCGCGCTCCGCAATGCCGGCGTGAAGTGCGAGATCATCCGCATTCCGAATGGCGCCCACGGCACCGGGGCGTGGCACACCATTCCGGGCGTGCCCGATTGGGAACGCCAGATGACCGAGTGGCTCAATACCACCCTGCACCACAAAGGTCCCGTGGGAGCAGGCATCCGCCCACGCCAACCGGGACATTCGTGAGTACGTCGATCTGCCCGATCGTTCCCCTTCCGATCCGGGCACAGGGGCAACTTTCGACTTAGTAGCTGTTCTTCATTCGATGGCGAGAGCTTCGCAGGTGGGGCAGGCGGTGCTCGCCTGCCCCACCTGCGGGCTCACTGCAAACTCCACGACCTCAGGAGCTCTGCACTTGACGACGTTTTTGGTTTTCTCTGTGTCTCTGAGGTGAACTACAATAAGATTTGCCCTCCCCAACTGCATGCCGAAGCGAATTGCCATCGTAGAGGACGAGGCAGAACTCGCCTCGCTCATCGAATATAACCTTGTCCGGCACGGCTATGAATCGCACATACTGACTGGCTCCAAAGGCACGCTCAAGCTCCTGGAGCAGGCCAAACCGGACCTCATCGTGCTCGACGTGATGTTGCCCGACATCGATGGGTTCGAGCTGTGCCGCCAGATCCGCCAATCGCCCGTGCTGGCGCGGATTCCGGTGCTGTTCCTCACCGCCCGCTCCGACGAAGTGGACCGCGTTCTGGGCCTCGAAATCGGCGGCGACGACTATATGACCAAGCCCTTCAGCCCGCGCGAACTCATCGCCCGCGTGAAGGCCCATCTGCGCCGCGAAGAGATGGACACCGAGCCTCCCGCCATGGAAATTGGCCCCTTCCGCCTGGACCGCAAGGCGCGGCGCGTGTTTCAGGCCGATGCCGAGCTGTCTCTTACATCCACGGAATTCAATCTGCTGGAGTTTTTTCTCACCCATCCCGGCCGCGCCTACAGCCGCGACCAGCTTCTGGAATCGGTGTGGGGCGAGCAACGCTATGTGACGCCGCGCACCGTGGATGTCCACATACGCCGCCTGCGGGAGCAGATTGAGGAGCAGCCCGACACTCCGCGCTACCTGACCACCGTGCGCGGCTTCGGCTACCGCTTCGAGGAGGCCGTTTGACCGGCGGAATTTTCCGCAAACTGATGGCCGGCGTGGTGGGTATGTTTCTGCTGGCGCTGGCGAGCCTGGAATTCCTGCACTCCGGCATCCTCTGGGGCGTGGCGGTGGCCTTTGTGGCGGCTACGGTGCTGGCCGCCTTGCTGGCGCGCTCGCTTGCCCGGGGCTTCGCCGCGGTGCTGGGAGACGCCGGCGAGACCGCGGAGAAACTGCGCAAAACCGTCGAACAGCTCCAGCGCGAGCGCTCCGAAATCGAGCGGGTGGAGCGCGTCCGCAAAGACTTCGTGATTAACGTGTCGCACGAGCTGCGCACGCCGCTGGCCTCCATCCAGGGCTACGCCGAAACGTTGATGGATGGGGCGTTGAACGATCCCCAGTACAACATGCGCTTCCTCGGCATCATCCGGCACAATGCCGAGCGCCTGGCGCGCATCACCCAGGACCTTCTCACCCTCTCGCGAGTGGAACAGAAGCGCCAGAAATTCGACTTCGAACCGTTCAGCGTGAACGGCCTGTTGAAACAGGCCATTGAGCTGATGCGGCCCATTGCGGAGAAGCGCGAGATCCGCCTGGAACTGCAGCCGGGCCCGGCGGATGCCTGCGTCTGGTGCGACAGCGAGGCCGTCTCGCAAATCCTCAGCAATCTGCTGGACAACGCCATCAAATATACGCACGCCGGCGGTCGTATCACGGTGGGCGCGGAGTCGCAAGGCCGTTTCGTGGAATTATTTGTCCGCGACACCGGAATCGGCATTTCCGCCGAGGAATTGCCTCGCGTTTTCGAACGCTTTTATCGGGTGGACAAGGCGCGCTCGCGCGAACTGGGCGGCACCGGCCTGGGGCTCTCCATCGTCAAACACCTGGTAGGGGCGCACAGCGGGACCACCCGCGTGGAAAGCCGCGCCGGCGAAGGCTCCACCTTCTTTTTCACGCTTCCCGTGGATGAATCCGCCCTCTCTCACGAGCAGCTTAACCCGGAATTCACCACCCCTTAACCAATCCGTAACTTGTCCACTGATAGGTTTGTAGCAGTATCATGAAGAAAATACTCTTAATTGAAGACGACGCGGACTTATTTTCCCTGCTGAAGTACAACCTGGAAAAAGAGGGCTTTTCCATGAGCGGTCTGCAGACGGGAAAGGGCGCCATCGAGTTGTGCCGGCAAGTGCGGCCCGACCTCATCCTGCTGGACATCATGCTGCCCGATTCCGACGGCCTGGACATCTGCAAAGGCATTCGCAAGGATGCCGACCTGGCCGCCACCCCGGTGATTTTTCTGACTGCGCGGGCATCGGAGACGGACCGCATCGTCGGCTTGGAACTGGGCGCCAACGATTACGTGGTGAAACCGTTCTTTGTGCGCGAACTGATTGCGCGCATCAAGCTGCAGTTCCGCAATCAGACCTCGCCGCCGCGGGTGCTGGAAGCGGCCGGTCTGGAGCTCGATCCCGCCAGCCGGCAGGTGCGGCTGAATAGCGTTCCGCTGTCGTTGACGGCCACGGAGTTTCGCCTGCTGGAGTTTCTGATGAGCCGTCCGGGGGTGGTCTTCAGCCGCGAGCAGTTGCTGAACTCGGTATGGGGACAGGACCGCGCCATCACCGACCGCGCCGTGGATGTGTACGTCCTGCGGTTGCGGCAGAAGGTGGAATCGGACCCCGCCAATCCCATCATGATCCACTCCGTCCGCGGCTTCGGCTACACGTTTGAGCCCCGGCGCGCGATGGCGGTGTAAAGCATTGGTATTGTATAGGTGTGCGGAAGCTGTCGCCCATACAATACACCATTCGCGGAGTTCCGAGCGAGGTAGACCGGGTATTGCGGCAACGGGCCAAGGAACGCGGAAAGAGCCTGAATCAGGTGCTGATCGACGAGCTGACCGTCGCTACGGTTGGGCATCCGAAGCGGGCTGACTTCAGTGACCTCGTGGGGAAATGGACCCCGGATGCCGCGTTTGACGAGATCATGGCTTCCGAGCGGCAAATTGACCCGGACAAGTGGAAGTGAGGGTCGCGCTCGATACCAACCGGCTCACCGACCTCCTGCGGGGCGATGCGGCGCTGGCGGACCGTCTGGCGGCATGCGAGGAAGTCCGGATTCCGCTGATCGTCCTGGCAGAGATTATGGCCGGCTTCTGCGGCGGTACTCAACTTCACCGCAACGAAGCCCTATTGCGGAGATTCCTAGCCAAATCCACGGTTTCCATTTTGCTCCCCGGCCGCGAAACTGCGGAACGGTATGCCCGCCTGTTCGTCCAACTCAAGCGAGCCGGTACGCCGGTTCCCGATAACGATCTCTGGATTGCCGCCCTGGTCCTGGAGCACGATCTCACACTGATCACCCGCGATCGCCATTTCGGTTGCATTCCGCAATTGTTGCAGGAGTAATCCGGCCGTCCGGTGTATACTCGGCTATGGAAAAGGAACCACATCTCAAATGAAACGCATCCTGTTGAGTGCCCTTTTGTTAGCTGGAATGACGAGCCTGGCCAACGCCCAGGTGAACAAGGACGAGCTGAAGACCCCCAATACTGCCAGCCCTAATGCCGAGACCTCGGTTACCATCAACGGCAAGCAGGTCTGGATCTTCTATCACGCGCCCTCCGTCAAAGGACGCAAGATATTCGGCGGAGCCGGCGCGCTCCAACCCGACGACACCGTCTGGCGTCTCGGCGCCGATTATGCCACCGTGCTGCACACCGATGCCGATCTGGATCTCAACGGCCTGGCGGTTCCTAAGGGCGACTACGCCATCTATGCCGACCTCGACAAGGGTCAGTGGAAGCTCATCGTCAACAAGACGCTGATGGCCGGCGCCCGCCATATCTGGGGCATCAATCGCGACGGCAGCACTACCAACAGTCCGGCTACGGAACTAGGCCGCGCAGCTCTGACCATGGGCAAGCCGGCATCGCCCGTGGAAACCCTCAAGATCGCGCTTTCCGGCGCCGGCGGCGCCAAAGGCAAGCTGCTGGTGGAGTTCGAGAACGTGACGGCGTCCGCGGTATTCACGGTGAAGTAGGCGTCAGCGCCCGGAAGCATTTCTCCCACACGGGAGCTGCAAAGAAGGTGTAGTGTCTCCCGCTGAGCCACGCCCATTTCGCCGGGATTCCGGAAGTCGTCCTGTGCGTTCACGAGCATCACAGGCGCCGAGATTTTGCCCAGGTCCGCCGCCGGCTTGTAATTTCGTGAAGCATCGTATCGATACATGAGATCGTTCGCGTTGGTGGTCTTGAGGTTTTCCGCGATATAGTCGATATCGTTCAAGAGTGCGGGATTGGCGCGGCTCGAAGGCCGCGCCAACGTCAGCTAGAGCTGGCGAGTGAAGTAAAACGACGGATAGACCAGCCCAGTAGTCTTGCCCGCCTGTTTCAGATATTCTCCGGGGCTGAGTTTCCCGAGTCCGAATCCGATGACGGTCTTGCGATTCGGCGTCAGAATGATCTGGGCGTCGACACCCTCGCCCACATGGTTGCTGGTGGCCTTGGCGTCGAACACCGTTCTGGTGCCGCTCGAGTTATACAGGCCATCCTGGGTAGTAGCCAGCCAGTAATCGCGATAATCGATCTTCACCTTCAGCATCTTCACGGGATACAAGTCGAAGCCCGCCCGCCAATCTTCGATGTTTTTCCAGGAAATCTGTCCCGTCATGCTGTTCAAGGGCTGATTCAGGCCGTACAAGCAGTCGAAGGCTTCATGAAAGCCGTCCTTCTTGCCGTCGTCGCCCGAAGCCCACACATAATCGCTGCTGAAGTGGAGCTTCGCGGGGGCATCGTTTACCGTCCAGCCGCCGCCGGCAACGTATCCCCACGCATCCACCACGTCATGCGAATAGTGGCCGGCCTCTTTCACTCCTTCCACGCTGTAGTCGAACCGTCCCGGCAGCTTGCCGATCACCCGCATACCGGCATAGAGCGTATCCGCGGTTCCCAGATGGCCGTCTTTGCTCTTGACATCGTCGGTGCCGTACTGCGTCTTGGCGATGAAATACGGCTCGACGGTCCCGCCCGGCAGGATGGTTTTGAAGGTGGCATAATCCATGAAGAAATGCTCTCCGGCCTTGTGCCGGTCAAATCGCGTGGTGTCGAGGTTTACCGGCGATCCGCCAATCACTTCCATATTCAGGAACCCGGAGGTGAGGGTCGCGCGGGCGACATCGAACGTCTTCGAGTCGTTGCTCCAATCGCCGACGGACACCAGACGGCCGGAGCCAATGGTCATGTCCTCACGACCCACTCTGGCTCGTACGCCGTTTCCTTCTAACGCGCCGACTTCGACGTAAGCCTGCCGGAGGTCGAACGGATCGTCAATATTGGAAGCCGGCGTCGTCTTATAGAACTCCGCGCGCGCGTCCGCCGCTTCCCCATATGCGCGGAGCCACGAGGTCGGCTGAAATGCGACGCCGAAGCGAATTCTCGACAGCGTGTAAGCGTCGGCCGTAGTCGGGCTGAAGTCCGTGCCCCGCATCGACTCCAACCGCACCCGGATCTGTCCGGTGAACGCCAGGGTTCGACCAAAGAAACTGTTGTCTGGTTTGGGCGCGGCATCCTTAGCCGGCGCCTGCGTTGCCTTCGCGCCGGGTCCAGCCAATTGGGAGTTGGTCTGGGCCGCTGTGGTCTGCGCCTGCACGCCCATGGCAAAAACTGACAGTATAAATCCTGTGCGGAAAGGTCCGCGGAGTTGCTTCATCTTCGTCTCCTTGTTGTTTATCGGTGTCGTTTACAGAGGTCGATAAGCCACGAGGGTGACGCAGATCCACGAAGTGCGATGTTCCCAGCGAGTCTTACAATAAGCTCATCGGGAGGAAGTGAAGATTCTTGAACGGCGAGGGAAATCTACTGCGCCCGTTCCCCAAATTCCGCCATGACGGCGACGCACGCCTCGGTAGGCGGCTGGGGCGTTTTCCCTAATTGGCGGACGTTTACGGACACCGGCCGCCACTTGTATCTCCAAGTGGTAGTGGTGCACATTTCCAGGGCGCCGCATTGCGACAACTTGCGCGCGGCCTTGGGGTCGGAATTGGCTGCTTCCGGCCAGAACTGCCCGCGAGTGGCGGCTCTGCATGCCGGTTTCCTCAATGCTTCCGGTTGGTTCGCCAACCCGCTCGCTGCCAGTAGGACACAGAGGATTATCGGGTTCACGACCTCATTTTCCGCGAAAACGATCCGCAGATCTATGGTTTCGGCCCCCAAACTGAGCTACGGAAAGGGGCTTCCGGTACTATTACCGTTGCTACACTAAAGAAGAACCCGTCACATGAAGCAAGAGGCCTCTTTTTTTGAAAACCGCGAAGCCATCCTGATCTACATCGCCAAGAAATTACGAGACGCGACGCGCCTGGAGTCCGTGCTGACCGAGGCCGGCGTGGATTACGGCGTGGAAGCCGACGAATACCGCGGCGGCGTGGTCTTCACCACTACGCGCATCGGGGCCTTTTTCTACGTGCTCCCCGAAACGGTGGCGGCAGCCCGCGTAACCATGGAACGCGCCGGCTTCAAGCCGTACCTGGAGTTTCTTGCGGGTCCGGCTCGGCTAGACTAAGAGGAGCGTTCTTATGGACCTCATGACGGATCTTGGTATAGCGCTGCAGGATGCCAGGGCGCGCACCGATGAGTTGTTCGACCTGGTGCGCCCCGACGCCATTTACGACCGGCCCATCGCCGAACGTCATCGCATTGTATTTTATCTGGGCCACGTGGAGGCCTTCGACTGGAACCTGGTTCGCGCGCACGCGGCCGATCTGCCCTCGTTCCATCCGGAGTTCGACCGGCTGTTCGCTTTCGGCATCGACCCGCCGCCGGGCCAACTGCCGTCGGACGTTCCGGGCGATTGGCCCGGCGTCCCCGAAGTGGAAGCGTACAACCGGCGCGTGCGGGCCGAGGTCGATGCCGTGTTGGAAGAACTTCCGGAGCGGATCCTGCACGTGGCCATCGAACACCGTCTGATGCACGCCGAGACCCTGGCGTACATTCTGCACAACCTGCCCTACGAGAAGAAAGTGCCGCCGCGCCGCGCCAATTCCGAACCGCCATCCGGGGGAGCGGTACCCCATCGGATGATCGAGTTCGCCGCCGGCAAAGTGCAACTCGGCCTCCCGGCTGGCCAGGGCTTCGGGTGGGACAACGAATTCCAGGCCCATTGCGTAGACGTGCCCGGGTTCGCCATCGGCAAGTACAAGGTGACTAACGGCGAGTACCTGGAATTCGTGCGGCAGGGCGCCGCGCCGCCGTTCTTCTGGCGGGATCGCGCGGGTGTCCGGTGCTATCGCGGAATGTTCCAGGATACAATACTGCCCCTCGATGCTCCGGTCTATGTGACCGGGCGCGAGGCGGAATCGTACGCCCGATGGCGCGGTCTGCGGTTGCCTTCGGAAGCGGAGTTCCAACGCGCGGCAGCCGCCGGCGGCATCTCGTCCAACGTCGATTTCCGATACTGGGACCCCATCCCGGTGACGGCCGACGAACAGCGCGGCGATGGCGCCCTCGTGCAGCAAATGGTGGGCAACGGCTGGGAGTGGACTTCCACCGTCTTCGCGCCGTTTCCCGGGTTTGAGCCGCTGCCGTTCTACACCAATTACTCCGAGCCCTTCTTCGATGGCGCGCATTATGTGTTGAAGGGCGGGTCGCCGCGCACCGCCGCCTGCATGCTGCGGCCTTCGTTCCGCAACTGGTTCCGGCCGGCCTACCCGTACATTTACGCCACATTCCGGCTGGTAGAAGCATGATGCTGGCGCCGGTTCCGGAAAACGAGTTCGCCCGTGAGGTGCGCGCCGGGCTCAGCGGCTTCGGACAGAAGACCCTCCCCTGCCGCTATCTTTACGACGATGTCGGCTCCGCCCTGTTCGAAGCCATCACGTACCTTTCGGAATACGGGCTCACGCGCGCCGACGCCCGCATCCTGCAGACTCACGCCGCTGGGATTGTCGATTGCATGCCGGGAACGCTGGTGGTGGCCGAACTGGGCAGCGGCAGCGGGATCAAGACGCGGCCGGTGCTGGAAAGTCTGCGCGCCCGGCAAGCCGTCACGTACTTCCCCATCGATCTCTCGGCCACCGCGCTGGCGCATTGCGCCCAGGAACTGGAGCCGCTCGCGGAGGTTTTCCCCATCGAGAAAAGTTATCTGGAAGGGATGGGCGAAGTGTCGTCCTGCCGGCGCGCGGGTGAGAAGTTGCTGGTGCTGTTTTTGGGCAGCACCATCGGAAATTTCGAGCCCGAGGCGGCCATCGAATTTCTGAGCGCTTTGCGAGCCTGGATGGAGCCTGGCGACGGTCTGCTGCTGGGCACCGACCTGGTAAAGCCGCTGGATCGTCTACTGGCGGCGTATGACGATGCCGCGGGTGTGACGGCGGCCTTCAATCTGAATCTGCTGGCGCGCATCAATCGCGAACTGGATGGCGATTTCAACTTGCGGCAGTTCCATCACGAAGCGCGCTACCACCCCGAAGCGCAGCGCATCGAGATGCACCTGCGCTCGCGCGCGCGGCAGACCGTGCACATCGGCAAGGCTGGGATGTCCGCGGAATTCGCTGTGGGGGAGACTATTCTGACGGAGGTGTGCCACAAGTTCCGCGCGGGCCAGATCGCGGGCATCGCCCAGGCGGCGGGCTTCCGGCTGGAGCGCCAGTGGGTGGATGACGCGTGGGGCTTCGCGGAGAGCTTGCTGATAGCTTAGTTTAGGAACTCCTGATGTCGTGGAATTTGGGATGAGCCCGTTTTCGTGGCGCAGGCACTCCTGCCTGCTGGGTCGAGACTTCTGGACTCCTGATGTCGCCCGGCATTCTGGAGCCGCCGGGGAATCAGACTGAGCCACCACTTCGCAGAATAAATTTAGCCACGGATGAACACAGATGAACACAGATAAGAACAATCCTTGTTTTTTGCCTTATCCGTGTTCATCTGTGTTTATCCGTGGCTAATAATGTCTTTGCCCGGACTCGAAGAGATCACTCTCATTCCATGACATCAGGAGTCCAGAGACTCATCTCGACCCTCCTCGCGAGCGGCATCCACCGTCCCGGAGCGCCGAGATGAGTCTCGGCGCCGCAGACACGAGTGTCCGCGCCACGTCATGGCTCAGGTCAATTTCCCCCACTATCCGAAATCCCCGGCCGACATCGGGAGTTCTGAGTTTAGGAAGAGCGCAGGATCCTAGCTAGCGGGAAGTTTTAGGGATCACAACTGTCCAAATACATAACCTGGAAATACAAATCAGCGCGCAGAGCGGAGTTTCGAGGTTATGTAGCCTGTCCCCGAAATAGCGCGTCTACTCCGCGACGATGTCGCTGGGCGCGAGATTTTGCTCGTCATTGCCGGCAAACCAAACGTACAAAGTGGGCAGTAGAAAAACGCTCATCACCAGCACTGCCATCAGACCGCCCACGATGACGATGGCAAACGGCCGCTGCGAATCCGAACCGATCCCGTGCGAGGTGGCCGCCGGCACCAGTCCCAACGACGCCACCAGCATGGTCATCAAGATCGGCCGGAACCGGCGCACCGCGCCTTCCTTGGCCGCTTCCAGTATCGGGTAGCCGCGGGATCGCAACTGATTCATGTACTCCACCATGATGACCCCGGTCTGTACCGATACTCCGAACAGCGCCAGGAAACCGACTCCCGACGACACGCTGAAATTCGTCCCAGTCCAAAGCAGCGCCAGCAGCCCACCCACCGGAGCCATCGCCACGTTCATCAGCACCAAGCCGGCCCACTTCACCGAAGTGAACATGGTGTAGAGAATGAAGAAAATGAGCAACAGCGTCATGGGGATGATGAGCATCAGACGGCGCTGCGCGCGCTGCTGGCTGGCGTATTCCCCGGCCCAATTGATGGTGTATCCCGTGGGCAGCTTGACCTGCGCGCTCACCTTCTTGATGGCCTCTTCCACGGTGCTGCCGAGATCGCGCCCACGCACGCCATACTTGATGGCCACGTACCGCTGGCTGCCTTCCCGATAGATTTCGGCCGCGCCGTCCTCCGTGCGCACATCGGTGAGCTGCGCCAGGGAAACCCGCTCCCCGCTGGGCGACAACAGACGGATGTTCTCGATGGCCTCCTTGGTATCGCGGTACTGCGGAAGATAGCGCAGCACCAGGTCGTAGCGCTGCTCGCCCTGGAGTACCTGCGTGAGCGCGTTGCCGCCCACCGCAGTCTGAATGGCATCCTGCACATCGGCGGCGTTGATCTGGTAGCGCGCGGCCTTGTCGCGGTTCAACGTGAGATTCAAGTTCGGCTGCCCGATTACGCGGAACAGGCCCAGATCTTCCACGCCTGGAATGGTCCGCATGACGTTGATGATCTCCTGCGCCGTGCTTTCGAGTCTCCGCAAATCGGTGCCATACAACTTTACCGCCAGTTCGCCCTTCACCCCGCTGACGGCTTCCTCCATGTTGTCGGCGATCGGCTGGGAAAAGTTCCAGATCACACCGGGGATTTTCTCCAGTTCCTTATTCATCGCCGCGATCAGCTCTTCCTTATTCTTGTGAAACCCCGGCCGCCATTGTTCCTTCGGTTTCAGATCGACAAAGAACTCCGTATTGAAAAATCCGGTGGTGTCGGTTCCGTCGTCGGGGCGGCCGGTCTGGCTGGTACACTGGGGCACTTCCGGGAAGGAGCACAGCAGGATCCGGGCGCGGTTCGCCAGGGCGATTCCCTCGTCCTGTCCGGTGGAAGGCGCCAGAGTTCCGCGGACCCAAATCGCCCCCTCGTCCAAATGCGGGAGAAACTCGGATCCGATCCCGCGGCTCAGCACGATGGTTCCGGCAAGAGTGGCCACCGCCAGCGCTGCCGTGCCCCAACGAAAACGAATAGCGATACCCAAGGCAAGTTCGTACATGCGCGTGAGCCAGACCATCCCCGGATTGCGCCACTCCCTGGTGCCCTTGGGAAACACCACGGAAGCGAGGACCGGGCCAATCAGCATCGAGAAAAGGAGGGCTCCCAGCAGAGCGAATGCCACAGTCCAGGCCATCGGTTTGAACAAGCGCCCTTCCACGGCCTGCAAGGTGAAGATGGGCAGATACGCGGTAATGATGATGGCGATGGAATAGAACACGGGACGCTGGACTTCGTGCGCCGCCCTTTGGATCTTCTCGCTGACGGTTTCCTCCGGCCGCGATCCCGGGTGGGATAGCAGCCGCACGATATTCTCGATCATGACCACCGCGCCTTCCACGATCATTCCGAAATCGAGCGCTCCCAGAGATAGCAGATTCGCCGGAATACCGCTCGACTGGAGGCAGATGGAAGCAAAGAGAAGCGCGAAGGGAATGGTCAGGGTGACAATCAAAGCGGCGCGGATATTTCCCAGAAATAAGAGCAGGATGACCGCCACCAGAACGATCCCCTCGGTCAGGTTGTGCAGCACCGTGTGGGTGGTGAGATGGACCAGATCGCTGCGATCGAGGAATGGGACCACTGAAACGCCGGGCGGAAGAATGCCGTGATTCAACTCCTCCACCTTCCTGTGGATCCCCACCAGCGTGGCATCGGACTCGGCGCCTTTCCGTAGTAACACGATCCCGGAGACCACGTCGTCGTTATCGATGATCTTTCCGCTAGCCAAATGGCGCGCCCGCGCGAACTGGCCCAACCGGACCTTGGCTCCCTGCGCGACTAGGGCGATGTCGCGAACCCGCAGGGATGTGCCGTTCTTAGTGGTGAGCACGGTACTGGCGATGTCGTGAACATCGGCGACCAGGCCGACCTCGCGCACGTTGATCTGCTGCGCCCCGGCCTGGATGAAATTACCGCCCCCGTTGATGTTGTTGTTGGCGAGTTGCTGCTCCACCTGGCCGATGCTCAGCCCGTAGGCGATCAGCTTGGCCGGATCGATGCGGACCTGGTACTCGCGCGTGGGGCCCCCGAAGCTGGCCACATCCACCACGTTGGGCACGGATTTGAACGCCTTCTCGACCACCCAATCCTCAAGCGACTTCAGTTCCATCACGTCGTACTGGGGATTGGTGCTGTGCAGCGTGAAAAAATAAATCTGACCGACGGGGCTCCAGTCGGTTCCAATTTGCGGCTGCAAGCCTTGGGGAAGGGTCACTTGGGTAAGCCGCTCAACGACCTTGACGCGATTCCAATCGTTGGTGGAATCGTCGTCGAAAATCATGGTGACGCTCGAAAGCCCAGCCAGCGAGACGGAGCGCAGATTCTGCAGATGAGGGATACCATTCATGACGATTTCGATGGGGATGGAGACCTGCTGCTCCACTTCTTCCGCCGCGCGGCCGGGCCACTGGGTAATGACCGTGACGTAGTTATTGGCGACGTCGGGATAGGCCTCCACCGGCAGATTGTGGAAGGAAATGGCGCCCCAGATGGACAGCAGAGCCGCCATCGTGAGAATCACAAAGCGGTTGCCCAGGGCAAAATCTACCAGCGCACGAATCATCTGGGTCCGCCCGGCCGCCGCGTTTGGCGCCGTAGCAGGCACGGGGGCTCAGAATTCGGGCACCGTCCGGTTGCCGGATCCCCCTGGTGACGTAACTGTGACAGAACCTTGAACAGGAACGGACCCATCGCGAATTGTCTCCCTAGGCGGGCAGAGACCCGCCAACACAGTCCCCGTCAGAGTTCAATTGTTTGGATGGTAAAACGTGGCGCGGAGAGTGTCAACCGTTCGAGCAGTCAAACGGATGGGATACTCACCAAATGGCCGCGCCGGGTTCGGAGTCTCCGGACTCCTGATGTCACCGGCATTCCGGAACTGCCGGGGAATCAGACTGAGCCACCGCTCCGCAAAAACAAATTTAGCCACGGATGAACACGGATGAACACGGATAAGAACTTCTTCTTTGTCTTTTATCTGTGTTCATCCGTGTTTATCCGTGGCCAATAACGTCTTTGCCCGAACTCGAAGAGATCACTCTCATGCTGTAAACTGAGCACAATGGGAGATCTGGAACAGGCTCGCGAGTGGCTGGCGCAGGCCACGTCGCTGGCCGTCTTAACGGGCGCGGGAATTTCGGCGGAAAGCGGCGTGCCCACTTTTCGCGGGGCCGGCGGACTTTGGAAAGATTACAGGCCCGAGGAACTGGCCAACGCCGAGGCCTTCGCCAAAAATCCCAAGCTGGTGTGGGAGTGGTACAACTGGCGGCGCGAGATCATCGCCAAGGCCCTGCCCAACGCCGGACACCGCGCCCTGGTGGAATTCGAAAAGCGCAAGCCGCGCTTCACCCTCATCACGCAGAACGTCGACGGCCTCCACGACCGCGCCGGCAGCGGCAAAATCCTCAAGCTTCACGGCGATATCTGGCGCATGAAGTGTACCGCCTGCGGCGCCAATTGGCCCGACCGGCGAGTGCCCCTGCCCAAACTCCCACCCCATTGCCAATGCGGCGGATTGACGCGTCCCGCAGTGGTCTGGTTCGGCGAGCCGCTGGCCGGCGGCATGATGAAAGAGGCCGAACACGCCGCCACCTCGGCCCAGGTATTCCTGGTAATCGGCACATCCGCCGTGGTGCTGCCCGCCGCCAACCTGGTTCCTTACGCGCGGAAAGCCGGCGCCAAGGTGATCGAGATCAACACCGAGGAGACCGCCGCGAGCGCCATGGTGGATTGCGCCCTGCGCGGACCGGCGGGTGACTTACTGCCGCGGCTGTTGTGACTCTTCGAGCGCCAGGTCCACCACTTCTTCCATTGTCTTGACGTAGTGAATCGTCATTTCGCCGATCTGCTCGCTCTTCAGGTCTTCACGCACGTTGACCTCGTTTTCGAACGGCATGATAACCACGCGCACGCCGCTCCGCTTGGCGGCCAGCACTTTCTCCTTGATGCCGCCCACGGGCAATACCTGTCCCACAAGCGTGATCTCGCCGGTCATCGCCAGGTTCGGCCGCACGCGCCGCTCGGTCAGCATGGAGAGCAGCGCCGCGCCCATGGTGATGCCCGCCGAGGGGCCGTCCTTGGGGATCGCGCCGGCCGGTACGTGGACATGAATGTCGCTGGTCTTGAATAAGTCGGGGTCGATGCCATACTTAGCCGCATTGCCGCGCACCCAGGTAAGCGCGGCCTGCACCGATTCCTGCATCACCGGACCCAACTGGCCCGTCATGATGAGCCCCTTGTTGCCGCCCGGCATGCGGCCCGCTTCGATGAAGAGCACGTCGCCGCCCACCGGCGTCCAGGCCAGCCCCACCACCACACCGGGACGGCTGGTGCGTTCGGCCACTTCGGTGTCGGTGCGGAAGCGGGGCGCCCCCAGGTGCTTCTCCACCAGTTCCGGCGTCACCACCACCTTTTCGCGCGTGCCCTCGGCAATGCGCCGCGCCTGCTTGCGGCAGATCGTGCCGATCTCGCGTTCCAGACTGCGCACACCGGCCTCGCGGGTGTAGCGGCGGATCAGGAAACGCACCGATTCGTCTTCGAAATGGAGGTCGGTCTCCGCGTCCAGTCCGTTTTCGCGAGTCTGCCGCGGGATCAGGTAGCGGAAGGCGATGATGGCTTTTTCGTGCTCGGTGTAACCTTCCAGCGGGATAATCTCCATGCGATCGCGCAGCGCGTCGGGCACCGGATCGAGCACGTTGGCGGTGGTAATGAACAGCACCTTCGAGAGGTCGAACGGCGCGTCCAGATAATTGTCGCGGAAGGTGGAATTCTGCTCCGGATCGAGCACTTCGAGCAGCGCCGATGCCGGGTCGCCGCGAAAGTCGCGGCCCAGCTTGTCCACTTCGTCCAGCATGAAGACCGGATCGTTGACGCCCGCCCTTCTCAGCGCCTGGATAATCTGCCCGGGCAGCGCGCCAATGTAAGTGCGCCGGTGGCCGCGGATTTCGGCCTCATCGTGCATGCCGCCCATCGACACGCGGGCGAACTTGCGCCCCAGCGCGCGCGCGATGGATTTGCCGAGCGACGTCTTGCCCACTCCGGGCGGGCCCACGAAGCAGAGAATCGGCCCTTTCAGCACCGGCCGCAACTGCAGCACGGCCAGGTAATCGAGGATGCGGTCCTTCACCTTTTCCAGGTCGTAATGATCTTCGTCGAGGATCTCCGCCGCGCGCTTCACATTCACCTGCGAGCCCGAGGAGAGGTTCCACGGCAGCGAGGCCATCCACTCCAAATAGGTGCGCGCGACGCCGTATTCCGGCGAATTGGGAGAGATGCGCGCCAGCCGGTCCAATTCGCGCATGGTCTCCGGCTTCACCCCTTCGGGCAACCCGGCGGCCTCCAGTTTCTGGCGCAGATCTTCCACGTCGCGGCCGGCGTCGTCGCCATCGCCCAATTCCTTCTGGATGGCTTTCAACTGCTCGCGCAGATAAAACTCCCGCTGATTTTGGGAGAGCTGCCCCTGCACCTGCGATTGAATCCGGCCGCGCAGTTCCACCAGTTCCAATTCGCGCGTCAACTGGCGGTGGATTTCATTGAGGCGTATGCGCCCGTCCGGCTGTTCCAGCAGAGCCTGGCGATCCGTGGGACTGAGCGACGGCAGATTGCCGGCGATGAAATCGGCCAGCGCGCCGGCCGGGGCGATGCCCTCGGCGGTGGAAGAAAGGTCGTCGGACAGATTGGGCGACGCGCTGACGATCTGCTGGAACAGGCTCATCACGTTCTGCCGCAGGGCCACCACTTCGGCGGTGATTTCCGGCTCCACGTCGGGAATGCGTTCGATGTGCGCTTTCAGGAAAGGCTCGGTGGAGGTGAACTCGCGCGTACGCAGGCGCCCCAGACCTTCGCAGAAGAGCAGCAGGTTGTCCTTGGGAACGCGGATGGCCTTGTGCATCACGCACACTGTGCCCACCTGGTAGAGATCGTCCGGACCGGGCGTATCGATGCGCGGGTCGAGTTGCGAGACCACGGCCAGCAGCCGGTTCTCACCCAGCGAATTCACCAGCGCCACCGAACTGGGCCGGCCTACGGTAATGGGCAACATAGCGCCCGGGAAAATGACCGTGTCGCGGACCGTCAGAATGGGCATTTCCTCCAGCGGGTCGGCGGGCGTGACAGATGGCGGGGAAACAGGTTCTTCTGTGGCAGGCATGGGCATTTTCAGTGTACCCCGTGCAGGGAGTAAGCGAGAAGCGAGAAGTGCCGCGTCGAGGCGCCCCGCAATCTCGAATGGCCTGGGGAAATGGCGAAAGATCCGCAGGTGGGGCAGGAAACGGCTCGAACCAGCCGCGAAACAATAAGCTCAGACATCCTGATCTCGCCCCGCAATTTCTGCCTGGCGGGGAAAATGGGCTGCGCCATTTCCTTCGATGGCGAAAGATCCGCAGGTGGGGCAGGCGGTGCTCGCCTGCCCGCCCGTCCTCGCTGAACCAGGCCCGCTGCCTAAACAGGATAGAGGGCAGGCGAGCACCGCCTGCCCCACCGGGCAAGAAACGGCTCGAACCAGCCCCGAAACAATAAGCTGACCAAATGTCTCGAACGTGCGCAATCGCTCCCTAACGGTCCCCTTGCGGTCGCGGCTCAGTAACAAGTCCCGTGGAATCAGGCGCGACTGTTACCGAGCCGCGACCGCAAAGGAGCGGTTTCTTGAGTTTCGCGACAGAAACGAGCCATTGGCTATTAGCTTTCAGCGTCCCTATCGCGTCGTCGGCGGGTGTTGAAAACAACGCTCCGGAAGCGCCGCAGGCGCGTCAAAAGGAGCCAAAAGCCAATAGCCAACGGCTCTTGCCGCGCCACCCGCGCTTCTACTTGGCATCCGCATTCCGTTTGAGAGTCAAAGGAAGCGACGCACCACCTTGTGTGAAAGCACCATCGATCGCCGAAAGATCCTTGGCAATAGTGCCCTGGAATTTCGCCCCGAGGTCGGGCAACTGCAGCACCAGCGTATCGCCATCCCGCCGGGCGCTGGTCACCGGCAGACCGGAGGCGCTCTGGTCCGGACTGTCCACGGTGGCCGCCAGCCCATCCGCGGCAGTTGTAATATGAAACACCAGGCGCAATTGCCGGCCGCCCACCTGGAGAGTGCCCTGCCAGATGCCTTCGAGTTCGGACAGTTTCGTGGAGCCGGTAGACTTTGGCGGGCGGGTAAAAGTCAACGGCATCGGCTGGCCCTGGCTCCAGGTGCCGGCGATTGCGCCCCTGGCGGAATTCACGGTGCCGTCGTAAGTGCCGTGAATGGAGTCCATCGTCAACGTCAGTTTCCGGTCCTTCAGTACGATGGTGGTCACCGGCACGCCCTTGGCACCCTGTTCGGCGCTGTCCATGGTGGCCTTCAATGTACCGTTGTCGCCCGCGGAGATGTGCAGCGTCAGGTGAATCTGGTCCGGGCCGACGGTCAGCGTGCCCTGCCAGTCTCCGGTGACATCCGGCTCCTGCGCTGCCAGAGTGGCCGCCGCCGCGAGCAGAATAAAAAGAAATGCGCGTTTCATATTAGTAAACAATGGAGGCAGCAACTATAGTACCAAAGACCTCTCGCGCGCAATTTCTGCTACCTTCAACGATGATGTAGACTGAGCCGAATCACTCCGATGGAGCTCTCTGTGGGCGGCCGCGCCAGGTCCTGCGAATCGCTGAGAATCTGCGTAATCCTGGGATTGCTCGCCGGATTCGCGCTGTCGCCGAAGCTCTGGTTGAGTTCGCGCCTCTACCCGCTAACCCCCGTCTGGCCGTTCCTCATGCCCCTTGGCTTCCCGGGCGACTACATTGTCTTTGGCGCGAGCCCCGCCGGACCGTAACTGTATTATGCGAGGCTCTATCGTCCGCGCAATCGGCGCGGGGCGGCTATGGAAAACAGGGAGACCCGTATCGAGGAATTCTGTTGTCCGGACTGGTGGCCCTTTTGGTGAACCTCTGCGATTGCTCTTCCTTTTTGCTCGAATCGGCATTACAATTCGCTTATGAAGATTTTAAGGCCTCTTTTACCCTTTTTGTCCACGTTTGCGTGTTTCGCCGTCTGCGCGGCAGCCCAAAACACCAAACAGGTCAAAGAGGTGCCGGTCCATCCAACTACTGCCATCAGTGGAAAAGTGCTCTATGGCCAGTACTGCGCCGTGTGTCACGGCGTAGATGGAAAAGGCGCCGGTCCGGCGGCGGACGCTCTCAAGCAACATCCCACCGATCTGACTCAGATCGGCCGGCAAAATCATGGCACATTTCCGGAAGATCGCTTTCTCAAGATCCTGAACGGAGAGGTGACCACCCCGGCCCACGGCTCCAAAGACATGCCGATCTGGGGCAGCGAACTCCGCAACATGAGTAGCAACTTGAATAGTGCCCAGGACCGCATTCACGCATTGATGAATTACATCGAGGGGATGCAGGCGAAGTAACCACTGCCGGATTGCGCGCACGCCCCTCCGGCCAGCCAGCCACGGTAGTGTATTTCCTGGCGCGCTACCTTGGGTACGACGCCCGTCTGTACGGCAGCTCCTGGGAAGACTGGAGCGCCCACACCGGGCTGCCCGTTTCAGTGAAGTGGAGGCTAATTCCGGGGGCGTGCCGCTCAACAAATTTTCTGTGGCCCCCTGTAGTTAAAGTCAATCTGTAATGGTCTTTGGTAATGAGCGGTGTTGAATAGCATCGCATAGAGCCGATCCCTTCCCGTCCAATCCGCTCGCTCCCCAATAACGAAAGGCCTCTTCCTATGAACCACAGCAAGACAATACTCCCATCGCTGCTTTTCCTGGCATTGCCGCACGCCTTTGGGCAAGGCGGCCCGACGCTGGTTGGAGCCGGCAACGGACTGTCCCCCGGCATCGCAATTGCACCGGGGCAGGTGACTACGTTCTGGCTTGCGGGGATGAGCGTAATCGCCTCGGTACCCGTTCATGCCGCGCTACCCTTACCAACAACGCTGGCGAACGTCTCCGTCACCATCAAGCAGGTCTTAAGGGCCTATTCGGCCACGTTTGCGGTTCCTATTCTTTCCATTGACCAAACCAACGGCTGCGATGAAAACTACCCGGGTACCGGGCCGGATTGCCTGATCACCGGTATCACCGTTGTAATCCCCGCGGACCTGGGTACAGATCCTTACTACTTCCAAATGGACACGGTGGTAGTGGTGTCGCAATCGGGCGTGGACAGCAAGAGTTTCGGGGTGAATGCGGTTCCCGATATGATCCACGTTCTGACGAATTGCGGAGCGGGCTTCAGCGTCTGCGTAACGCACGCGGACGGCACCTTGCTCGCGGACGGTCCCCCGGCGACGGCGGGCGAGGTTGTGGTCATCTATGCTACCGGGCTGGGCGCGATGAACGGGATTTTCGCGAATTTTGATTTTCACCCGAACGCCGGCCCATCGCGTCCGGTCGACGCCAAGCCGGTCTCACTGGGCGGCAGCGCGGTACAGCCGCTATATGTCGGGCAGACGTTCGGTCAAATCGGACTTTACCAGATCAATCTTAAGCTGCCGGACAGTTTTCCATCGGCGCCGGCCTGTGGGGGCACCGTGTTTAACCCGTTACTCTCGAATCTGACCATTACCATCGCCAGTTCGCCCGTCGGTCTCTCCAGTGGCTCCTTCGATGGCGCACCGATCTGCATTCAGCCACCGCAGTAGCCGCAAGCTACCGTACCGTAAGACTCCGAAATACCCCTCCGCAGCCTTACGGTAGAGTTCGTCCTGGCTTTCGATTCGTTCCACCGAGGGTTCCACTTTGCTCCACATATAAGATAGTCGGCGCGGAGCGGAACTCCTGACAGATTTCCTGGTGATTTCGAGTCACAACTGTTTTCCGCCTCGAGGGGTTCCCGAAAACGTGCAGGCACCCGGGGGGGTTGGGCGTATGCCGGACCGCACACCGCCGGCTAAAGGGTGGAGACAGAGATATCAATCGGCCGGCGCAAGTGGCCGGCCCGTCGCGCGACCGCGTCCTACGCCAGCGCGAGATTTAAATTCTCAATCGCTTCGTCGATCTCGGCGGTACTCTTGTAGCCCACCGTCACGCTATCGACGCCGGCATTGTTGAATGCGAACTTCATGGCAGCCTGCCGGTCTTCGCGGGTTGTGAAGGCGCCTTCTCCCACCAGTTTCATGCTGATCACACCCATGCCTTGCCGATGGACTTCCTTCACATGCGCCACTACTTCGGTCACGTTTCCCGGCCCGGTGGTGTTGTAATCTTCCGCGTCCATCGCGGCGCCCTTGTGGTTCATGCGGATCATGGCGATGTCGACCCACTGGTTTCCCGGAAAACGGCGCAGCGCCGGCAGCCCGTGTACCGACGCGCCATGCCCAATGATGGCCTTCTTTGCCGTGGCTTCCAGAATCCCGTCCTGCCAGCGTGCCGTGTCGGCCGGCCAGGTGTCCGTATGCTGGTAGTGCATCAGCATGATATCGAAATAGTCCGTGTTGGCCAGCTTACGCAGCTCGTCGATCTTTACCTGCGGGTCCACGCTCGCGCGGGTCGTCACCTTGGACATCAGCCGGTAGCTGTCGCGCGGCAGGCCCTTCAACGCCACGCCCAGCATCTGGTGCATCCCGCCGTAGGTTTCGGAGGTCTCGAAGAAGCGGACGCCCTGGTCATAGGCGTGGCGGACCAGCCGCGTGAAGCCTTCCTGCCCCAAGTCGCGCTGTACCTGCCCGCTCTTTGTGCCCGTGCCCAGGGCAAGACGTGTTACTTTCACGCCGGATTTCCCCAGCGTCACCCAGTCGGTTGCGGTTCCACGCGCCGCCCGAAGGCGCAGTCCTCCGCTTCCCGCGAGTACCCCCGCGGCAAGCCCGGTTTTCAAGAAGTTGCGTCGCGAACAGAGAGCCATTGTCCACCTCCAATCACGCCAATCCTATCACGACTGACGGCCTCTCGGGGGCGCCCCTGGCGGAAGCCGTTCGGCTAATTCGGGGGGAACCAACGACGGCCAACCCGGAGCCGGGGAACATTTCTCCGGATGCCGGCCGTAACCTTCCATACATTCGAGACGCCGAGTTCAATATGCGGTTATCCGAAACACTCGTGGCGAAAACGTGTCTGTCTGTCTTGGCTATCCTGGCCCTTCCCGTGGCCGCCCGGCCGCAAAGCGCTCCCCGCAGCCAGGTGGTTGGCGCGGTGACCTCCGTCGCCGCTCAAACCAGGCAGGTGTCCTTGAAAACCGACAAGGGCGAAACCATTACCGTTACCACAGGCGATACCACCCTGATCCTGCATATGTCCCCCGACGTAACCGACCCGGCCAAGGCTCCCAGGTTGACGCTTACGGATATCAATGAGGGTGACCGGGTAGTGGCTTATTACCGTGGAGCCGCCGGCGAGAAGAGCATCCAGGCGACCAGCCTGGTGGTTCGCACCAAGGCGGATCTCGCCGAAATCGCCAAACGGGAACTGGACGACTGGCGCAAACGGGGCACCGTCGGCACGGTGTCCGCGGTGGATGCCGCGGCCAAAACCATCACTTTGAAAGTCGGCTCGCGGACAGTTACGGTAACGCCCTCGGACAAGACCGAGTACCATCGGTATTCGCTCGATTCCGCCAAGCCGGCCGACGCCAAACCGAGTGCCTTCGCCGAAATCAAAGTGGGCGATCAGGTCCACGCCTTAGGCAACCGCAGCGCGGACGGCGCGGACACCACCGCCGAAATCGTCTATGCCGGTACGTTTCGCCAATTGGCCGCTACCATCGTTTCCATAAACGCCGCGGCCGGCGAGAT